>Ga0116228_10000880_pt1 | contig 24034 bp, 21 predicted proteins | sample S1TSphfallax_2_FD_89694 | JGI IMG/M metagenome (GOLD analysis project Ga0116228, IMG submission 89694) | Host-associated microbial communities from peat moss isolated from Minnesota, USA - S1T2_Fc - Sphagnum fallax MG | ecosystem: Host-associated > Plants > Peat moss > Unclassified | place...
CAAAATCGCTCGGCGGCGGCTATCCGCTACTGACGCAGCGGCTCGGCGACGTGCAGCGCGCGCTGCAGGCCGAAGAACAAACCTTCGTGCGCACGCTCGATCGCGGCTCCGCGATGCTCGATCACCTGATCAGCGAGGCCGTCGTCGACTGCACGATGGTCCTCACCGGCGATGATGTCTTCACGCTGCACGACACCTACGGCTTTCCGGCCGAACTCACGCGCGAGATCGCGGGCGAGAAGGGCGTCGCCGTCGACACGGCCGGCTTCGAGGAGCAGATGAACGCGCAGCGCGCGCGCGCGCGCGCCGACGCGAAATCGAAGCGCGCCGTCGTGAGCGTCGCCGAGTTGCCGGCCACCCGCAGCACGTTCACCGGCTACGGCGGTCTCGAGGGGAGCGGCAGCGTGATCGCGATCCTCGTGAACGGGCAGCCGGTCGATCAGATCGAAGCCGGGACGGAAGCGCAGCTGCTGCTCGATGCGACGTCGTTCTACGCCGAAAAGGGCGGTCAGGTCGGCGATCGCGGCACGATCGCCGCGGCCGAAGGCGCCTTCGAGGTGACCGACACGCAATTCATCGGTGAGGCGATCGCGCACCACGGGCGCATGACCAGCGGCTCGATCGCGGCCGGCGATGCGGTTCGAACCGCGGTGTATCCGGAGTGGCGCGAGGAGATTCGCCGCCATCACACCTCGGCGCATCTCTTGCAACGCGCGCTCAAAGAGATTCTCGGTGAAGAAGTGATGCAGGCCGGTTCGTGGGTCGGTATCGACCGGATGCGCTTCGATTTTCGCAGCCCGGTCGGCGCGCTCTCGCCGCAGCAGAAACGCGCGGTCAGCGAGCGCGTCAATGAGCTCATCCGGAGCGACTACCATCTCGAAACCGAAGAGTTGCCGATCGAGCAGGCGCACGCGTCGGGCGCGATCTCGATGGCGGGCGAGAAGTACGGTGAGCTCGTGCGCGTCGTGAAAGCCGGGCCGTCGGTGGAGTTTTGCGGCGGTACGCACGCGCATTCGACCGGCGAACTCGGCTTCTTCGTGATCCTCTCCGAATCGTCGATCGGCAGCGGCGTGCGTCGCATCGAAGCCGTCGTCTCGAAGGCGGCCGAGGCGCACGTCACGCGTCAGGGCGAGACGATCGCGCAGCTCTCCGATTCGCTCTCGGCCAAACCGGATGAGCTCGTCGAGCGCGTCGCACGCCTGCAGAGCGACGTGCGCGATCTGCAAAAGGGACTCGCCGAAATCAAAGCCCGGATGGCGTCGGCCGATGCCGCCGCCTACGTCGAGCGCGCCGAGCGCGTCAACGGCACGACGCTCGTCGGCGCGGTCGTGCGCGAGGCGAATGCGGAAGCGCTGCGCTCGCTTGCAAGCGCGATCCGCTCGCGTTTTCCGCAGGGCGTGATCGCGCTCGTCGGCACCGATGGTGAATCGGTGTCGCTGATCGCAAGTGCCAGCGACGATGCGATCAAATCCGGCGTGAACGCCGGCAATCTGATCAAGGCCGCCGCGCCGCTCGTCGGCGGCAAGGGCGGCGGCGCCGCCGCGCAAGCGCAGGGCGGCGGCAAGAACCCGGCCGGCGCCGAGGCCGCGCTCGCCGCGATGCGCGCCGCCGTCGCCGGACACACCTGATGCTTTTCGCGCTCGTCGCGACCCTGTTCTTCGCCGCCGCTGCGCCGGCCGAAAAGCCTTCGGTCGAGCTGCCGGGCGATACCGTGCTCGCGCGCTACGCGACGGCGCTCGCAGCGAATACCGCGCCGCCGGTGTTCTCGGTCGATTATACCATCGAACAAAGCGGCGCCCGCGACATGGAGCAGCTGCACCGGGTCTTTCGCGCGGGAGCAAACGAACGCGATGAAACGCTCGACGTCGACGGTCGCAAACTCGATCCGCCGACCACCCGCATCTTTCGCGGCCGCCCCGATCACTACACGATCGCGCTGCTCGCGCCCAAGCCCACGCAATACGATTTCACGTACCTCGGGCCGCACCACGACGGTCATCACCTCGATTACGTCTTCGATACGACCCCGAAGGTTGCGCACGCGTACCGCGTCACCCGCGTCACGATCGACGGCATCACGTTTTTGCCGGTGGAGATCGACTTCAAGTCCGGGACCGACGGGACCGGTACGGCGACGTTCGGTCGCGACGGCAAATGGTGGGTTCCCTTCGAGGTTACGGGCCAAGCAACCGTCGAGGGCCTCGCGGCGATGGAGCGCCTGACCTTCTACAACTACCGCTTCCCGCAGGCGCTGCCGTCGGGGACGTTTTCCGGCCCGCGTCCGCTGCCCAGTTTCCGGCCGATCGCCGGCGAGTAATCCAAACCCGCCGGCGGCATTTTTTCACAGGCCTGCTAGAGCGCTTGCGCTTCCGTGTCGGCCCGCAGTCCGGCGAGGTGCGCGTTCACACACGCATCCGTGATCGTCCACGTGCCGTCGTCGACCGAGAAGATCGCGTATGCGGCGTTCTCAACGGCGACGTTCCAGAGATCGTCGAGTGGACGGCACGCTGCTTCGAGCAGGGCGATCCGTACGACCGCATCGTGCGTTACGACGAGCGTCGGCACATCCGTCGCGAGCGTCGCGGCGAAATCGCGCCAGCGATCGCGCACGTCGGCGACGGTCTCCCCGCCCTCGAACACAACCTGGGCGGGTCGCTCTTTCCAGGCCCGAAACGTTGCCGGATCATTTGCCGCGATCTCGTCGCGCAAGCGTCCCTCCCACGTTCCGTGCGCGATCTCGATGAGGCGAACATCCGTTTCGAGCGGTAGATTCAATCGCTCCGCGACGAAGTGCGCGGTCGCGGCGCAGCGCACGAGCGGGCTTGCGATGATGCGTTGCACGCGCGGCTCTTGGGTCGTGAACGCGTGGGCGAGCGCCATCCCTTGGCGCATCCCGAGGCCGGTGAGGCCGGATTCGCGGCGGCCCTGATAGCGGCCGGCGAGATTCCAGGTCGTCTCGCCGTGGCGCGCGACGTAGACGATCGCGCTCATAGCGCGAGCGAGCGCACCGAGTCGATCCCCGGGATCGCGCGTAGCGCGACGAGCGTCGCGTCGTCGACGGTGCGGTCGACGGAGAGCACCATGATCGCGGCACCGCCCATGTCGTTGCGCGAGACTTGCATCGTCGAGATGTTCACGCTGGACTCGCCGAGCAGCGTGCCGACTTTGCCGATCATCCCGGGGACGTCGCGGTGCTGCGTGATCACCATCGCGCCGATCGGTGTGGCGTCGATCTCGAAGCCGTCGACGTTCACGATGCGCGGCGCGCCGTTGACGGCCGTGCCGACGATCGTCGTCTCGCCGCCCGCAATCCGAATCGAGCTCGCGTAGGAGGTTGCACCGGCGTCGCCGCGGGCCTCGACTTGTACGCCGAGTTCGCGCGCGATCGCATCGGCGTTGACGACCGAGACGCGGCGGTCCGTCGTCGCCTGTAAGAGCCCGGAGAGAAAGGCCCGGACGAGCGGATCGGGCGCGACTTCCGCGAGGTCGCCTTGGAGCGCCATCGTGAAGCTCGGCATCCGTCCGGCGCGCGAGAACTGCGGGAAGAAGCGGCCGATGCGATACGCGACCTCGACGAACGGCAGCACGCGCTCGGCGTCCGGACCGTCGGGGATCGGGGCGTTGACGACGCCGCTCGCCGGTGCGCCGAGCAGCACGCGGGCGACATCGTGCGCGAGTTCGGTCGCGATGCGCTCGAGCGCTTCGTGCGTCGAGCCGCCCAGATGCGGCGTCGCGAAGACCTTCGGATGCTTGTGCAGTGCCGCCCCGCTGCCGTCCGGCGGCGGCGGTTCTTGCGCGACGACGTCGATCGCGGCGCCCGCGATCGTCCCCGCATCGAGCTCGGCGAGCAGATCGGTTTCCACGATCACGCCGCCGCGCGCGCAGTTGATGATGTTCGCGTGCGGCTGCATCAGGCGCAGTTTCGCGCCGTCGATCATCCCGCGCGTTTGGTTCGTGAGGGGTACGTGCAGCGTCACCCAATCGGAGCGGCGCAGCAGTTCGTCGAGCTCGACGAGCGTTGCATCGAAGAGATCGGCGCGTGCCGCCGTGATGTAGGGATCGTGCGCGAGCACCGTCATGCCGAAGGCGCGCGCACGCGAGGCGACGTTGCCGCCGATCCGCCCGAGGCCGACGATGCCGAGCGTCTTGCCGAAGAGTTCGGTCCCGATGAACGGTTTCCGATCCCAGATCCCGTCGCGCAGCGACTGCACGGCGGCGGGCGTCCGGCGCGCGAGCGAGAGCATCAGCGCGAACGTTTGCTCGGTCGCGGCGAGCGTGTTCGCCGCGGGCGTGTTGAGCACGAGGATGCCGGCGGCCGTCGCGGCATCGACGTCGATCGCGTCGACACCGACGCCGGCGCGCGCGACGACGGCGAGCTTCGGTCCGGCCGCGAGCAGCGCGCGGTCCACCTTCGTTTCGGAGCGCACGATGAGGCCGTCGGCATCGGCGAGCGAACGGACGAGTTCCTCGCGCGTGCCGCCGACTTGCGAGACGACGTCGATCCCGGCATCGCGTAAAACGGCGAGACCCAGTTCGGCAAAGGATTCGGCGACGACGACGCGTGGACGGGAGAGGCTCGGTTGGACCATCGGGCGTAGTTGCGACACGTTTGAACTACCGCCTCCGTCCGGTACTGCTCGGTTGCCTCGCGCTTGCGATCCCACTTGCCATCGATATCGCCTCGCTGGACCCGGGCATCGACTACTGGGACACGGGGGAACTCCAGACCGTTCCCTACATCCTCGGGATCCCGCATCCCACCGGGTTCCCCGCCTACGTCTTGCTGGGCTGGCTGTGGACGCACGCGCTGCCGCTGGGATCGGTCGCCTATCGCATGAATCTGCTCTCCGCCGTCGGTACGTCGCTTGCGTCCCTGGCGCTCTATGCGGCGGCCCGCGTGTGGGGGGTGAATGCGATTTTCGCGCTCGGCGCGGCGCTCGTGTTCGCGGTATCGCGGATCGTGTGGGACCACGCCGTTCATGCCGACGTGCACGCGGTTGCGATCGCGGCGTTCGGGGCGAGCGTCTGGCTTGCGCTGTGGTGGCAGCGCGACGGTGCTGCGCGCGTGCTGGTCGCGTGCGCGGCCGTTTGCGGTGGTGCGATCGCGCTGCACAGCGCGCTCGTGCTCGTCGTGCCGGGTGTTGCGGTGCTGGCACTCGCGCGCACGCCGCCGCTGCGGCTTGCTGCCGTCGCGGTCGCGACCGGGGCGGCCATCGTCGTGGCATTCTATGCCTATCTGCCGATCCGTAGCGCGGTCGTCTTCGCGCAGCGGAGCGATCCAACGCTCGTGCTTGGCCTCGCGCCCGGCCGCCCGTTCTGGGACAACGATCATCCCTCGACGTGGGCGGGCTTCCGCGCCGAGGTCGGCGGCGGAGAATTCGGCGCGGCGCGGGCGCTCGGCGGGAGCGTCTCGCCGGCGGTGCTCGCGCAGCTTCCCGCGCGCTTCGGTCGCGACGCGGCGAGCGATCTTGCGCTCGGGTTGCTCGCCATCGCCGCGGCCGGCGTCGTCGTGATGGCACGCCGCTCGTGGTGGTGCGCGGCGGGGATCGTCGCGGCCGGCCTCTTGCCGGTGCTCTTCGTGCTCTCGTTCAGCGTCGAGTCGGATCCCGACCGCTACTTCATGCCGGCCTATTTTGCGATTTCGTTGCTGGTCGCCGTCGGAGCCGATGCGCTCGCGCGCGGCGGACTCGAACGCGCGCCGGCACCGGTGCTCGCGGTGGTCGGCGCGCTCTTCGGCGTCGTCGTGTTCGCGAACGTGCTCGAATCGCGCAACCGCTTCTGGCCGCGCGGCTACACGTCCACCCAAGCGCTCATCGATCGCGTCATCCGGCGCACGCCGGACAACGCGGTGATCGTCGCCTCATGGAACGACGCGACGGTGCTCGCGTATGGTGCCTACGTCGAGCGCCGGTTCGGTCACCGCATCCTCGTGACCGGCTGGCCGCCCGATTATCTGGCAGACTATCCGCAGTGGGTGCGCGAGCGGCCGGTCATCATCATCAGCGATGGGACGCTCGATGTGCCGGGCTTCACGCTGCGCGATCGCGATCCGCTCGCGCTGCCGCATCTCGATCAGCTCGCGCCGGTGCTGCGATGAAGCGCATCCCGTGGCGGACGCTGCTTGTCGGCGTGTTCGGTCTTGCGCTGTGTCTACTCTTCGCGCACGGCCGCTCGACGCCGTACGACAATTACACGCTGTTCGCCTCGGGTCTCTTGCACGGTCATTTGTGGATCGCGTGGCCCGGTCCGTACATCGACGCCGTGCTCTTCGAGGGCCGGCGCTACATCGTGAACGATCCGGTGCCCGGGATCCTCATGCTGCCGTTCGTTGCGATTTGGGGCAACGGCGCAAACGAGACGCTCGTCGCGTGTCTGTGCGGCGGAATCGCGACGGGCGCCGCGTGGCGGCTGGCGCGCAACCTCGGCTGTAGCGCACTGACCGCGGATTGGCTCGCCGCGTTCATGCTCGGCGGCACCGATCTCTTGTGGTGCGCGATGCTCGGTGACGTGTGGTATTTCGCGCATGTCGCGTGCGCGATGTTTCTCTTGCTGATGCTGGCCGAGCTCGCCGGGAGCGGACGCGCCTGGCTCGCGATCCTCTACTTCGCGCTCGCGTGCGGTTCGCGATTCAGCGTCGCGCTCGCCGCGCCGCTCGTCGTGTACTGGTGTAGCGCGGGGTTGCTCGGCGGCACGCGCGATCTGCGCCGGTTGCGCAGCGCGCTCCTCACCGTGCTGCCGTTCGCAGCGCTCTACGTGCTCTACAACGAAGCGCGTTGGCACGTTCCGTGGGATATCGGCCACACGATCTTTTATCACCAGGACGAGTTCGTGGGCTCGGATTCGGGTCAGCCGTTCGGCCTGCAGTTCCTGGGCCCCCAGGCGTATTCGTTCTTCGCGCAGATCGATATCGCGGCGGGGAGTGCGTTCCCGTATCTCGTTCCCGGGCAGGCCGGACAAGCGCTGACGCTCACGAGCCCCGCGCTTGCGCTGGCATTCTGCGCGCGCGGGCCACGACGCACGGTTCTCACGCTGTGGCTGGCAAGCGTGCTCGCCGCTGCACCGTCGTTCTTGTATTATGTCAATGGGTTCATTCAATTCGGCATGCGTCACGCGCTCGATTTTGAGCCGTTCGCGTTCGCGCTCATGGCGCTCGCCGCACGCGGCGGGCTGCGCTGGTATTGGAACGTGCTCATTGCTTGGAGTTTGGTGGTGGAATTCTGGGGTTGCTGGTATTGGAACGGCTTTTACCGGACGTTGTATTGATGTGCGCGCGGTCCGCGTACGCGCGAGGTTAGGCCACTCGCTCGCTGGGTAGGTGGTGTACCGCATGCAGCGCAGGGAGATGACCACCGTGGACGATCGAACCAAGACAGGCGAGCGCGACAGTGGAAGTTCGATGGCGACGTTCAGCCTCGTCGCCGTCATCGTGGTCGTCGGGCTGATCGCACTCTTCGTTTGGCAACCGTGGAACCTCACGAGCCCGAATTCGACGACGACGATCACGCAGCCCGGCGCCGGCACGACCCAACGCAGCACGACGACCGTGCATTAGAAAAGGACGATACATCGTATGAACGACAAGACGACGACCGATACCAACGTGGATTCGCTCAAAGCCGACGCGAGCGATCTCCTCGACGAAGGAAAGAACCGTGCCCAGGCGACCGGCGAACGCGCGAAGCGCGCCGTCGCGGGCGATTCGATGAACCCGGTCGAGCAGATCGGTTCTCACATCAAAGAAGCCGGCCACGAACTCAAAGCCGGGATCGATAAGTCGAGCCGCGAGCTGCGTCACGAAGATGCCGATACGGTCTAGCCCCTGAAGAAGTCCGGCACGAAGCTCGCGGAGTACGCGCGCAAACGAGACTTTGCGGCGACCCCCGAGCCCAGCGGCGACGAGCGCGGCGTTTCAGAGACGCTGCGCTTCGTCGTGCAAAAACATCGTGCGACGCGGCTGCATTACGATTTCCGGCTCGAAGCGGACGGCGTGCTCGCATCGTGGGCAATTCCCAAGGGTCCCTCGCTCGATACCGGCGAGCGACGTCTCGCGATGCACGTCGAAGATCACCCCTACGCGTACCGCACCTTCGAGGGCGTGATCCCGGCGGGGAACTACGGCGCGGGCGAAGTGATCGTGTGGGACGAGGGCACCTACCGGCTTGCCGAAGGGACCGATCCGGCCGCCGAGATCGCGAACGGCAAGATCAAGTTCATCTTGAGCGGGACGAAGTTGCACGGCATGTTCACGCTCGTGAAGATCAAGCATTCGCGCGATCAGAGCGGCGAGCCGTGGCTGCTGATCAAAGACCACGACGACGCGGTCGACCCGGCGTGGAACATCGACGATCATCCGGAGAGTGTGGTGACCGGCAAGACGCTTACCGACATCGCGCAACAAACGGATCCGAAAACGTGGAAGAGCAATCGAAGCGCGGCGCCCGCGGCTCGACGCGCGAGGCCCGCGGCGAAGGCCGATCCGATCCCAGGCGTGATTGCGCCGATGCTGTGCACGGTCGTCGAGAAGCCGTTCGACGATCCGGGATGGCTCTTCGAGCTCAAGTGGGACGGCTATCGCGCGATCGCGACCGTCGATGCCGCTGGTGTGGTGAACCTGTCATCGCGGACCGGGAAAGATCTGCTGCATCAGTTCTCGGAACTCGCCGACCTCGCGCACGCATTCCGTTCCGTACCGGTCGTCGTCGACGGCGAGATTTGCGTGCTCGACGCGGCCGGCCGCTCGTCGTTCCAAGCGTTGCAGACGCGCGAGGAGACGGATGCGCCGGTCACGTTCGTCGCCTTCGATTGCCTGTACGCGGACGGACGCGATCTGCGTGCCGAACCGATCGAGGCGCGCAAGGAACGGCTCGAGGCGCTCATCGTTCCGGGTCACCGCGTCATGTATTCCAAGCACATCGCGGGTGCGGGGACGGAACTCTTCGCGTTCGCGCAAGAACACGGGCTCGAAGGGATCGTCGGCAAGCGCGCGGGTTCGCCCTACCGTTCGACGCGCTCGCGCGATTGGATCAAGATCAAGGCGATCCGGCGGCAAGAGTTCGTGATCGGCGGCTGGACCGAACCCAAGGGCGCGCGCAGCGGCTTCGGTGCGTTGCTGCTCGGCGTCTACGAGGGGAAGGCGCTACGCTACGCCGGTCACGTCGGCACCGGCTTCGACGGCGCGAAGCTCGGCGCGATCAGCAAGCAGCTACGCGCGCTCGCGCGCGAGACGTCGCCGTTCGCCGGCGCCGTGCCCAAAACGAACACGAAGGCGCACTTCGTCAAGCCGCAGCTGGTCGCGGAGATCGCGTTTACGGAATGGACGCGCGATGGGTCGCTACGCCATCCGGTCTTCGTCGGCTTGCGGTCCGACAAGCGCGCCGCGGAGGTCGTCCGCGAGGAGCCGGACTGAGGGCGCTGGTCAGGTTTGCGCCACGCGGCGATCGATGCGCTGCCGGCGATCCGCGCTGCGGTTCCGCGTATACACCGCATCGGACCACTCGGGGTCGTTGGCATCGAGCCAGTCGTTGAACGCGTCGAGCGGCATCGGACGGCCGACGGCGTACCCCTGCACGTAGCGACAGCCGTTTCGCCTCAGCCACTCGACGGTTGCGAGGTCCTCGGCGCCTTCGCCGAGCGCCTCGAATCCGAACTGCGCGGCGATCGAGATCATCGTTCGCGTGATGGCGGAGTCGTTCGGATCGGCGATGACGCCGGAGACGAAGCTCTGATCGATCTTCACGACGTCGACGGCGAGGTCTTTGAGCGAGGCGAGCGACGAGTAGCCGGTTCCGAAATCGTCGATCGCGATGTTCACGCCGAGCTTGCGAAAGGCGCGGCAAACGACGTGGGAGACCCGAACGTTGCGCATGGCGTCGGTTTCGGTGATCTCCACGCCGATGTTCTTGAGCGGGACGCCGAGCCGCGCCGCATTGACGAACGTGCGAACGATCGTCGGGTCGCCCATCTGACGCCCGGAGAAATTGAAGTACAAGCGAAACTCAGGCCGGGTCATGCTGAAGGTGCTCGCCGCGGCGAACGCTTCTCGCATCACCCAATGGTCGATGTCCTTGATGATCCCGACCTCTTCGGCGAACGGGATGAACTCGCTCGGGGGCACGAGGCCGCGGGTCGGGTGGTTCCAGCGGATCAGCGCTTCGCAGCCCGTCACGCGTCCGTTCCGGATATCGACGTGCGGCTGGTAGTGCAGAACGAATTGATTCTTGGCGATGGCCTCCGCGATCTCGGTTCGCAGCGTCGCTCGGAGGTGCGCGACGTTTTCCATGCCGGCTTGGTACCACACGACCGCGTTACCGCGTTCTTTCGCCACGGCAAGCGCGGCGTCGGCCCGCGAAAAGACCGTTTCGAGATCGTTTCCGTCTGCGGGAGCGACGGCGATCCCCATGCTCGCGCTGCGCGTGATCCCCTCCGCGCCCGGGCGATTACCGTTTGCAAACGCGTGCGCGAACGCGCTTGCAAAGCTTCGAATGCGGGCCGTGAGGAATTCGGTCGAGGTTGGGGCCGGGATATAGACGGCAAATACGTCCCCGCCGATCCGGCCGATGAATTCGTCGGGCAGCGCCTGACGCGCAAGGGCACTGCCGATCTCAACGAGCACGGCGTCGCCGGCCGAATGCCCGTACGACTCATTGATTTCGTGAAACGCATCGACATCGATCAGCAACGTCGCATAGTCGCCGGACGCCTCGGCGAGCGCAACGGCTTGCGTACGGAATTGCGCGCGATTGAGGAGGCCCGTCAAGGCATCGTGCGACTGTTGATATTGCAATCGCCCATATTGCCAGCGCGCTTGCACGTGGCTGGAAAAGAACGATGCGATGACCTCGACGTAGGAACGCTCGAGCGGTCCGAGCGGTTTGCTCGTCATGCGGACCGAGCCGAATGCTAAGACCCAGGTCACGGAGCCCGTCTTGAACGCGGTAACGATGCACGACCGCGTACCGGCGGCCTTGGCCTGCGTCAGACCCGGTTCGCTTGCCTGCACGTCGTCCCACGAACGGGTTCCGCTGCCGAGCGCAACGACGGGCCCGGCGGGCGACGTGGCGATCGGAAGAACGGCGCCGATCTTGACGAGTTCGTTGGTCAAGATGCGATCCGGTGCGCTGCCGACCGCCTCGCAGATCATCTCATCGCCGTCCACCCGCCAAAACGTTCCGCGGAACCCATGATCCGGCCAGATCGAACCGGCCGCCTGCGCCAAGAGCGCCCGCCAACGCTCGACGTCGTCGAGCGCCGGATCGTTGGCGATTTTCCACGAGGCTTCGAGGCGCAGCGCGTGACGCCGCGAGCGGTCTTCTTCGTCACGCAGAGATGCTTCGAGCGAATCGATTTGGACCTGGTGGGCGAACGACGAGATCAGCACGTTCATGTACGCCTCGTCGTCGGTCTGAAATCCGCCCGCGATCGGCTCGGTCGATGCGAACGTCAGCCAGCAGGCCGCGCCCGCTGCCTCGAACTGCGCGCTCGCGACGGCGCGCCAGCCCGCGGCGGCAAACGCTGCCGGCGCGGCCGGGTCGAGCGACGCATCGTCCCACCGCGACGTGCGATTGAGCCGGTCCGAGTCGCCGAGCGCCTCCAGCGCCGCGATCTCGTGGTCGCTCGGCTCTTCGCTCTTCATCTTGGTCGAACAAAGAACGCGCCGTTTCCCGTCCTCGTCCTTCCGGCAAAAGAAGACGTGAAACGATTGCAGCGAGCTCGAATCAACCGCCGCTTGCCGAAGCATCGCCTGCAACGCATCCCCGCCGTGCAGCGTCGGATCGGTTGCGGTTCGCCAGAAAGCATCGAGGCGATGCGCGTGCCAAAGCGCGCGTCTCGCGCGCGCTTTCACGATTCGCGCCGCATCCACCGCGCGCTCGACAGCGATCGGCAGCCGGATCAGGCTCGATTTCATCACGTAGTCGACGGCACCGCTCTGCAAGGCCAGCGCCGCACGCTCCTCGCTGATGGCGCCGGAGACGAAGATGAGCGGACACTCCGGATAGACCTCCTGCACGACCGCCTGCGCGGCAAACCCGTCGAAGCCGGGTACGCTGAAATCGCACAGCACGATATCCGGCTCGAAGGTCGACAGGGCCGCTCGGAGCTCCGCCTCGCTCTCAACGATCACGCTCGCGACCTTCATGCCCGAGCGCTTCAGTGCACGCAGCGCGAGATCGGCGTCGAGCGCGTTGTCCTCGATGAGAAGCGCCTTGACCACGTCGTTCCCGTGCTCGGATCTCTTCGGCGTTACGGCGGTCATGTCGGCGCCTGGTTAACGTTCAGCCAATAGGTTGCCACGTGAATGATGATCGTCGCGAGCGAGTCGACGTCGATCGGCTTCGTGACGTAGCTGTTTGCACCCAGGCGGTAGCACTCGGCGACGTCGTGACTGCGGTTCGATGAGGTCAGCACGACGACCGGGATCGATCGTGTCCGTGCGTTTCCTTTGAGCGCCCGCAACACATCGAACCCATCGAGCCGCGGCATCTTCAAATCGAGCAGCACGAGTTTGGGGAGATCGTTTGAATCGCGCGCGGTGAAATCTCCGCTTCCGTTGACGAAGTCGAGCGCCTCGACGCCATCTTGAACCCAGCGGGTACGGGCTCCGACCCCACCCTTGACGAGTGCGCGCATCGCCAAGTCCGCGTCGGCGTGGTTGTCCTGAACGAGCAGAATGTCGATCTCCGCCGCCGCAAGGTTCTCGTTGATCCACGGCGTTCTCACGGCGTCGGCGCCTGGTTGAGAACGAGCCAATACGTTCCGATATTCCGAATCGCCGCGCTGAACCGGTCGAAGTTGACGGGTTTCGTAACGTATCCGTTTGCGCCCAAGCGATAGCTCTCGGCAATGTCGCGATCGTGTTTCGACGATGTCATGACGACAATGGGAATTTTTTGCGTGTCCGCATTGGTCTTTAGGGTCTGCAAGAGTTCGAGTCCGCTCATCCGCGGCATCTTGAGGTCGAGCAGCACCAGTTTGGTCGCATGGAGCGGGTCGCGGTCGGCGAACGCGCCTCGGCAGAGGACGAAATCGAGCGCCTCGACGCCGTCCCGCGCCCAATACAGCCGATTGGCGAGATTGCCGCGCCGCAGTGCCTGGATCGTCATCTCGGCGTCGATGGGCTCGTCTTCGACCAACAGAATGTCGATGTCGTCGTAATCGGTCATTCGGGACTTCCCGTCGGAAGCGAAAACGAGAACGTCGCGCCCTCGCCCAAACGGGCATCAAAGCGGACGGTGCCGCTGTGTCGTGTGACGATGCGCATCACGATCGCGAGGCCGACTCCCGTCCCGGGGAATTCATCCGCGCGGTGGAGCCGCTGAAAGACGCCGAAGAGCTTGTCCGCGTAGCGCATGTCGAAGCCAACCCCATTGTCGCGGACGTGGTAGACGGTGTTGCGGTCCTCGGTCGTCGCCCAAACGCGGATCTCGGGAGCGCTTTCCTTACTCGCGTACTTGACCGCGTTGGAAAGCAGGTTCACCCAGACTTGGCGCAAGAGGACACGGTCCCCACGAACTTCCGGAAGCTCGGAGATCAGGAAGACCGGTCGACTTCCGGCCGCTCGTTCAATCTCGGCCATCACTTCGCTTGCCAGTCGGCTCATGTTCACGAGCGAGTTCAACATCGGCGCACGACCGAGCCGGGAAAACGCCAGCAAGTCGTCGATGAGATTGCCCATTCGCTCGGCTTCGTGTTGGACGACGGCCAGCATCCGGCGGCCTTCCTCACCCAGGTCTGGGGCATGATCTTCTTCGATTGCGCGAATGTACCCCAAGATGCCGCGGACCGGGGCTCGAAGATCGTGTGAGACGGAGTAGCTGAAGCTCTCGAGTTCCGCATTGACGGCCTCCAGCTCGACCGCATGGAGGCGGAGTTTTTCTTCTGCGGCGTTCGTGCGGCGCAGCTGCGTAAATGCCGTATCCTTGGCGATGCCGTCGCGTTCGAGCGTCCGCTCGGCCAAGCGCGCTTTGAGCTCGGCGTTGGTGCGGGCGAGTTCGGAGAGTGCGTCGTCGCGGGCGACGTCGTCGCGCTCGATCGTTCGTTCCGCGAGTCGCTGCTTGAGTTCGGAGTTGGTGCGGGCGAGTTCCGCAAGCGCTTCATCGCGCGCGATATCGTCACGCTCGATCGTGCGTTCGGCTAAGCGTGCCTTGAGTTCGGCATTGGTGCGAGCGAGTTCGGAGAGGGCGTCGTCGCGGGCGACGTCGTCGCGTTCGATCGTGCGCTCGGCCAAGCGTTGCTTGAGTTCAGCGTTGGTTCGCGCGAGCTCCGCCAAGGCATCGTCGCGGGCGACGTCGTCGCGCTCGATCGTGCGCTCGGCCAAGCGTTGCTTGAGTTCAGCGTTGGTGCGAGCCAACTCCATGAGCGCCTCATCGCGAGCGACGTCGTCGCGCTCGATCGTGCGCTCGGCGAGGCGCGTTTCCAACTCCGCATTCGTGCGCGCTTGCTCGGTGAGGGCTTCGTCGCGGGCGACGTCGTCACGCTCGATCGTGCGCTCGGCGAGGCGCGTTTCCAACTCCGCGCTCGTGCGGGCTTGCTCGGTGAGGGCTTCGTCGCGCGCGGCTTCGTCGCGCTCGACGGTCCGCTCGGCAAGCCGGCGTTCGAGTTCGGAGTTCGTGCGGGCGAGCTCGGCGAGGGCTTCGTCGCGGGCGACGTCATCGCGTTCGATCGTGCGCTCGGCTAATCGCTTCTCGAGTTCCTCGTTCGTGCGCGCGAGTTCAACGAACGCCCCGGCTCTGGCGAGATCGCCGGTTTCCGCTAAGCGCGTTTGGATGTGCTTTGCGCGCTCGATCTCGAGCTCTGCCGTGTCGTCGACCTTGAGCGTCGGCAGCGCCACATTGCGCGCTCTCCGGTTAGACATGCGTGACGCTCGATGTCGACCCATCGATCCCGGACATAGATACCCTCTTGGTTCGGAGCGATGAACGTCGGCGAGACCCTCGGGAGGTTCGGCGACGCTACGGAAAGGAGAGCGCGAACGGCGATTTTCGGAGCCACCGGCAATACGGACGATTCGCGGGAATCGGTACGTGTGGAATCGGTACGATTCGCGGAATCGGAGGAGAGATTTGTTCGCCTTGCGTTCCCATTTTGAAGGATGCGGCCACTCTCGATGACCGCGTTCCGGGCACTTGTCGTCAAAGTCTTACACGGCGTCAACGACCGGGCGTCCGTCGACGGCGGCCTTTACGCATGACGGCGTCGGCGAAAAAGTCGCTCGTCGAGATCGGCGGTAGATCGCTTGCCGTCTCGAACCTCGAGAAGATCCTGTGGCCGCGCGACGGCTATACCAAGGGCGATTTGATCGCGTACTATCGTGCCGTCGCTCCGCTGATCGTGCCGTATCTTCGCGGCCGTCCGCTGACCGTCGAGCGCTTTCCGAACGGCATCGACGGCCAAACCTGGTGGGAGAAAGAAAAGCCCAAGGGCCTCCCGGACTGGGTGCGTACGACGCGCGTGTCCTCCGGATCCAACGCGAGAGGCCACGTCGAGTTTCTGGTCTGCGACGATGAGGCCACGCTCGTTTATGTGGCAAATTTGGCGGCCGTCGTCTTACATGTCTGGTATTCGCACCTGCCCGACCTCGACGTGCCGGACTTCATCTTGATCGACCTCGATCCGTTCGAGTGCACGCTCGCGACGCTGGCGAAGGTCGCGCTGCGCTTCCGCGAGCAGCTGGAGGCCATCGGTCTGCGGGGCTACGTGAAGACGACCGGCGGAACGGGGCTCCACGTGGTGATCCCGCTCGAACCCGTCTACGGCTACGACGCTGCCAAGATGTTCGCCGAGTTGCTCGCCCGCCGGGTCGCCGGGCTCGAGCCGGAGCGCACGACCCTCGAGCGCACGATCGCAAAGCGCCGCACGGGCACGGTCTACCTCGATTACGTCCAGGTTGGGATGGGGAAGACGTATGTCGCGCCCTACAGCGTCCGGGGGCGCGACGGGGCACCGGTTTCGATGCCGCTGGGCTGGGGCGAGGTGGAGTCGATGACCCGGAAACGTGCGCGTGAGACGAGCGGGGAGATGCTGCGCTGGACGATCGCCGATGTGCCGGCGCTCGTCGCGAAGCACGGCGATCCCTGGGCGGTCGAGGGCTTGACCCCCCAACGTCTCGAAAGCGCCTTGCAGACGGCTCGCTCGCTCTGGGAGTAGGTATGGCACACGCGATATGGTCGGGCTCGATCAGCTTCGGACTCGTCACGATCCCGGTCAAACTCTTCACTGCGGTCCGCTCGAACGATCTGCGCTTCAACTTCTTGCACAAGAAGGACGAGGGCCGGATCTACAACGAGCGTCACTGCACCGTGTGCGGCGAGAAGGTCGAGTACGCCGATCTCGTGCGCGGCTATGAATATTCCAAGGGCGCCTACGTGACCGTGACCGACGAGGACCTCAAGCGGGTCAACGTCGAGGCGACGCAGTCGGTCGAGATCGTGGAATTCGTCGACCTCGATCAGATCAACCCGATGTACTTCGATACGCCGTACTATCTCGAGCCCGAGAAGAAAGGCCGTCACGCCTACGCGCTCTTGCGTGAGTCGTTGCGTGATGCGAACAAGGTCGGCATCGCGAAGGTCGTGATCCGCTCGCGCGAGCATCTCGCGGCGCTCAAACCCAACGGCGAAGCGCTGGTGCTCGAACTGATGCACTACGCCGATGAACTCGTCGATCAGGCGGATTTCGATTTCCCCTCGCTCAAAGAAGACGTCGCCCCGGCCGAAATGAAGGTCGCCAAGCTCCTGATCGACACGATGACGGCCGAGAAGTTCGAGCCCGAACGGTTCCACGATCAGTACCGCGACGACGTGATGGCGATGATCGACGCCCGCGCCGCCGGCCAGAGCGTCCCCGAGGCACCGGCAAAGAAAAAAGCAGACAACAACGTCGTCAACCTCATGGACATCCTGCAGCGCAGCCTCGAAGTCCGAAACCAACCCGCCGAACCCGCAAAAAAAACTGCTGCCGCGTCGGGCACCCGCAAAGCTCCCGCCGCCAAGAAAAAAACCGCCGCCAACGCCGCAAAACCCAAGAAAAAGCGCAGCGCTGCTTAGCCCCTCGCCCGCATCCCGTCGCAGCCGCCCCTCGCCCGCATCCCGTCCCAGCCGCTACTCGCCCCCATCCCTTCCCAGGGTCGGCCTACCTCAGTGTCATCCTGAGCCTGTCGAAGGATGGGCATGCGATCATGTCGGCGCGCGGGCCGACTTCGCGAGCCTGCGAATCGCATCCCAATCACCGCAAATCAGCGCGTGCTTTTTCGCACGCGACCACCCCTTCAGCTGTTTCTCCGCAGCGATTGCGTCATCGACGTTCGAGAATGCCTGCGAATAAACGAGGGTGACAGGTCGCCGAGTGAAGGTGTATGCGGTGCGTGGCGTGCCAAGAACATGTTCGGCGATACGCCGATCAATCTCCGAGGAAACGCCGACGTAGAAGCTCTCGTCTGCACAACGAACGATGTACACCCAATACGTCTTCATGCTGTTCCATCACGGTACCACTCTGCGCGACAAGGGCGGCGCGAAAAATTCGCGATTTGACCAGGCTTCGGGCAGGCAAATTCCGGGGTGGCTGCTATCGCGCTGCTCACCATCTATGGAAACCGCCAACCTCCTTGGCCTTTGAGAGCATCGCGGACTGAATGGCGTCAGCAATCGGGTCCGGGCGCCTTTGGTTCACAATGACGGCAATATCGACATTGCGGATCGTGAATCGTCGGACCGCACGTTCGCCGACGACGATCTCGTGTGCCCGTTTGAGCGAGCCGTCCGGATTGAATTCGATAACGACCGACTTGTCCGGAAGCGATGGTGGTATGCCGAGCGCGTGGCCGTGTACGAATTCGTCGACTTCAATCGAATCCGAGGAGATCGCTTTTGCTCCCTTGTACGTCGTTGGAGAGCGCTTCCTGAGCCAGTAGATGCCGATGTTTCCGTTGCGTCGCGTTTCCCCATGGATCGTCACGTCATAGCGCGCGGGAATCCCGCTGGGTTCGATCAGGCGAAACGGTAACACCGCTTGGATGCGCGACTCATCGGCGTATTGATAATTCTCAATGCGGAGGTTGAACCTCGTCGCGTCAGTGGGCATCGGAAGGTGAAGAAGTTTGAACGCTTGTGCGAGTACTTCCGATAGGGATCGATGTCCGCCGATGCCGAGCGCCCAACCGCGCTGCGCGTCGGCAGTCAAGACGATGATGATCATCGCGGCGACCGCCAGGGTCGCGCCGAGCCGAACGCGCAACGTCGGTTGCCTCGAGCGCTGGTGAGATGACCGTTCCAAGATTCGTGTGACGTTCACGGTTGGGATGGACTGCCGGTCGAGAAGGTTACCGAGGGCGCATGATAGGTCGCGATCGAGCGGCGAATTCATCGTTGGTCTCCTGAGCTGGAAGCCGTGAGCGCGTGGCGCAATCGCTTACGTGCGACGGCTAGGCGAAAGCGAACGGTTGGAGCGGGGATCCGAAGGATCGTTGCGATCTCACGGCTCGTACAATTGAAGTAGTAGCGCAGCACGATGACGACGCGCAGCGAGCGATCCAAACGAAGAATCTGTTGCTCGATGTCGAGGCGATCTTCGATCGGCGCTAGCGCCGCGGGTAGCGTGTCCGGGAGTGAATCGACCGGCTGCGCGCGATAGCGTAGAGACGCGCGCACGACGATTCGGTAGAACCAGATCGTAAAGGCTTCGGGGGAACGCAGCGTGACTATCTTTGCCACGACTTGAGCGCAGGCGTCCTGTGCCGCGTCTTCGGCCGCGACCGAGTTGCGCAAGACGGACCAGGCGATCTTGAACGCGGACGGCCAGATCTCGTGAAGCAGCGCTTCCAGGCCCAGGCGTTCGCCGGCGATGGCTGACCGTACGAGGGCCTCTCGGTCACGCGAAGGCGGTTCGTCCGTTGATGCGATCATGTTCATAAGAGCGCAGGATGCTGCGAAGTGTTGGGCAGACGGAACGTTTTCGCATGCCCATCCTTCGACAGGCTCAGGATGACATGGTGGCGTGCGCCGATGAGTTGGGAGGCGTGCGCCGATGAGATGGGAGCGTGCGAGGATGAGATGGGAGCGTGCGCGGCGGGCGGGTTAGCGGCGGACGTCGAGGGTGTCGCGGAGGCCGTCGCCGAGGAGGTTGACGCCGAGGACGGCGGTGACGATGGCGAGACCGGGGAAGAGGCCGATCCACCAGGCGGTGTCGAGAAATTGGCGGCCGTCGGCGAGCATGCCGCCCCACGACGGGATCGTCGGCGGGACGCCGAGGCCCAGGAACGAGAGCGAACTCTCCAGCACGATCGCGCGGGCGATCTCGAAGGTGCCGAGGACGATCGCCGATGAGGTGACGTTGGGCAACAGATGCCGGAAGACGATCCGCGTTTGCGTCGCCCCCTCGGCGCGTGCGGCGAGCACGAAATCGCGTTCGCGCAGACTCAGCGCTTCGGCGCGGATGACGCGCACGTACTGCACCCACGAGGTGATGCCGATCGTCGCGATCACGGTCACGACACCGGGACCGACGACGCCCACGATCGCCACCGCGAGCAGCACGAGCGGAAACGCGAGCTGCACGTCCGCGATGCGCGCGATTACGGAATCGATCCAGCCGCCGGCGTAGCCGGCGACGAGGCCGAGCGTGATGCCGATCGTCGCGCCGATCCCCACCACGCACAGGCCGACGATCGCGGAGATGCGCGAGCCCCAGATGATCCGCGCGAGCACGTCACGGCCGAGATTATCCGTTCCGAGCAGATGGTGCGGCGAACCCGGCGGTAAGAACGTTACCGAGAGATCCTGGGCGTTGGGATCGACGTGCGTGAGCAGCGGTGCGCCGAGTGCGCAGACCGCGGTGAGCAGCACGACGATCGCACCGATCACGGCGGCCGGATCGCCTCGCATCGCACGGACCACGGCGGCGGGATCACCTTTCATTCGTAGCACACCGCAATCGCCTGTTCATTCGTAGCGTACGCGCGGGTCGAGTGCGGCGTACAGCACGTCGACGAGCACGTTCACGAGGGTGAAGATCGTCGCCGCGAGCAGCACCACCGCTTCCACGACGGGCACGTCGCGATCGTACACGGCTTGCACGGCGAGCCTCCCGATGCCGGGCCACGCGAAGACCGTCTCGGTGATGATCGCACCCGAGAGCAGCGTCCCGAGTTCGATCCCGAGCTGCGTGACGATCGGGATCCAGGCGTTGCGCAGCGCATGGCCGACGAGGACGTGCAGCGGAGCGAGCCCCTTCGCGCGCGCGGTGCGCAGATAATCGGAGGCCAGCACGTCGAGCAGCGCCGCGCGCGTCAGCCGCATCACCTTCGCCATCGAAAAGAAGCCAAGCGTGACCGCCGGCAACACCAGATGCGAGAAATCGCCGATCCCGCTCACCGGCAGCCAGCCGAGCCGCACGCCGAAGACGAGGATCAGCATCAGGCCGATCCAGTACGTCGGCGCACTCTGTCCGATCAGGGCGAAGACCCGCACCGCCGCCGAGATGACGCCGCGCGGTCGCGCCGCGGAAACCACGCCGGCCGGGATCGCGACGATCACCACGAGCACGAACGCGGCGAGCGCGAGTTCGGCCGTCGCCGGGAGCCGTTCGAGCGCGAGCGGCAGCGCGGGTTCATCGTGCCGCAGCGATTCGCCGAGATCACCATGCAGCGCGCCGAGCGCAAAGGTCCCGAACTGCACGACGAGCGGCCGATCGAAGCCCTCTTCGTGCCGGAACGCTTCGATCTCGGCGGGCGTGGATTCGGGCGGCATCATCACGGCGGCGGGATCACCCGTCAAGTGCACGATGATGAAGACGACGATCGAAACGCCGACCAGCACCCAGATCGCACCGGCAATCCGTCGCAGAATGAACGCCGCCATCGCGCCGTCCTTACCGAACGCGCAGGCAGCGCCCTTTCGCCATTAGTCGGCTGCGAGTGCCGCCGGGGCCGGTCCGTCCGCGCCGGGCTTCTTCCCGCTCAAGAGCAAGACGCTCGGGATCGAGATCAGGAACACGACCGCACAGAGCTGCAGCAGATAATCGTACGAGAGCACGGTCGCGTTGCGCTGCACGATGCCCATCAGTTGGGCAGCCGACGACATCGCGACGGTGGAATGGCCGCCGACCATGTTCGCGACGGTCGGATTCGCGAGCGTCACCGAGCCCGCGAGCGTGGCGTAGGCTTGATCTTCTTTGCGCTGCAGCAAGAACTCGAGGATCGCGATGCCGAGGCTGCCACCGAGCTGCCGCACGAGCGTATACACGCCCGTCGCGCCCGCGAGCCGGTCGCGCGGCACATCGGCGAGCGTCTTGGTCGAGAGAGGAACGAAGAGAAAGCCGAGCGCGAAGCCCTGAAAGATGCGCGGCCAAAAGATGTCGCCGATCCCGGCATCGCCGCTGAGGCCGCCCATCGACCAGCACCCCGCCGCGAACAAGAACAGGCCGATCGCGATCGAGAGACGCCCATCGATGAATTTCCCGACCCGGGCGGCGATCGGCATCGAGATCGCGGTTGCGATCGCCCCCGGAATGAGCGCAAGCCCGGTGAGCGTTGCCGTGAATCCAAGCGCGCTCTGCAAGAAGAGCGGGATGATCAGCGCCGTCCCGTACAGCCCGAAGCCGCTGATGATGCCGATGAAATTGCCCGCCGCAAAACCGCGGTTTTTGAAGACGCGCAGATCGACGATCGGATGCGCGGCGCGCAGCATGCGCATCACGAACCAGATCAGCGACACCACCGAAACGACGGTCATGATCACGATGGTGTCGGAGCTGAACCAATCCTCACGCTGTCCGCGTTCGAGCACGTATTGCAGCGCGGCCAACCCGGCCGTCAGCAAACCCAGGCCGACGAAGTCCATCGGCGAGGTATCGCGCTTGATGTACGAGGGGTCGCGAATGTAGCGCAGCGTCATCACGAAGGCGAGGATGCCGATCGGGATGTTGATGAAGAAGATCAGTGGCCAGGAGAAATTGTCGACGATGACGCCGCCGAGCACGGGTCCGATCGCGGGACCGACCATCGCACCCATGCCGAAGATCGCCATCGCGCCGCTGCGTTTCTCGGGTGGATAGGACTCGAAGAGAATCGATTGCGCCGTCGGCTGGAGCGCGCCGCCGCCGATGCCTTGCAGCACGCGGTAGAACACGAGCACATAGACGCTGTTCGCCGTTCCGCACAAGAACGACGCCACGGTGAAGAGCGCAAGGCATGCCGCGTAGAAATTCCGGCGCCCGAAGCGGGCGGTGAGCCAGCCGTTGAGCGGCATCACGATGACGTTGGCGAGGATGTAGCCGGTCGCGACCCAGCCCATCTCATCGGTCGTGGCGCCGAGGGTGCCCGCCATGTTGTTGAGCGCGACGTTGACGATCGAGGTATCGACGATCGCCATGATCAGGCCGAGCATCACGGTGATCGTGATCAGGCCGAGCGGCGGCTCCGTGGCTTCCGCAGCCGCGGGCGCGCTGAAGCGAGGTAGCGCTAGGGATGCCAAGATGGTGTCGTCTGGTTCGTCGCGAGTGTAGGTATTTTTGCCATGACGCTTAAGTCACTTTACCACACTTATGGCGTACACGGTAGCGAAGACCATCAAGGGCCGGACCTATCTGTACCGGGTCGAGCGCGGCCGCGATCCGCAGACGGGGAAGGTGCGCAACCGGTGGACGTACCTCGGCCGTGCCGCGGGCGCCGGCGGCGAGGCCGCGCCACCGCGCCCGGCCCGCGGCGAGACGCGCCGGCGCCTGATCGACGCGACGGAACGGTTGCTCGAACGTGACGATGCGAGCGTCACCCCGAGCACGATCGCGACCGAAGCCGGCGTCGCCCATGGGACCTTCTACCGGCATTTTCGCGATCGCACGCAAGCGCTCGAGGCGGTGGTCGCACGGCTACGCGAGAGCCGCGGCGCAACGGATGAAGGGCTCGATGACGAGGTTGCCTCGCCCGCCGCCGCGCGGGCCGGCCTGCGTGCCTGGATGCTGCGCAAACTTGCGCTCGTGCGTGAACGCCCCGAGCTCGTTCGCGGTTTTTACCGGCTCGTTGCGGGTGACCCCAAGCTCGCCGCCTTTCGAGAGGAGCGGCGTACACAGGTCCTCGCACGCGTTCAGGCCCATCTTTACGCAGTAAGTAAGCGTGGTTACGCTAAGATAGACGATCCCGCCGCTACCGCGCGGATTCTTTACACCCTGTATGACGGTATGTACCGTCAGCGTCTTTTCGACGGCATTGCGGTTGACGATACCAGCATACGTGCTGCCGCCGAGGCGGTTGAACGCATCGTCTTCTTTCCGCATTGAGGAAGATGAATACCGATTTCGTATCCGGTTTGCCACGACCGCGCATGAGCGTCAAGTCTCGGTAAATCCGCGCGAATGAAGCGCGGAAATTTGACGTCGATGCAAAAGAGAAACGCCACGGGCGCGAGCGCTAGCTGCTCGTTCCTTTCGTCGTGTAACGTCCCCGTTCGGCTTACGTCCTGGTATCGACGCGACGTGTCCGACACGACGCGAATGCCCGAACGGTCATTCATCTCTAGCGCGTCCGAAAGCCGTCTCTTCATGGAGCGGGCCTTTACGCGTGTCACTTGCCCACGCTGAGCACGGAGCAAAATCGCCTCAATGAACATCTCTCGCCTCGCGGCACCGATCATTTGCTCGGTGCTCATCGGGTTGGCCGGCACCAGTGCCGTCGCCAAGCCGACCGTCGCGCTCAAACTCGTCGGTGTCATCCTCGAGAAAAACGCAAGCGGCACGATCACCCCGGTGCCGGTCGAATCGACCCCGGCGAAACCGGGCGAATCGATTCGCTACACCATCACCGCCGTCAACACCAGCGGCGAAGTTGCGAAGAAGTTCGCCTCGGCGGGACGCATTCCGAGCGGCACGCAGTACGAACCGGGCAGCAGCACGATCGCCGCTCCGGGCCACATCGAGTTCTCGCTCGACGGGGGCAAGACGTGGGCGGAGAAACCGATGGTGCGGGTCCGGCAACCCGATGGGTCGATGGCGATCAAGCCGGCTGATCCCGCCACCTATACCAATATCCGGTGGCTCAGCGGCAAAG
>Ga0116228_10000882_pt1 | contig 24025 bp, 17 predicted proteins | sample S1TSphfallax_2_FD_89694 | JGI IMG/M metagenome (GOLD analysis project Ga0116228, IMG submission 89694) | Host-associated microbial communities from peat moss isolated from Minnesota, USA - S1T2_Fc - Sphagnum fallax MG | ecosystem: Host-associated > Plants > Peat moss > Unclassified | place...
AATTATTAGACACACTTGGTTAAACTATTATAAACCATATGAAAATTTTGATTGCTACATAATCCTTTTAAAAGGGCTAAAGGGAAAATGATTTTTCTTTAGGGCCACTTGGTTGTAACTTCAAGTGCAAGACATAAGCAAGTAAATAAAATATAGAGTTGCCCATAAAAGCTTGTTAAAACATTCTTTATTTTATGGGTTTTGGACCAAAGTTTGATGCACAACAACATGCATGAAAGGTCACCACCACCATACCCATTATCTTTATTTAAAAACTATTCCTTTATTTCTAACTTAAATTTGTCCACGGAGATTTGTATTTTGGTGGATAGAGGAATTTTTTGGGGTAGTATTTAGTCTAGAAATTGTTGCCTTGAATGTGAATGTGTTTGATTAGTATGTTTTACTATTTTTATCCCCTCCAAATACACTCTTGGACTATACATGAACAATCTTAGTCCATTTTAAATTCACCATATTTTGATCATGAAGCAAAAATCAAATGACATATGTAGGAAAAACATTTCAAATAAAAAAGAATGGACACACAACAAAAATTGAAGTTAAAAGGAAAAACCAAGATCACAATATCAAGTCAAGTCCTTTGACCCTTTTTCAAAGCTTTCTAAAACAAAATTGTAATTGTTCAATTCTTTGCTACAACATGGAGAACATGAGTTTAAAGTTGTATGCAACAATACTGTGACCCTTTGCTTTAGCCAATTATATATTGTGCACTTATAATTGTGAAAATTCTTCATTTTTCCAAAATGATCACACAAGCAATTTCAATATAGGAATTCCTAAAAATGTAAAAAAAGAAAAAGAAAAAAAAGAGAAGAAGAAGAAGATATATGTAGAAGAAAAAGAAATAGTCCAAATAGTCCAAGAAGAATAAATAATAGTAACTCTAGGTCAAGGCTTGAAGATTAAGTAAAACATTAATAGTGCTTTAAGAAAAAAAAAACATTAAATTTTTTTTATTGGGGTGAGGAGGTTGTGAAAAAATGCTACAACAACATGATATGGTGATGTTCACAAAACCTTGTGCAAATGTTTATTTAAAAAATTCTAAAATAATAAAAAATGAGAATGCAAATATATAGTGTGCACTTATGCTCCATCACATGCTCCTATGAAGAAAAAACAAGTGCCCAAGTTGAAAACCTAACATGCAAGATTTGGTTCTTGGGCTCCCATCCTAAGCACTCGTTACAAGTTGAATGTCTAATAAAAAAATTAGAAGTTGATTTTGAGGAAACCTTTAAGCTTTTTTCAGTCTTAATCGCTAGCAAAACAAACTATCAAACAATCATATTGCATCAAATTACAAAGGTCAATCAAACCTTTAGGTAAATTCAACATGTAAACCAAAGTTGTGTTCCCCTAAACAAAAATAGTCAATTAGTAAAATTCTAAATTTGGGTACTTTGCTTTGGGGTCCTTCAATAGATTAGAGACTTGTTAAAATGGTAAGAAAACATACATTTTCATATGCTAAGTACCACAAAAAAAAAATGCCAACATTACTCACCTCATTATATAACACAAATTCCATAAAAGCCCAAAATATGATTTGTGCAGGATATTCAAATTAATTTTAGTTTTCATGGTGCACTAGGCTGAAATATTCCTTACTTCTATAAATCTAAATTATTTTTTGTAGTATTAAATTACATAAAAAGTTTTAGCGATTTCCAAAATTGGCAACATATTTAGTAAACAAGATTATTTTTTACAAATTTTCATGCATAAAAACTAATAATGTTTGTATTGCACAAGCTTTCAAACTTGTAATCCTATGTTTCCAAAGTTGCTAAACATTAGTAACTTGGGTTTTGTAGGCATCAATTGGGAGTAGGCTCCTTACATATCAGCAAATATTTGATTTTTGAAATGCAAAAAATAATTGCAAAATTGTTAGAAGTTTACAGAAGGCATTTAATATAGTTGTCTCCTTGCATCCTTTTATTTGACAATAAACATGAGCAATGAATTAAATGTGACATTATTTTTTATGCAATTACAAGACAATGCATAGCAAGAAAAATATTTCCAATATTTTAAATTATTATATCCAAACTAAGATTAACATTTTAATTATTTTTTTTACCCAATATTTCCAAATAAAAATAAGTGATCTAATGGTTAAAATCTCCCCTTTCAACCAAAGGGTTTAGTGTTTGATCTTGTTCTCAAATTCTTTTTTTCTTTCATGAAGAAAATGGATTAAAAAAATAGCATGTTAAATGCTAAATGCCCCAAGGAGAAAAGGACTTTTCGTGGGGAGGAAACAAAATGGTAGCTCCAACCATGTTCCTTCAAGAAACAACTTCCCGCATGTTTAACAAAAATGTATAGGGGTAAAATTTGTCCAAATCAAATGTTTTTTATGCCATTGGAAAATTCTCAAAACTTAAATATCTAAAATGATCTTGCATTTTTTATTTGAGGCTATGAGCTAAACGTTATAACAACAAGAAAAGCCAAAGGTCAAATTTCCAAGTCCCCTTCTTCCCTGGGGCAACTTAATCCCCTTCTTCTGAAGGAAAAAATGGACTTGAAAATTTGACCCCTAGCTTTTATTTTCATCAAAAATTTTAGGTCATAACTTCAAATTGAGAATGTAAAATCATTTAAAATACTTATGCTCCAAAAGCTTTCCAATGGTATAAAGAACATTTGTTTTGAATAAATATTTATCCCTCGTACTTTCTTGTCAAACATTTGAAAACTTGATCTACGAAGCAACTTAGTCCCCTTCTCCCTTGGGAGAAAGTAACTTAGTCCCTTTGTGGGGAGAAAGCAACTCCCTTCCTCCTTGGGAAAATAGGCAACTTAGTTACCTTTAATTCAATAAATTAATCCTTTTCTCCCTGGGGGAGAGAACAACTTTATCTCCTTGAAGAAGTTGTCTAGAGGTTTTTTTTTATCATCCATTTCATTCATTGGAAAAAAAAAAGATTTGAAAAAAGGATCAAACTTTGAACCCTTTGATTGAAGGGGGAGATTCTAACCACTGGATCATTTATTTTCCTTTGAAAATATTGTGTAAGAAAGATAATTAAAATGTTAATCATAATTCAAGCATAGTCAATTTTTTTTGAATTTTTTTTTCTTGTTGAGCATTGTCTTGTAACACATCAAGACCGGTGCTGCATTTAATTCATTGCTCCTCTTTAGTGTTTGCCTTCTTCGACAGTGTCCACCAACTCAAGCTATGGTGGCAGTTGTTGGATGTTTGTGAGATGAATAAAGATGACATTGAGACAAAACTGAAACTTGGAAAAGTGGGTGAATATTCATAACTCCAACTTGTGTGAGGCAATTTCAAATTGTATAACCATAGGAAAGTCTCCAATGAAGCAAGACCCTAATTTTCATGAGCCAATTTTAGGGGAGTTGGTTGTGTGGATAGCCATGTTTGACCTGTAATGGAAATGGAAACTAGTAGATATTACAACACATATCAGATCTATTAATTTACACAAAATTAATTCATTTTTTTCATCAGTTGATCAATACTGGTAGTACACAGCAGCACAGAGCCCAAGTTGAACGCCTAGAAAAAATACATTTCATTGCATAGTTGTTAATGAAAAAAAATAAAAATAAAAATAAAAATGATAGAGTGGTAAAAACTAGCAACCATGGTTGTTAGCTTGAGATAGGGGGAGCCCAATGGAAAAGGGTGTCCTATCCATCCACCATCCCTGTTTCATGATATGCTTAAGGGTGGCGGTGGTGGTGGTGGTTCACTTTTAGGGCTGTAGTGGGCTGGACTTACCTTGTACTTGGCCCCATTCCAAGACACGTACCTGCCAAGTTGACAGGTTTTCAGGCAGTCTCAAATGGCAGAATCAGCCGCCACTCTGGTGGCTCACTCGGAAGGCAGAATGCACCCCCCATAGGACACGTTTTCCAAGGCGTAACCGGTTAGATTGGTGTGGTGGTTCAAGTACCTAGTCTTGCAGAATCTTTCCAAGTGGTCACCTGCCGGTTTGGTTTGGTTCCACTGTTTTGTTCTGCCAGTTCTACTGCTTTGTGATGTAAATGTGAATCGACGGTGGGGGAACACTTCAGTAATGCCAATCAATGGTGGTAACAACCAATCTCCAACTGCAACAGGGCCCTGGTAGAACCTGTTACCACCTGACGGAACCGATGTCAGACCCCCTGCACGGCTTAGCGCATTCCATGGTACCTAGTCACCTGACCACAATGACGACAAACACGTAAAGCCCTCCTCCAATTCTTTTTTAGTTTATAATTGGATGGCACATTGCCCCCAGCAATTTTCCCTCTGCTGTCTGGGGAGTTGTTTCAAAAAACGGAATGCCTGGTGGCCATTCCATTTTTCGAAATGCTCTCCCCAGCCAAGCCAAGCCAAGCCAAGCCAGCCCACCCCCCAATTTCTTGGGCCTTTTTTTTTCCCCCTAACTCAGGTACCCACCAGGTACCACATAAAATGAGGAAAACAATTGGACGAGGTCTTTATGCTCGGTAAAGTAAACCCCTCACCAATGGGTGTAAACGGAGCCAGCCTTGGGCAAGTCTAAGATTAGAGCAGGTCTTTATGCTGGGTAAAGCCCTTGGCAGTGCGCTTAACCAGGAAGGACCCGACGACTTGGGCGAGCGGGTCTTTATTCTCAGTAGGGCTTAACGGGAAACAGCCTTGTGCGAGCCCTTCCTTATTGGGGTAAAGAGCCCACAGCCTTGGGCTTTACCCTACACTTATTTACCGCTGATAACATAAGTGTGGGTAACTTATAATAATAATAAGTCATTGTGCAACCGAGGGTTGAAGGTACTACTACTTCTACTACGACTACTACCTAATCAGGTAAGTCACCCAACTTGGTGAAAGTAACTGTCATCATCACACGTAAGTAGGTACTATACTTCCTTTGCTGGCTGAATAAGTTACGTTTTCATGGTCAACCGAATTTATGACATGACCGAATATTACGGAACGGGAAACAAACAAGGACAAGTGGGGTCCGTCTGTCGAACACGGGTGTCAGTCTTGGGAACCCGCCCGGGGACGGAGAGGGTGACTCACTCACTCACTGACCGCGGGGAGGGTTCACCGGATTTTCCGGTTTCTAGTATACCGGCAACTTGCAACTCCAGGTTACCATCAAGGTTTTTTTTCTCACACAATTTTGTGTGGTGGGCTATAGCTGGGTTGGGGCGATAATCCACAAGAGCACTTAGCCAAATTTGGCTACAGCTGATAGAGGAACGTTTAATTTAAAAAAAAAAACCCCTCTTATATCTGGTGACATTCTACAAGTTACGACGGTCTACATATGGCGATTTCCACTTGTTTTTCCTGGAAATATGGCAACTTTGGGCCATTTTTTGCCCCAAAAATATCCTGTGTAGGATTTGGACTGGCTTCTTTTTTGTAGCCAAGACCCAAAAAAGAAAAACCTCTTATTTTAGATGTGTCACGTATGGGTGTTATAAGTTCTTGCATGCATAAGTTCAAGATGAAGCATCTTACATGGAAAGCAAGAAAAGTTGTTCTTCTTTGCAAAATTGCAACTACCATCTCTGTGTCCTCCTCTTGTTCCAATTTTCTTTTGTTTTCCTTCGAACCAAATTCCTATGACGGCATGAATTCCTCTTTTTCTTCCTTATTAGAGCATTGCAAATCTCATGTAGCTAACTCTATCTGTTCACGCAGGTAGAACAGTGGTTCCTAGTATGATAAAGAAAGCATGGGAGAAGCCAGAATTGATAACACAAGGTAAAGTCTAACTGGTGACAACATGATGAATAGCCAGCCAGGTGCAGATTCTCTCAGGGAACGTGAAGCAATGCAGCATCCCCTCATTTTGGTAATATCAAGCTCGATCTAACACACTACATCTTCCTCACTACACTTGCTCTGAATTGCAACCTCTATGAATTTGTCCCTAATCATAACTCTCCACATCCATATTGCTGCTTTCATGTGCTTCTGGAATTTCCCTCTTCATGGACTCCTAGGTGTAAAGGTGCAAAGAAAAATACACAAAAATGGGTTTTGGGCACATAGTCCCTTTGATGCAAAACTCTTGCATCCCAAGGAAGGATGTGTCAGGTGTTTCCCAATCCAGTCCTGGTGAGGGAAGATGGTCATCCAGTAAGGAAGAGTGAATGGGTGGGTTCCCATTTCTCATCTGAGATGGGAGCGGGGAAGAAGAGTATGCATGCATATGTTTTCAAAAGTTCAATTTTATCTGTTGTTCATGTGTTGCTTCTGTGAGGATGCTTCAAACCCTTCTCTCTCTTCAGCAGTGGATGTTTACACTGAAGCTTGATAGTGTTGCTGTTTCCTTCTATTGATGTCTTCTTAGGCAGCACCATTTTCCATCTTGGGGAGAAAGAACAAGAGGGATTTTGATGAAGTAATTTGTCCATCTTAGAAAAATTCCATGTTTGTTTCTTCTATGGCAATCAGACAACTGGGTCCTCAATTTCTTCAGCATTATCAAAGAAGGAACTTGCACAACAGTCCAAAACTTGTTTTTATCTTGAATGCTTCTGAAAGGTGACATCGTAGATGTAGATAACTGAGTGACCAATTCAGATTTCATTCACCTATGGAGGAGCTTTAAAGGGAGAGAAAAAAAATTTTGGGTCCAAAAGTCAAGGAGGGAAAATTATCTCAATGAGGGAGGGACATTAGCCAATTCCGGAAATCAAAAGGAGGGCCATGAAGACATCCTAAACTACCAGATAAAAACACTATCTGAGAAAAAGCGCCAGAGTTACAATGTTGTGTCGAGGAAAACCTCATCTGATATTCCATCAAAACCATTCATAAACAGCTCCATATCTTTCTCATCCTCATTTGCATAATCTCTACGCTCCAGCTTGGAATGTGCTGCTATATATATCATCTTCTCTGCTTTCTCAATTGCACGTTGAGCATTACTCCGATAAGCCCACTGCCAAAGAGACCAATTGCACGTGAGACCACAGCTGCTTGTGGCATGCAAGAAGATAAGCCGAACAGCCACTCGGCCTAATGACTTAAGCTCACTCAGGCATGTTTCCCATACCAGCCGCCGGCTTTGGGGGTTGACAGACTTCATTCGACCTGTTAGAGGATCTCTCTCCTTCTCCTGAACAGCCTGGGCATAGAGGGGATCAAGCCCATCAGCACGCCACTTCATTAACTCCATCAACGCAATGTGTGCCTCTTCTCTGGCAACTAGCCGAGTTATTAGCCTGTCAACATCTTTTTCCTGCTCAACTGTCAGGCATTTGAAGGGAGGCAAGTATTTCCCACTTGTGTCACGCAAGAGGTAGAGGGGGTCAAGGATAAAAGAAGCTGCCCATGCTGGGTGATAATTCTTGTTGAAACGCTTCTTGATCACTTCTTGGAGTGGAGTTTCGTCTTTATCATAGCGTGCACACCACTCCTTCACTTTTCCTCGTAACTCATCCCATAGAGGCAAGCACTGGCTGACTGGTGGTCGATCAACCTCAACATTGGTCACCATCACCTTCACAATCTTGATCAAGTTTTGGACAGCTTCCAAATCTGACCAGAACTGCATCCCCCCCACCATGTCTGTCACATCATGCCCAAGCTGATCATCTGAAAATTGAAGACTGAAGGATGTGTCAAGCACAGTGAGCTGGAGAGCTCTGGCTGAAGATGCCACATCGTCAAGCATTACCAGCACATATGCATAATGTGGCTCAGGTGGAGTCCGCAAAAGCTTCACCATGTCATATTCCTGTACAACAGATCATCAAGAACCGATGAGCACAAGCAAACAATTACAGATCATTTTCCAATAGATTGTCAGTCAGTGGGTGTACTGATGATGTGTGTATGTGTGTGGGGGGGTGGGGAGATTGTTATAGATCCCAACCAGCAATCAGAATGAAGCAAGGATGCCAAGTACTGTGAAAGTAACTCACATCTATATATACATGGTCTATTGGTGATGGTGTGTACAACACTTACCTGGCGCTGGTATTTTTGCAAGTAAGTGTGAGCCTGGGGCTGGCTGTTGAAGAAGGTGGCAAGCTTAATGCAATCAGCACTTACAGACCTAAAAAGTGAGAGATGCTTGTTAAAATCTTTCAATAGGTTGTTGAACCCTTGGGCCTGGCAGGAGAGGTTGACCATCCATGGGCGTTGATACTCTAATTCTTGCAAAGCCTTCAGACTATATTTGTCAGTGTCAGCAACTACACCCACACAGCGCTCTGGGGTGGCCCCACATATGGAGAAAATAGCCTCTGACAGAATTTCTTCGACAAGTTTTGCAGAGTCCTCGCCCGTATTTACATGAACCACATTGTGAAAGAGGGAGTTCCCATTTGGCAAGTTGAGTGTTATGTTGATGAGTGTCTCGCCCATGCTGTTGCTGCTGCTTGTCTTGTTGTTGTTCTTCTTCCACCCATCAGAGGCAACTTGGAAAAACATGGCCTCTCGGAGTTTGGCCTCTGATTCTGCCTTCACCTCCTCGAATTTGGCATCCAACTTGGCCCCAACCAGAAATTGCCTGCTGACAGGTGGTAAACCCAGCTGGCTCAGAAATGCTCTGAACTTGGGATGCTCCACACAAGACACCGACACCGTTCCACATGATTCATACAGCCATTCAGCAAGAAGATGGAGAGCAGCCTCAGTCTGTGCTTTGCTTGGTCCTCCACTCTGCTGCCCATATGATGATGACGATGATCCCCCTAGCTTGGTACCTGGGCTCTTGAGCTTCTTCACACTGTCCTCCAGCATTGCCAAAGCTCCCAAATCCTGCTTACCTCCTGACAGTAACAAAGGCATAGCAGGACCTACCCTTGCTGCAAGCTCGGCTCTTGGTCCCCTATGAGCTGGTGCTGCTACTGCCTCACCACCAATGGAGACTGATGATGGTTGAGGAGGCACAGATGATGGTGCAGATGGTGAGGGAGCATTGCGTTTCCTGGGTGTTGTGGTTGTTGTAGTAGAGGGAGACGCTGTGGCCGTGGGGGGCAGCAACAGCTTTGGGCCAACAAGTTGGGATGATACAACAGGAGGTTTTGGTGCTTGCACAACCCCATGGAAATTTGGACATGTACCACGCTTCAGGTGCTCTGAAGCAGTGCGAGAGGGATTTGATGCCGAGAACATTGCATTGCAAAGCGAGCATCGCAGCTTCACGGCTTTGGGTAAACCCGTGTCAGGTTGTTGCACTAAAAGCGGCAGCAGGTGTGCCCAGTACCATGCACCCTTGCCTTTGATTGCTTTATTCCGCACTGCTACCAGCGCTTCATAGCGTTTGTTTAGCGCTGCAGTGGCTGGCGATAAATTGGTGGTCTCCTCGTTGCCGCCTGCTGCTGCCATATGGTAACAAACTCTTACTTACTCGCCGCCCTGCTGCTGCTCTCGACGGACTCTCGACTCCTCTCGACCTTCCTCCTCTCAAGTGGAGCAAGTTTCATCAAGAAACGGATTACCACATCACTTGCTCCACACCGCATTGGCTTTGTTGTTTGTGTACTCAGGACCCAAAAAAAAGGTGACGAGGAAACAAGCCAGGCGCAGCAAGCTTACTACCTCTGAATTTCACAGCGCCAACTTCTTCAAGTCGTCCCTCCTCCTACTTACCGGCGCATCCATCTACGCCCGGCCTTGCTTGGATACAGACATCACAATGCTGCGTTGTGTAAACTGTTTCTCTCACTCTAGTTCTCGACCAGCCTTTCTTATCGAAATCTCCTCATACAATGCCGGGTGTCGACCACAGCTTCGGCGCGAGCTTCGCTGTAGGAAAGTACTGTTGGGAGAGGAAGGAATGCAGACGACAAGTCTAAATACTCTAGTGTGTGGTCGGTCCTGCATTGCTGCTGCTGTCTTTGGAAATTACAGTTTTCCAGGGAGGTTCCAAGCGTGAGATTTTTTTTTCAGCAGACTGAAGGGCTCCCCCACACTACTACTACTACTACTACTACAAACGAACAAAACTCTGTTGTGATAATTCTGATGACTATTATACTATTTGAAGAAAACCCACTCACTCGAATTTCCCCATATTCAAGGGAAGCTACAGAATCGAGTTACAGAATCCACAAACAGAAGCGGAAGATTCAGAAGAAGAAAACAAACCCAAAACAGGTGCAGAAGAAGAAGAAGCAAAAGAGCTTTTGTACCTGGAAAGATAGAGAAAAAAAATAGTCTACTCTTTCCACCACCAGCGACCCACCCTTTTTTTTCTCTCTAAGTGCGGAACCCTATGCGATCTCGAGCGGAATGGGAATGGACTTTTTGTTGTGATGTACAAAGCATATTACAGTTGGAGAGAGAAGACGAAGAAGAAGAAGAAGAAGAACAACAACAACAACGTGGAGAATTCATTATTCTCTCAGCAACGGAAGAAATCAGAGACGAAAAAACCAGAGCTCAAAAGAGGGAGAGAACCACAAGGATTAAGACAAAAGTAGCCTTAATAATAAAACTACTGTCGTGAAAATAATTCGGTTTGGCCCAAGAACACACACACGCCAGAAACTAACTACAAGGCCTTATGATTTGTCAAAGGAGGGAGGGAGGAGAGGGTCAATGACGACTACTGACGCAGGCACGGAAGAAGAGAACCCAATGCTGCACCAGAGCATTAAAGTACAAAGTCAAAGTCCAAGCCGGATTTTGAGAGAGAGAGAAAGAGAGAGAGAGAGAGAGACGCACACAGTGTGTGTGTCTCTCTCTCTCACACACACACACGAGAAACAGAAGAAAGAGAGAAGACACAAGACACTCCCACACACATACACTACACATATACTTGATACACACCCAGTTGTTATACATACGCGCACATGGCAAGCAGCAGCGTCTCTCATCAGGGAAAGCTAGCTTCGAGGCCAGCAGCTGGGTGACTGCGACAGAGGCATCTCCGCTCTTCGAGGGGGCTGCCGCTTTGTCGTGCTTGCCACCACCACCACCACCCCTGGCTCGAGATGACGGATGCTGATGGTGCAGCAGCCGTTGTCACAGAACAACAGCCTTCGGTTGTGTTGCCGACGCCTTATTATTTATTATTTATTTTTTGGTCTCTTGCTGCTGCTGCTGTTGCGCCTGGTCTGTCTACCAGTTGTCCTCGAGATTTGGAAATGTCTCCAAAGGGACTCGAGGAGGGAACAACCTCCCTTGTTTTTTCCTCCATCTCCTCCTCGTCCTCGTCTTGGCAGAGAAGGGGGAAAAACAAATATCGGCCAGGCTTCTCTTTGCTCCTGAGGCTGTTTTCTGCTTCATACCCAGTGTAGAATTGTTGCCTCTTGGTGTGTGTGTGTGTTTTCCCTCACTGAGATCTCTTGACATTGAAGTCTAGGACTGTAATCCAGAGACCTGGAGGAGCAAGTCTAGGCAATTGCAATACAAAAGCTCTGCTACAAACACTCTTGTTTTAGTCTCTTGCAAGGGCTTTTGGCAATTGAAAGGGGATTGGAAATGGGTCAGTAGGAGTTTCCTGTCTGCACCACCCAGAGAAGCAATTCTGTTTCTCTTCTTGTAGTTGGAGCTTCTAGAATTGCTCTCTATACATCATCAGTCTGTTGAGGCTTGTGTTGGTGTGCAATGTCAATGGTAGGCCTGCCACCAGCAGGATATAGCTCTGAATTGCTGTGGCATGAACTCTTTGATGAGAGAGGAGAAGAGTAGCACAAAATTGCCATTCCTGACATAACATTTGCCAATTTGTGAGCTCTCCCTCTGATACTGTGTAACACTTTAAATGATCCAGCAGTTTTACGATCTTTAGATCTATCTATCACAGAAGGGTTTTGCTTCTTGAGTTTCTTCAAACCCATAGACTACTTCAAGAATCCTTGATGGAGTGAGGCATTCTGTGATTCTCAGGCATTTGACAACTTCCTGATGGGTCTGAGCATCCCACAAAAGAGTTTAGAATTTTTCAGCTCTTCAAACCCTCCATCTCTTGATGGGGAACTTGCCTGGTGTTTGATTTTATGCAGACATGAAAGCTGTGATTTCATGTGTGCAGCAGAGTGTCAGTAATGTATGTATGGGCTTTATAAAATTATGGTACTATTGCTCCACATATTTCTTCTATCTGCCCATTTTTTTCTTGTTGGCCACAGATTGCTTGCTCCTATTCACAGTACTAGTAAAATCTTCTGTGTGGTTTTCTTCAAGTTCATAAGATGAAAACTCAGTTCTGCCATCCTTGACTGTTTTGCAGGGGTGGTCACACATGGATCTGGTTTCCTCCTTGGTATTTTTTCATTTCATGCTTCATCGGGGATTAGATTAGAGTGTTCAAGTTGAGTGCAGTGTAAGAGGTGGTTGTGCACTTAGGAAAATGTTGATGAAAGCCCCATATTTCAATACCTTCAACTTTGAAATGTCAGGAGGGTGAACACTGGTTGATTTCTCTGCATTCCTTAATTCTTACATTTATTGCCTTACCTTTTGGGAAACAACTTTGTTTACCGCTTTTCTTGGAAGCTAACAACTTACATTGCATTGGGTGCTCCAGTCTTTATTGCCTGGTGGTCACATTTTGAGGAGTCTGAAACTTGTTGAAGGGGACGGTTATGATATAGTTTTGCACTCTATTCATCTCATGTTTTTGTGAACAAGATATAAAAACTTAGGAATAATTTTCAAGTAGACTTTCATTCCAGAAGTATTTCTTTGTGCATGTGAGATTCTTCTTTTCTGCAGATCATCTCTCAGGTGTGGCTAGAGCCTGTGCTTTCTTTAGGTCTTTTGAAAAGGGTATTGACTCAGCATTGTGAGTGCCGGACAATTTTGATCAGCTATATGAGCCAAAGCTTGTCTTCTAGCTGTTTCCAAGGTATGAAGGTTTGTCTGAAGTCCTTGTGCCATGTCCTAGTGCCTAAGTTCTTCTTCTAGCTGGTACATATAGACTAGACAGGCAAAGATTTCCTGCACCCAAATGGTGAGGTTCTGAATTCCAAGTGAAGTATTTTTTGCTTCTGGAAGAATGGGGATTCGGAATCTGAAGAAGTGTGGAGATTAAATGGGCAGACACAAGGCAAGTTTCAAATGATTGTTGTCAGTCATGTTGCCCACGCCATTCAGGTATGATCATTCTTAAGATTGACATTGTGGTCTCATGGTAACAATCAGCAATATTGATATGAAAAGTTTATTGGATCTGTGTGGCCAAGTAATAATCACATAGAAATCATTGCTGAAGGATTCAAGCTAGACAAGTTTGTCAATTTGTTGCTCAACTTCATCGCCCAGAATCACGATGGGGCACATGCTGTCAAGGTGCAGTCCCCACAGTTGCTTTCTTGTGATTCAAAGTTTCTTGATTGTAACCTCATAGTTATCCTGGTTCTGATTCTAGTTTAAGAGATCCTTTTTGTCAATTGCAGGAATGTTTTCCTGTTACTGATGTTTTCCAAAAATGTATGTTTCTGGATTCGAGATGTTCAATTACCAATGAATTTAAGAAGGTCTACAAATTAGGCTAGGTTCACTAGTTCCAGTGACAGATGGGTGCAAGATTCATAACCATCATCAGCAAATTGTAGGTGATGATTATCTGTGTGTTTCTAGAACTGGAGTGAGTTGACTCCAGTGATGATTGGCACTTTTTTGCTGAATATGTTCTTAATATTAATTTTAGAAAACAAGGTTTGGCAGTTTCAAAATTTCAATGTTTGAGGAATTAGTTTGCAAAGCACACCTTCTATTGTGTATTTGTAATAATACCCAATGGTTGGGATGGCGATACACAGTTCTTCACAAGTTGGGAGTTCAATTTTCAAGAATTTTGACAAATATCATTAATTTTTTTTTTTCCATTTTTTCAGCTAGACCTTTGGTTAATTATTTTGTGCCAAGCATCAGTTGTAGATATGGTACCGAAGACAGTAAATCTGCAAAGGGTCCTTATTGCAGGCAGTACCAAAGTACTACTATCTGCTTCTTTTTTCCCTGATTGCCTATTTGCCCAATGCATATGTGTCTGGTGGTGCCCACACATGTTTGTGTCCATGTTATGCATGTTTCTGGCCTAGTGTCCATTACAAGCCCAAAACCATGCATAAATAAAAGGGGGCGCAAAGTGTGTCTGGGCAGCATGCATCTTTTTTCTCCTTGGGCCAAGGGCAGACAGGAAAACAGAAGAGCGGGCAGTATTTTTGTGTAATGCCGGCATTACAATAAGGACCCTTTGCTAATTTAAGGTCTTTCTATCCGTACACTGGATGTACTATTTTATATTGACTTCGAATATGAAAGTTTCGGTAGCATTAATGTCATGAGAGGTCATGAATCCCAAGACTAGGTTGTATGGTAAGTATTTTAGTCGTGAAACGAATTAAATGCAGCACAAGGATCAACGCTAACACAAACCAAGTGCTACCTAGTATTTCCTCAAAATTTTAGATTGTATTGTTTTAACTACCATTGGTAAGTAGGATAGAACGGCCAGTGAGCAAACACTTAAGCATTCAGGGCAGGCCGGATCCAAGGGGAGGAGGGCTTTGTTGTTTTTCCAAACAAAACTTTAACCCCTCCTCCTCTTGACGCATTTGATGCACTCAAAATCATCAAAACCGGATTAGAAATGAGAAAGTTACACTGCCCCGTGAAAATAGAGGGGTCAAGAACTCAAAAAGACAAACCATAAAACACTGCAAAGTTAGTCCTCGAACAACAAAAATTCCTTGTATGTAGTAGCTCTATTGCTATTAGAGTTCAAAGATGATTTGTACAAATGAAGGTGGTGCTCCTATAGCACTTTAAATCATTTTTAAAAATTATGAAAAAACAAGTTATGAGCTCTGAAAATAAGAGGGGTCCAAAAGAGAGGAAAGAAAAAAAAGAAGAAAATGGGTTTTGTAAGTTGAAAAGTTTATTTTTCTTATTGCTATTTTTTCATTACTCCTTTTGCTTTGCACTTCAAAGATGGTTTGTAAAGCTTGAGGTAGAGCTCCCATAATATTTTAAATCACTCAAAATAAAGCACAAATGACAAAATTCAAAGAAATCTTCAATAATAGGACAATGATCGATGATGGGCAGTTGTACCCTACTAGAACTTTGAATACCAGATTTCAAGTTGTAATTTTTTTTCTACAACCATCTTGTTGCTTGGATGACTCCATTAGAGATGAAAGCCATTTGGGGAAGAAGATGACTGTTGGGATGCTTCTTGTCCAAGTTGGACACTTTCCCAACTTGTGAAAGTGGACATTTGAACCTTGAATGTTCCACTTATGGAAGAAGTTTTGAACAATTGTGTCGCAATCTCTTATTTTTAAAATAAGTCATAATAGTTATATGATACCCACCGTTCACAATCAACAGTTTCTGCCAAAATATTTAATGTTTTCAACAAAAGATATTCAACTGTTTCATTTTAAGAAAATTCATTCTGACATATAAAACTAAATGTGCAAGGTACATTGGCACTTTGAAGAAAACAATGGGAAGTTAGTGGTTGGAATAGTCACATATTTGTAAGACATAATGGAGTTCGAATCTCCAAATTTCCGGAGGTAGTTTTTTTTTCTTTTTTCTTTTGACTTTTTCTTTTGAGATTTAATTGAAGCTGAACCACAGGGGCAGGCATGGTACTGGAAGCATTTCTCATAACTTGGGTACAACCAAAAAATTTAAGAGAATTTTTTTTGGGCATCATTGGCACATCATTTTAAAAAACAAATTGCACAAGCAAATATATTTGCAACTTTGTGGGCTAGCATTGAGAGCAATTTGCTCCCTGGTTCTTACTATCTAAGTACAAACCTACTTCCCAACTTTGTGGGCCAGCATTGAGAGCAATTTGCTCCCTAGGTTCTCACTCTCTGCGTATGAACTTACTTCCCAATTTGTTTTTCTGTAATTTGCGAATATGTAATTTTAGTGCTCCAAATAAATTAGAAAATGTAGCAACTTTTGTGTCTAGTAAATAGTGAGTGCAAAAAACTCAACATCTGAAAAATAGCGACTACTAAAAATCCATATTCAAAAACTTTGGCAATATCTCAAATAATCCAAAGTTGTAATCCAAATTTTTTTATATATCTATTATACAATTCTTTTATAGTCCTTGGGATTTTCATAGACCCTGCGCCTTATGTATGCATTTGTATACAATTCAAATGGCAATCTATGGACATTGGAAATCTATGTCTTATAGGAAACATATGTATTTAATTCTCTAGCATTATACAATCCTCTAGCATTCTTGTGGCAATCAAATTTTCATACATTCTCCAAATTCATGACAATGCCATGTGGGGGAATCAAACCCCAAGAAAATTTCCTTATCCACTGTAACACATGGCCTACGTGCATAATCCAATGATGTTATTGGTCTTAAGAAAACCTAAGAATTGGCATGTCGATGTGAATTTGCCAAATCCAATGTACCAAACAAGCCACGATTATGAAAACAAAGGACAACATAAAATAGTTATGTTGATCTAACTCTTTGTTATTACCAACTCAAACAAACATCAAAAATGAAAAACAAGTAAATATGAAATTGTAAGAAGTAATCACAATAGAAGAATCTATCAAAACTTTAGAAAAATAGAAATCAATAACTTTGTGTCATCACCATACCATACACACATCTCCTTCCATTCTTGGATGACAACATCATCTGCAAAATTCTCAAGGGTGTAAAACTATTAAAACCATACATATCACCAAATCCAAGTGACTTGTGAACTTATTTTTAGGCTTTGATCTCATAAAGCTTATAATGTTGAAAGTGTGTTCATCTTCCATTGATCCAATAACTTGAACAATTATAATCTCTACCAACTTAATATATTTTGGGATACAATGAATCACAACTTGGTTGGTAGTTAACCCTTTCCATAATCAAATCAAAGGGTTGAAATCATGTGGAGGCTCCCTATTAGTTTGAGAATTATTCTTCATGGAAAGTACAAAGGTGAACCTTTGCAAATCCAAAGTTGTTGCATCTAGAAGTGGAACATCCCAAATTTTTGTAGGCTCAACCTCCCTAGGTGCATAATAAGTTTTTTATGATGGTGTTCAAATGTTTTCCAAACTTGGATTCAAGGTCCTCTTGTAATGAATATTGGGGATAGATAACCTTTAATGTATCCATGAGCTCATGAGGACAAAATTGAATCTCCAATTCAATAATCAATTGCTCAACAACAATTGAAGGTTGTTGCTTCACCTTATCCACAACAATATAGTAGGTCTCATAGGTTACAAATTCACTGAACCCAATTTCCAAGTTCTTACGTTTTGACCATACATGTTAACCATTGAGCTCAAACCCCATGTGATCAATCCTTATGTATAAATCAATGATCCACTTCATACATATGGCATCATGGTTGGTTTCCACCAACCCATGAAAGCCTCACAAAACATCATCATTGGAAGCCACATGAATAAGATCCACATACAACTTGTGGAGATCAGCTTGACAAATCTCCACTACTACCACAAGGTCATAGACAAATACATTGTGAAACTGGGCAAACTTCACCAAAAGTTTTGTTATCTCTAACATTGGAATGAAACAAACCAAAGACAAAATAATTTTTGCATCACATATCATATCAAGATTTGAGGCAACCAAAGGGACAACGAATCCAAAGCCATTTTCATCAACAGTGGCCAACACTCATAGAAAACTTGTTTCACAAGTGATAACTTGGAAATCCAACGTGTTTTCATGATTTGTAAGATCTTGTTTCCCTTTGTTTCCATAATTTGGGCTAGTTTAATAAACTCAAGGTGTCTTTTTAGGGTATTAAAAAAAATACCCATACAAAGATTGCATGAGGTTTTCTAACCTTGAAACAATTGGCAAATGGAAAAAGTTTGCACCGCCAAATTGCACCAATGATCCATGCAATGCATTCCCATTATAAATGGGGCATAATTTATGTGGAGTTGCATTGAAATTCCATTTTGTACTCCTTGAAACACACTAACTCCATTTGTGCCAAAAGATTCAAGTTTATTAACAATACTCTCTTGAAAAAATCATGCATTGATCACCAATGAGTTGATCAAAACATGTGTTAGGTTATTTGAATTGGAGCCATTAACAACCCTTTCCATAGTCAATAAAATGGGGATTCGGCATCAATCTTTCACCAGATGTATCCATGTATTAAAACCCAACTTTGGTTATCAACATTTGTCGTTTTGTTTGTTGTGAGTGCAACATATCCAACAAAACCTAGAGCCTCTTTACTTAACTTCAACACATGCTAGTGGATACAATTAACCATCTCCCAACCCACAAAGTCACTCTAGTGTTTTTTCGAGTTCCTTTCTAATTTCAAAAAATAAAAAAGAGATTTACAACTTTCACAATTAATTACATGCTTACCCTTATTCAATAACAGAAATATGAAAACAAATTGTATTTTAATTTCTACTTATTTAGTGGAGGCAGGCCTGAGGCCTCAAAACGCAATCTAAATTTTCAAAGTGCCACTTGGCATCATTTTTTTAGATACAACACCAAATTGCAACATGTTGATGACAGATACATGTTCATTACAACATACTGAACTTCATTTTTTGCATGTGCACATTTCATATCAATAACCTTTTGCCTAGATTCATTTCTTCTCTTCCTAACATGTTTTTCCAAAGAATCCCACTTTGGAACAAATAGTTTTTCCTTGCATTCCATCTTCGTGCACACAATGCATCTAACAACAAAAAGGATGTTGTCATTGTTGAAAATTGCTTTTGCCCAACGCATTTTTACAAACTAAACTTTTTGAAAATTTCAAACTACATGACCTAGACATTTCCAAGGTTTGCACATCTAAGAGCAACAAATGTAGTAATAGATGCAACAATTTCAAGGGTTGGATTTTTAGACATCACTTTAGTTGGATCATGAATAATCTAGTGGACAGGGGGGTGGAAGATTAGGGACAAGAGGAATTGAAACATTTTCTACTTAATGATGTACACAACTTTTTATAGTTCAACATTACTTTCTTGGCAATGAATATTGTCCTCCTACAATTCACCTCCAAAGTTTTTTGTAGAAATTATTGTTGGAAATACCTTTTGAAATTGAAATTCAAAAGGAACAAAATGTTGTGCCATTGAATATTTTGAATGGAAACTCTTGCCAAACATTTAAAAAATGCATAATGTATCTAGCCTAGCAATATTTTTGGATGTAGGTGCAAGAAAGTGCAATTCATGAATCAAGGGACTATCACTTACCAAAAGATAAAAGTTATTTGACACTTGAACTCAACAAGTTGCTTGATATTTAAACCTTTCCAAGCATAATAAAACTTAGCAAAGATACAAGTTCTAGGTACATATTTCTAGATGTAAGTGCAATTCATGAATCAAAAGACCAACACTTACCAAAAATAAAAGTTATTTAACCCTTGAACCCAACAAGTTACTTGTTACCTAACCTTTCCAAGTTCCAAGCATACCAAGCTAAACCCATTGGTGAACATTGTGCCATTAAATTGTAAGCATATTTGTGCATGTCTTTGATGACTCAAGTTGTTAACAACACAAGTACAGATGTTTTATTGATAAAACCCTAAAAAAAATATTCCACCAAACATTAAGGTGTTGTAGGCAAACTAGATGGTTTGATGTGGTCTATAACAACTATAACATGAACAATATGCAATACTTTTCTCAATCAAATTTAATAGAAAAATAATATAAATTTAGTTCAATACATAAAGGGTGAAAGTCTAACCTTCACACCATAGTTATTACTTAAAGTTCTTCATTTCAAAGTTCATCCTACTTTCAATTTCGACTTGAATCCAAAATTTTCAAATGGATGGTATTATGCCACTATTTGGTTCTTAAAATAGATCCACATCAAAACATCTTCACCATGCAAATGTATAATACAAAACTACAATATAATCAAATTTACGGTCTTGCTTTCCATATTTGCAAATCCAAAATGGAGATGTGGTTATTCAAATGCCAAAGTTGCTTATGAAAACATTCCAATAAAATGCCTTTATATTTTTGAAACAATATACCAAAAACCCCAAGTCTAATTAGATGAAACCTAATGCCTTAACACAATCCCCTTTTTATTCCAATGGGATTGGTTCTTTTAATTGGTAAAATTAAGTCAATATTTCAATAAAAACACACCTCGAAATTGATGAAGGTGTTAATAACCAAAAATTCATCTTGTAAAAACTCAAGTTTTTTTACTACTAATTCCCATCATCGATTTTTGACTACCGATTTCCCACTACCTAATTCTTAGTACCGATTTATTAAAAATCAAAAATGATTTTTGAAGTAGTTTAGATGTTTATATTTAGAACAAAATTTTAGAGGATTAGTTTGACACCAATTAGGTTTATCTTGATTGATTAGGAAAGATTTCCAAGATTTTCTTGGAATTCCACCATTTTCTAGAAAGGATTTCTAAGAAGAATTCGATGTTTGTAAGAACATTTTATTTTTTTGGGTGAATGGAATGAGAATTTTTCTCTGAATCAAGTTTTTCTTTGTGAAACACTACCTCTTTGTGTATCATTTTGGAATAGATTTGTTGTTTTTCTTTAGATGTTGAAGTGTTTGTTTAAAAAATTCTAGTATTTTGAGATGATAAAAAATTAGTATCCAAGTTGCAGCAATAGATGTTACAAGTTGTTCAAGACTCTTTCTTGAACTTAAACCCCTAAGTTATTTATTTGGGGGCTTTAATGGAAGGATTATGATAACATTTTAAAATTGTGCATGGAAAACCATTATCTAATTGTAGGAAATGAAAATGTATATATAGATTTTTATTGGACGCATTCAAGAATTTACACATATGCTTTTAATTCTTGCAAGTGGGTTTTCTGAAATATTCAATAAGGCTTACATAACACATCAATTTCTTTTTAAACTATTTTTGTGTGTTGATATATATTTGTGGTCTTCCATTGCCTATAAATGTTGGGGAAAAATCTATTGTATAAAGATGCACCTTGAAACCTTTAATTTATGATATTGATTTTGCATGATTAATAGGTTATGGTGTAAATGAATAAATATAAACATAACAAGCAAGGGATTTAGAAAGTATTGAACAATTAATTGATATGTTAAGAAAAAATAAAGAATTGACCTTTAAAATTAAAGCAAATGCTTTTAATTAATGAAATTAGGTGTAGTTGGGATTAAGATTTATAAATTAAACCATGCATCAAATTTGAGTTTATGTTTTGTATGATGATTCATTTTTGGGAAATTTAACATTATTTCACTAGTTTAAAAGTGGGGTGTAATTCATTAGTTTAAATCATTATGAGACTTTAAAAATGAAACATGTTTATCATATTTTAATTATTACATGGTTATTATGTATGAAATCACCATGTTTCATAACTACCAAGCATAATTCATTATTAATTGAAATAATTATGACGCAACCCCAAATTCTTTGATGGACTTAACTACGAGTGAAAAAGGTGAAAACATTGGAAGGAGAATGAGTTAGAATGCGTTCCCTGGTTCATAACATTTCAAGGGTAGGGGAGTGTGTTGGAGCTTCGAGATGTGACTAGGAAGAGTGATAAGCAAGTCAATTATTCACATGGATCTGCACAAACCAAACAACAAGTTGGTTAGTGCATAATTAGAGCACTTTTGGTGCATGGATGAACCACAAGCAAACACAGATTCACAAGACTCACCATAACTCGGATTTGGGGGAAGCCACCACCTTCCTTCTTATAATATTATCTATGCTTGGCCATGGGGCCAACACCCAAATGTCATTTTGTCCCAAGACTCCCAAGTTGGAGTCCCAAAATTCCTTAAATTGGGATTCCCACAACTTTGGGGGCCCATAACTTTGTGTGAAAACTTCCAATTGAAGTGAGGTTTAAAGCAAAGTTGTAGCCCTTGTCGAGATCTTTCCAACAGTATGTGAAACGCCACCTGCACACAAGTAAATCAGGGCAATTCCTGACTTTTAATGGTCGGAAGTCAAATTGACAATTTGACTCTCGACCTTTCTTTTGGCATAACTTATGTTTAAAGTACCCAAATGGGTCATGCGAGCTTATTTTAGACATTTACATTCCAATAGCTTTTCAATGTTATAAGGAACTTTTCAATCCAGTGAAATTTTGACCCCTGCAATCTCCCTTTGAAGGTTTGGAAGTCCATTGGGACTCCAACTCCCAAAGGGGGAACTCACTTGGGAGTGTGGGGGTTCATTCCCTAACACTTTCATGCACTCCCAAGAGCATGAAATGTGACTTCCAGGCTTCACTCTTGGCCCACAAGCTTTATAAGCCCTTGCCTTGGTCATAAGCTCAAGGTTAGTGTTGCAACAAACTCATTATAATAATTTGTTAATGTTATTGTTTTAAATGTTTTAAGTTATTACATTTTAAGCTATTTTAGGCCATTCTACCCTAGGTTATTTTTAAGTTATTTTATTTAAAATTAAGGTGTAATTAAAATAATTAGTTATTCTTGGTTAATTTAGGTTATACCCAAAATTATATTTTAAGTTATTATGGTTTAGACCAATTTAAAATTAAATAACCTAAGATAACTTATGTAAAATAATCTAAAATAACTTCAAGGGTAGAATAACCTAAGATTATTGATGATGGAATAATTTTAGATAGCTTAAGATAGAATAATTTAAAATAATTTAGGGTGGTTATAGTTTAGAATAGCTTAAAATTTAATAATTTAATGTCACGACCCTAACCTTGGGTTCGTGACCAAAACAAAGACATAAAAAGGTGTGGGTTGGGAGTGTAACTTGGGAGTCACATTGACATTATTGGGAGTGTGGGAGAATGTGAGGGAATGAACCCACACACTTCCAAGTGAACTCCCACTTTCAGAGTTGGAATAATAATGGATTCTTGAATATTCAAAGAACAATTTGAGGGGTCAAGACTTATTGGATTAAAAATTTCCCTATACCATTAGAAAGCTTTTAAGAAGAAAATGTCTTAAATGGGCTCACATGATCCATTTAAGTACTTATAACACAAGTTAGGGTTGAAAGAAAAGCCAGGAATCAAAATGTTAATTTGATTTTTAACCATTAAAAATCAAGAGTTACCTTGAATTACATGTGTGCAGGAGGCATGCCATATATCATTCAAAAACTTTCAATGAGGGACTATAACTTTGCTTTAGACTTCATGTGAATGAGAGGTTTGCACAAGAAGTTATGGGTGTCCAAAATGGCAAGAATCCCAATTTCGGGAATTGTGGAACTTTTAATTTGGGAATCCCAGGAAAAACACCATTTAAATGCAACCCTTGTGTGTTACAGAGAATATTATAAAGGGGTAAGTGGTGGCTTACCCCAAGTTCGAACCATGGTGAATTGTGAGTCCATGTATGTTCGTGGCTTGTCCGTGCACCAAAAATGTTCCAATTATGCACTAACTGATTTGTTGTTTGGTTTGTGTAGATCGATATGAATAATTGACCCGCTTGTCACTTGTCACTTGTTTTATTCCCCATCCTAAAAATCCAACGCGCCCTTTTCACCCCAAAAGTGCTATGAGTTAGGGAACATACCCCAATTTTATTTTTCTTTTGTTATTTTCACATTGAGACTTACATTTGAATCTTTCAAGGAGTTTGGGGATGTGTCATTTAACATAAGAATTTAAAATAACCAAAAATATCCTAGGGTTGAATAATTTAGTGTCACAGGCATGAAAATAACCAAGTTTACGATATTTTTTAACCAAAACGAAAACTAAAGTAGGCTTGGTTCCAAACCTAAGTTGTGAAATTAAAAAAACAAGTACAAAAACATGATATGTGCAAAACAAAAATTCAACAAGATTTTGTTGCAAAATAATAATAATAATAATATAACAAGAAAACATATTCAAAACCAATGTTGAATAGATTAAAAATAATGGGGAATTTTACTTTTATTTATACACGTTGGGCATCTAGTTCAAAGAAATTTTTTAAAATTGTTTTAACCCACATGTGGCCCATGTTCACCATGTATGCCATGTGAACCCATATGTGATCCATGTGTATCCATTTGTAAATTATGAATGAATTAATATTTCA
>Ga0116228_10000883_pt1 | contig 24011 bp, 14 predicted proteins | sample S1TSphfallax_2_FD_89694 | JGI IMG/M metagenome (GOLD analysis project Ga0116228, IMG submission 89694) | Host-associated microbial communities from peat moss isolated from Minnesota, USA - S1T2_Fc - Sphagnum fallax MG | ecosystem: Host-associated > Plants > Peat moss > Unclassified | place...
TTCAAGTTTGGTTTCATAATTACTTTGATGTTTATAATTTCAAAATCTAAAATCTATTACATTAATTTTAAATAAATTATTTATTATTTTATTTAATTCTATAACCCTTAAAACATCAAACATAAAAAAACATTACATTTTTTATATTTTCATTTGGACAAAAAAACCAACCACAATAATTTTCTAAATAAAAATCAAATAAATTTATTTTTTCAAATATTAAATTAAATTAATTTCACATCAAAAAAATATATTACATAATTAAAATTCACATGTTCTGAATTTTTTTTTTCTAGAACATTATTAAGTTTAAGTTTCAAGTTTAAAAACATTACTTTTTTTCAATTTCCACATGTATATCAATTATCTTTTTTTGTAGTAGTAGATTAAAATACATCATTTCAATTTGATGTTCCATTTTTTCACATGTCATTATGTTATATTTCAATTTTTTCCACCAATTTTTATTTTTATGTGAAGCATTACAAACAAAAAATGAGAACATGAAATCCTTAATTTATTCCCAATTTTTTAATAACTATACATTTTTTTTATTATTTCTAAATTACCATACCATCAAAAGTAAAATAATAATCATGTATATTAAGATGACCAATTTCAATCAAATTGATCACATTAGTTAGGTCAAACATTGCCACATGGGTGTTACATACTCCACATGTCCAACATAATGTTCATTTTTGTGTTTTCTTTTTCTTTTTCTTTTAGTCAAAATGGATATACCTAATTTTGATTTTCAAACAAGTCATTTCAAACAATTAACTTTACATCGTTTAAATTGAGATGTAACTAATGAAAAAATCATGTTTTTGAAGTAACATAATCCTTATTCTATAACTATAATTTTTCGATAGGTTAACATCTAAAATTTCAACAATCACTCTAAAATACAAATTTGACTACTTCATAACCCTTATTTGAATTGGAATTTATGGATAGATTATCCAATTTACCTAAACATGCCCATGTAAACATGTGTTTCATCTAGGTAGTTTATTTTTTAACCTTAAAAGTTTGGTTTGCCTTGTATACTTTAAAATTTTGTCAAACAAAATTTTCACAAGTTGTAAGAGTTTATTTACACATGAAGAATACAAATCCATATTATGATTTATCCCCTTTTAATGAAGTTGTCTAACTTATGTAATTTCGTGAAGAGAAGCCCAAGTAGTCCCACAAATATTCATGCAACTAAAAATTAGAAACTTAAATACATGTGAAGAGCTAGTGCAACATCAAGGATTATCAAGGGCAAGCCATGAAGCCCCTTCATTTCCACATAATTAGAAGAAGTTCCACACCATTAGTTGGAGTTTAAAATATTGGGTATTTAAGGGAACCAACCTTTTTGCATAATAGGTGAGTATTGCCAAAATAATGCCCATGGATTGGGTGCAAAATTTTCTTGGGTTGACATTTTCAACATTTTTCAACCAAAGAATTTGGGAAATATATATATATTTAGTGTAAATTCAATTTTTTTCCTAAAAATTTTGGAAGATTTTTCCCAGTTTTTAATATCATATGGGGGAAAAAATACATTGGTTGGGTGTATATTTTATAGATGCAAGTTGACACCAAGCAAGTTCACTAATGTTTTAAAATTTGAAAATTTGATATCCTATGATATAAAATGGCAATTGACAACTTGGCATTATTTTATTTGGTTAAGAAAAATTAAAAATTGACCAACATTGGTTATGACATAGATAATAAATGCATCCATTTTATGGAACAATATTTGTTGTGTTTGGTGTGTTATGTTAATTACTTGAATATGTCATGATTAGGTTAATTTTAATACATGGGTTAATATAACTAATTGTGTTCTAACTTGGAACTAATTCAAGTATGGACAAGGTTTGAAATATATTGTGTTTGGGGATATTTTTTTTGTGTGTTTTTTCAAATCATTTTTTGTGATTTGAAATTTTAGAACATACAAGTTTGTATGGTGTAGGTTTTTTTCGTGTTTTTTATGTAAGTTTCATTATTGGACATTATTTATGTATTCCCATTCTGTGTTTTGGGTTTGGATTTTTGTGAGTTTGCAAAAGAATCATATTTTGAATCCCCAAAAGCATGACCCTAATTTGATTCTATTATTCAATGTGTTTAAGCATTAGTTTTGTTCATTTTCTTACATGAGATTTAAGTTGCAACAACATTAATGCGTAAATCGGGTGTAATTCACTAATTTAAATCATTACATGACCTTAAAAATGAAACATGTTCGCCCTAGGTCCTAATCATTTCATCTTGGCTAAAGTTTTGTTATTATAGGGTCATTATGTAATCATCGTGTTTCACTATTAATTAACATAATTTATTGATAATTTAAATAATTCATTACAATAATTTATTTTTCTTACAGTACATTAAGCTACGCCACTCTATGTTATTGTACCTTAAATTATGCCCTAGGTTATTTTAGGTTATATTTTAAACTATAAGTTATTATGGTTATTTTAAATTATACATTAGGTTATTATAAGATATACATTAAGTTATTTTATCTTACTCTGAATTATTTTAAATTATATTATAAGTTATTATACTTTAGGTTATTATAAATTATGCCTCAAGTTAACTTTCCCTAGCTTAAATTATCATAAATTACATTTTAAGTTATATATTATATTATTTTATGTTATATACCCTAGGTTATTATATACCCTAGGCTATTATAGATTATACTTTAAGTAAGTACACATTTTCACGAGTCAATGTGTTTTTTTGTTTTCAAAAATTTTCAAATTTTTTACAAAAGAATTTTTCATAGAAAGGAATTTTGATTACTTTACAACTTGTTATTAAATATATGTATAGATGCCCCAATATACCACACATTTTATGTTGATTTTTTTGTTTAAATATGAAATTTTAAAAGTGTACAAATTTTTCCCATTTTTGTGTTTTGTCTTGAAAAATGGTCACAATTTGAAATCATGTTAAAACATGTTAAGTATTTTAAGGTCTAATTTATAGTATTACAAATTATAATTTTGTCCTTTTATTCCATACACATTTCATCGTATTTAGATGTCATAAAAGATTTGTGAATGTGATGACATTCATTTAATAGTCCTTTATTTTTTTTTAAAAATTAGGCTTCAAAAAGTTTGTATTATGAAAATTTAAGGGTGTTTTGTGAAAATAAACATGTTTGACAAAACATTTGTTTAACTTCAAGGGTCTTTTTCTTCAAACCAAAATTTGAAATTAAAATATTTGATCATTTAATCTAGATTTTTCAAGATCCATATTAGTCATAAAACATAACTTGTGATATTAACATGCCATTAAAATTGCACCACATATGCATATGTAATAAAATATATATTATCCAATTTTAAGTTATTTTACCCTAGGGTGTAATACCTTAGAATATTAAAAAATAATGTAATGTAAGTGACATAGAATAGCTTAAGGTGCATTAACTTATAACAACTTACATGTTAGAATAGCCTAAAATAGCGTCACATTAAATAACCTACAATAACGTTGAGTTTAATATTATATATTATATTATGCTATATTAATATATTATATTAATTTAAGGTGGAATATCCAAAATTACCTTTAATATAACCTAGGGTGGATTAGCGTTAAACAATTGAAAATAATTTAAAGTATAATAGTATTAAAAGGTGGAATAACTTAATTAAATAACAAAAATAACATAGAATAATGGAAACATTGTAAGGTAGAATAACCTAAGATGACAAAAGGTGCAAGAACCTAGCCTAAGGTAAAATAATTTAAAGTATTATAAGATGGAAAAGTCTATAATAACCTATGCATAGTAGCCTACAAATAACCTATGATTAACCTATGGCACCTTAAACATAGCCTATGGTAGCCTACACTAACTCAAGGTAATAGCTTAAGCTACATCAGCTTAGGAATAACTTAAAATAATCTACATTAGCTTATGAATAACTTAAAATAATCTACAAATAACTTTAAAACCTAGCCTATGGTAGATTACACATAGTTTAGGAATAGTTAGGATTAACGCAAGAACCTAACATATGGTAATTATGAATAGCCTAGTCTATTAGTATCCTAGGTTATTTAGGTACGCAAGGTAAAGTAACAAGGTAACATAGGTAGCTAGGAAAGATACATGGGGTAGATACCTAAGTATGTTATGAAACAATGTGCAATAACAATATGTTGGCATGACAAATAATAAATTTGATTTATTTGAAAAGTGGTGTAATTGTTATGGATTTACATCTAAAGCATGGAGGTGAAAGGAGGTGAGGGGTTCAAATATTCACATTTTCACTTTAAGTTTGTGAACTTAATGGATTAGGTTATTAACTTAGCATAGGTTCTTAACCTAGCGTAAGTAAATGATTTAATTTTTAAATGTTTAACATAGGTTTTTAGCCTAAATAGTTTAATTATGAACTAAAAAGCTAACTAATGAATTGACCACTACTGACTTTGATTAACTATTAATGAATAAATTATTGGTGAATATGATTAGTTATTAGTGAATTAATTTGTTCCCAATAATTGATCCATGTTCATTAGGGGGTTGGTCACTTTCACCATGGTAAATTTGTCAAACTCCATTCAAAATTTAATGAACACAAAATGAACTTAATCACAAATTGTGCAAATATCATGTTGTGTTTTGATTTTGTGAATTTTGTATTGTGTTTTTTGTTTGTTTGTTGAGTTGTATAAAATTGCAACAAGGGCACTTCTTGGCTTGAAGAAGTTCAACAAATAAAATTGGTGTTTTCAACATCAAGTTTAGTTTTTAAACGCCTTTGGGAGTTGAACCCAAACATGGCCAAGGTAATTTGGAATTGGAAAAGGACAAATACCAACCTAGGAAGAAGGCCCTATCATTTATAAAGGCCCTTCCCCCCTCTTTATATATATATATATATATATAAAATTTCCTTTGCTAACTATTTGTTGCATCAATGAAAGTTTGCCCAAAAAGGAGCAATGCTCATCACAACCATCACCATTGCCACCTACCTTTGGAAATCCTTTCATGGTAATTGTCAAAAAATCAGTATTTACAACAATAATAACAAATGTAAATAGCATGTGTGGAAATCAAAGTCCTCCACCTCATCAAGTTATTATCTTTACCAACAATAATTATCACGAGCACGAAAACAGTGAAGTTTACAATATTTCCTAAATCAAAACAAAAACAAGGACATGCCTAAATACAAATATAGATCATGAAACAAATAAATAAATAACAAGAAGATGACAAGTACAAAACAAAAATTGAATATGATTTTATTATATGAACAAAACAAAAACAAAATGATGTTATTACAAGAAAACATAACCAAAAATTATGTTGAACATACTAAAGGTAATGGGGAATCCTACATTTATTTATGCCCATTGGGCATTTAGCTCACATGTGGCCCATGTGTAAACTATGAATGAACTAAAATTCAATTAAAAGTAAACTAAAAGTTAACTAAGAATTGAACTAAAAATGAATTAAAAGTTAATTATAAATGAATTGAGAATTAATTTAAAATAAACTAAAAGATAAATAAAAATAAACTAAAAGTGAACTCAGACTTATTTAAGAATGGATTAGAAGTGAACTAAAACTTAACTAATAACAAACTAAGAATGAATTGAAATTAAACTCGAAGTTAAGTACAAATTCACTACATGTCATGCATGAACATTCATATGAATGAACTCCATGGTGTTAGCATTCGTGACAATAACAACATTAGCACAATAAAAGCCACCATCACCATCACCAACAAAGCTTAAAACTTGGTTGACCAAATTTTGATATTAGTAAGGTGACGAAGGAGGCCCCGCCTCCTCTTCACCTTATTTTGTGGTCATTAATGTGGTCACACATAAAAACAACATTCGTATTAATAATTGTTGTAATATCAAAGAAGGAAAATGGACAATGATAGGAATGTGGAACTCCATCACCATCATCAAGAGTTTCAAGGTCCTCCCAACTCAAACCTTTAAATTTTGGGCTCAATGAAAGGTGTGGACAGTTTAGTGCAAATTTAAAACAAAGTGATCCAAGGGATTTGATTCAACCTTCCTTTTCTAATTTTCATCTTTTAAAGAAAAGGTGAACCTTCAATTTAGGAAAATGTCATGTTTAAATTGAATCCAAACCTATCATGTTTTTATTTTTATTTTTTATTTTTAATTAAAATTTCCAAGTTTTTCATCTATGTTATGTTTCACATGGTACATGTTATGGTTTTAGAAAAAATAAGGATGTTTTTCATTTAAATATTTTTTCATCCATTCAAAGGCATTTTCAACCATAAATGGGATTGTTTTACATCCAACTAATAGTCAAACATTAGGTTAATGAACATGTAGGTAGGCTAGTTGGTGACCATAAATTTATAACTATTCACTATACTAGTTGGATCCTAAAACCAAACCATTTTACATATTTTTTCCCTTACAATCGAACATTTTAAATAATGGATTAGTAAGTTTCAAAGTTCACTTGGATTCAATTTGACATTTTCTTTGGAAATTCATTCCAAAAGAGTATGTAGTCAAGTTATGGTAATTTTTTTGCCCTTCATTTCTTGGAGAAGAGGCCTAAAAATGTGGGAGTTTTCAATTCATTTGGAGACAAACAATTTTGGGGGCTTTTATGGGTGTGAAAAGTGGTGTATATTTGTGGAATTAATTTTCATCAAATATTTGGAAATTCAGCCTTGTGCTAATAAACACAAATACCCATAACCCATACACAACAACACGTTATGGGTTTTTTGACTCGTAAAAAAAATGACTACTATCCTTTTCGATTACAATTATAAATACTTAATCACAAGAATCACTATGTAGTTGCAAAGGCCATTGTGATGTCATGGTTTTGTGATTATATTTAATATGACAACTAGTGGGCTTTTTGGATAAATATATTATTATTCTTGAAATTGTACTAATAATATGCTTGAAATTAATTTTAATTGATTAATTAGAAATACTCTAACTTTTGCAATTATAATAAAGACTTTTAGTCTCACAACATGATAATGTGGCAATCCATGTGCCAACATGTCTTTATGAGTTGTCCTATTTAATTACAAAGGGATAAACAACTATAAAATGGCATAAATGATTTTTAAATCAATTATAAAAATGATTTTAGTCGAATAGAATTAGTCATAAAAGACATGTTTTTGCAATGTGATGGTAATAAAATACTTGATTATTAATCAATTATCAAATTTTCAAGAATATATATTTAATATATTTTAATCATCCAAAATCAGGTAATAACAAAATTTCATCAATTCTTGCAAATTTTGGTGAATAATAACAACTTATGGTTGTGTGATGCTGAGTGGCATGCCACATAACAATGATTTTGATTAGTAGTCGCAACACTTCATGATGTTTGGCACTATTTTCACAAGATGATTCATGTCATTGATTTAATGAATTAATCCCATTTATTAGCTAGTTGAATATATTGTTGTCCTTTGCAATTAATAACGACTCAATCTTCCATGTGATGATGACTTGGCATGTTGTTTGGCAATAAGGTGTCATGAATTTTCATGGCAATCCATGATTATTTGTGACACCATAAATTTTTGTGAATTTTGAATTTATGGCACCAATATTTGTCATGACATGCCATAATTTTTTGTGTGCCATGAAGTTTTTGAAGTCATGAATTCACATGCATGTCTATGTGTATTAAATAATTTATTATTAACTTGTAATTATGATTACAATATTAATAGTCATTTTGAAAAAGGTGACACATAACTCATTGATTTTTAACTAATTAACACACTAGTTTACGTTAACATACCTATTAAGTTAACCTATGTATGTAGGCTACTTAGTAAAAACCTACTTCATAATATAGGTTATTTTGTGAGTTACTTAATTAAACATTAAAAAATTACATTTAATATGTTTAAATGTATTTATAATAGGTTATTTTTCTAATAGGTTAACCTAGGTAGGCTTGCATAGATTCCTAACTTTTGGTTTTTTGCTAAGTCAACTTAAGTAATTTCATTACAAGATATTTTATTGAGTTTATAACTGGTCACTTCAAGTTTGTGTGACTAAATGCGACATAATTATCCTAGGTTTATTTTTAGCTTTAAAATGCTTAAGTTAATGGAAGCTAGGTTAATTTGTAATATAGGTTGACAAACTAATTCATTTAAAATCAACCTAAGAAGGTCTATGTCTCGACTAGGTTGGTAGATCGTAGGTAGTTTGATATAGGTCAACCTAAGGTGGCCAATGTAAATTCAAGGCTAAAAATCTTGAGCTTTATAAATTTGTGTTAAATATAATTAGTATTAAAATTTTGAGTTTTTTATTTGTGTTGAATATAATTATGGTAGTGTGATGAATGAAGACTTGAACCCCAAAGTGAAGGTGAAGGGTTCAAACTCTCATTTTTGCAACCTATGATATCTAGGCCACTTGGTTTATATTAGGTAGCCTAGTCTAAGTTTTTTGGGCTAGGAGTCCAACATTTGTTTTTAATTTAGGCCACCTATAACCTTAGGTTAGGTACATTAAGTTGCTAAACATAAGTAGTTAGCCTAGTTATGTTATGTTAGGTTGACATTTGGTTAGGCAAGCTAGGCTAGGTTGGCTAGCTCAGCTAGATTGGGCTAGGTTGACTTTTGTTTAAGCAAGTTAGGCTATGTTGGTTAACCCAACTAGTTTGGGCTAGGTTTACTTTTGGTTACACTAGCTACATGGGTTAAATTAGGTTGACTTCTGTCCATGTGCAATGACTCATAATGTGTTTTTAGATTCTTGACACATGGCATCGATCCATCAAGGCATCTTATGTAACACTTCATTCAATAAAATAACTAAGTTGAGATGGCATACACTTTACATGTCATACAAAGGTTAATGATGACATGGAATTTCATTATTATAAAAAAAATTAAAATTAAAATTGTTAAAACGACTTGACTTTGTAATTGAATGTCCTTACAATTATATGGGTGAAACAACATGGGTTTAACGGTTCATTAATCATTAGTAGCATATGTCCTTGATCAATATGTAGTTAGTCGCAAAACCTAAAATGTGTTGTTGTGATAGATGGTGGAATGTCACACCGTCAACACCTATGGAATTGTTGCACTATTAACATATTTCATTTTTGGTTATTTGTTTTAACATTAGTATTTAATTGGAATTTACAAACATGGTTTTGTGACAAATTAACTTGTAAGTACTTGCAATTATTTGTCATTTGTGACTAACATTCCTTATTACTACCATTATTTTTTGCATTTGATTATGCTTGAGACCAATGTTTTTTTCATTTTTCCATTTGGAAAAACTTTTAGAATTTTTATCATCCAAGAAAACCCATCTATGTCCAATTAGTTGCAAATGTGATCAAATAAATAGCAATCCATTGTGTATTCAAAATGTAATCCACATATTCCAAGGTGTATGGGTTTCAAATGGTATATTAGGTGTAATCTACCCATTACTATAAGAATAAATACTCAAATGTACATGTGTATATAATAGGTTATGTATAATGTTTAATTTTTTAAAAATATTATTATTATTTTTTAATCATAGAAAACAAATCCAATAATTATAATAAGCATAATTTTTACAATTAATGTAAAATTATTGTAAAATTGATAAAATTATGATAGTTATACATTAATTGTAATAACTATATAATTTATGGTCAAATCTTATTTTCATAATTTCTGATTTTTAATTTTAAATTATTAGAAAATATATTCATGGTAATTATGTAATTTTATTATTTGATATAATTACTATGATTACAGCAATTTAATTCATTAAGTTATTACATTTATTATTCCAAAATAACTCTTATTTATCTATTATTACATTAATTATGAATTTTTAAATTAAAATATAATTTAATTACTCACAACTTGTAACTTATTATTTTGGCCTTATAACATTATTTCAAAATTTATAGTAATTTTATCGGAATTAAAATAATTCCATGATTATGTTGTAATAAATTCAAATATTTGTTTATATTTCAAATTATATTTTAATTTAAGTATTCCAAATAATTTTATATTTAATTCAAATACTTTAATTTACGTTCAACCAACACACAAACTAATAATAATAATAATAGTTTTGATAGAAAATTTCACATTAACATTTAATATTTTGAGTAATAAACAAATTATAATAAGAGAAATATGTACTGACTATTGTAATTGCATATTGATTATATTGTTTATAATCTAAAATGGTATTCATAATCTAGAACTTAAAACGTATTTTTTAAAAATAAATTCAAAACATAATAATTTTAATATGATTAAAAAATTTAATGCAATTGTTGTACATTAGACAATTTAAGTACAATAAATTATTCTATCTATTCTTCATAATGACCTATCTGGAAACATTAAATATTGTTATAACATATATTTCTAAAGATACTAATAATTAATTTTATAATAATTGAAAAGAATTCCAGTAATTGATGTCCAATTATCATAAAATAACCATAATTTATGTATTTATTTTCTAGTTAGAGTAGCTTCATAGTTTAGAATTGAACTCAATTATTTATGATTTAGAACTTTTTATTTTAAAAATTTTCATCAGATTTTAATTTATTTTTAGCAATTTTACTATAATCAATATAATTAATGTAATTAACAAAGATTATACCACATTAAATTAAAATTCTCATTTCTTATAATTATTTATATCTTATAATTATTTTTGAATACATCAGGAAAATTTTGAATTATTATATTCTTATTAGAAGAAATTTTTTTACCAAATTTCTAATTTATTATTTTATAATTAATTATTAATACTATAATTTAAATTTTATATTAAATGTTGATATTTTTGAAAATATAGAATTTTATTCCTAAAATATACTTTGATAGTTATTAAGGACATTAATTAATTATCATATGTAATTTCATAACTTATTATCAATTATTAAACACATATATGATTTAAACTTTTAGTAATAATATTATTTATTTTAATAGTTGAAATATAGTTATGTCAAGCAAAATAATAATGTGAATAAAAATATAATACGTAGTATAGGCCAATGTGTTATTTAAAAATTTTCAAGTAGTTGCATTAGCTAGGATCCTCAACATTAATTAGCAATAAACAACAATTATCCTACTCCACTAATAGATTTTTTTTGGAATCTTGTCTAATTCCGGCAACCTATTGGAACAAATTATTTAAATTCAGTGACTTTTAAAAAGAATTGGTCAAGATATGGCGAATTGTTCTTTAAATATAAAAAATCCTTTTGTTGGATTTGCTAACCCCTTTTTTTGTTGCTAGGTTGCAGAAATTATTCCAAAATAAATAAATAACATGGGCTATTCACTAGATACACTACTAATATTATTAGTTTCAAATTTATTTTATTTTCTATATTATAATAATCTAAATGATTAAAATTACTTTTATTATCATAATTAATATTTTTTAATGAATATTATTATAATTAATATTTTAATAAATTGAATACTCATTTTTTATTTATCCAATATTTTGTAATTATATAATTATGTAACTAGAAATTTTTGATGAATTATTATTATATGCAATTATTTTTTATTTTTGCTACTTATTTAATTGGGAAGTTAAAATTAATTACTTAATTAGTAATTAGTTATTTGTTAATTAATTAGGTAGGAGTCACTTTGCTGTTGAATTATATAATTTGCAAAAGTAAAAATAATGAGAAAAGATATGGTATGAGCCTTATAATTGTAAATAATTTTTAATTAAATTTTTTAATTGCATCAAAATTTGCAGCAAAATTTCAAGTCCAAGTTTTGCAAGTAGTGTGTATAATTTAACCAAAAATTCAATTATTGTGTACATATGGATTTGCTTTATATAGTTCATTGCCTTATACCCTAGACATTTAATTGTTTCATTGACAAAGGCCAATTCTTTAAAGCCAATCATTTTTTAGTTTTTTAGTAATGTAATTACCATATCATGTGTTAGATAATAAATAATTTTTTTCCAATTTAAAGGTCAAGCTAAAAGGTTGTCACAAGTTTGTTTGTTTATTCATAAAACTTGAAGGTTGTAAGTTTTTGGTCTTGAAGATTGAAAGTTCTTATTTTTGTTCGGGGAGGTTAAAGATTTTTTCAAAAATAAAATGGTAGTCTTGTGTTGTAAGATATAATATTGAATAGAAGATCATGCACATGTGATGTTGTATGATTTGGTTAAATTGCTAAAAATTATGTCATTGAATGTGTTGTTCGTTGTGTAATAATCCAAACTAATACGTGCAATAAGACAAATTCCAAAACAACAAAGGTATCATGAATTTTAATTTCAATACTTCAAGTATATGATGCATTTTATTTTGAAAACTACCATTATATGCAAATGTAGGCGATTGCAATTTAATTTTTAACAATGTTATGTATGTTATATTTTAATGATAATTGTTTTATCAATGGCCTTATAGTTATAAATTAGTTGTATTTAAGTTAAAGGATGGACATCTATATATCTATTACACCACAATGTTATGTATGTTACATTTTAGTGATAAATAAGTTTTATTAGTGGCATTGTCATTTTAAACTAATTTAATTTTCAGTTAAAAGGATGGACATCTAGATATATTTTGCATTATAATGTTTGTATGTGTTATTGATCTCATTTCACATGTGACTTTGAATTTCATCATATGACATATTTCAAATAAATATGGTGGAATGATAAAATTATGTCTCAAGTTCCATTTCACCAAAACAAAAAAATAAAAATAAAATAATAAAATAAAATAAAAATTCATATATAAAAATAATGTTTTGATGACAATACTTGATTGTTGTGGTCCATGATCTTTGCGGTGACCTCTTGTTTAAATAGAGGAATTTTTAAAATTTAAATAGTTTGTGCAATATATTTACATTTACAGTCAAATTGTATTTCAATAAAACATTATTTCAATGAAAAATAAATAAATCATTAGGTTTGTCAATGGATGAACTTACATATTAATTATTCTAGTGTAATCACCTAGTTGCCAATTACAAATTGGGTATATTACAATTACACACAAGTACTACCTTGTGTTGATGTAAGTTGTCACATAATTGCCAATTGGTTGAACCATTCATGTGTTTCCATTGCATTTGTAGTTGCAAAGGAATTACAACGGAAATCAGCAAAGTTCATCATGATGGATGGATGGATGAAAAACGTCAACATGACATTACAATAGTAGTTGCAAACTAGTTGCAAGTGGTCATTTTAATTCAAAAACCTAGTTGCAAAGTTAATTGCAAATCACACTTTCTTATAGTGTAATTGGTTGACCTTGAATTCTAAACATATAATAACTTATCATAACTTATCATAACCTAAGGTATATTTTATTATAATGTATAATATTTTTAAAGTATATTTCAGTATATCATGTTATACTTTATAATAAGTCAAGGTAAAATAATATCATTAATAATGTAAGGTATAATAAATCAAGGTATAATAACTTAGAATATCCTTGGGTATATAACCTAAAGTACATATAATTTATGGTAGCCTAACATGTGGTTCAATAACTTAGTGTGGCTATAGGTTAAATAATTTATAATATTGTAGGGTGTAACTTAGGTTAAAATAATCTAAAATAGTTTTAAAGTATAGTTTAAAATAACTTAAACTACATAACTAGCTAAGGTACAATAACATAGGGTGGTATAGTTTAAGGTATTTAAAATAACACGGTCAATATATATTTATATATTGCAATGAATTATGTTAATCAGTAATAAAACATGATAATTGCATAATGATTTTATAATGACATCATTTTAATCAAAGTGAAATGACTAAGGTGAGGTGAACCTATTCGTTATTACAAAATGTGAACATAGTTCATAATCCCCATTCATTAAACCAGTAAATCCATTGCATCCCCATTAAGTCTTGTTCACTATGATTAGTGAATTCACTCAAAATCTAGTGAAATTGCTTGTGTACAATAACACCTTTGTTGTAGTATTTCATTTTAAAGGTCCCATAGTGATATTGAATTACACCTTATTTTTGTGCTAGTGAATTAACATGTGCATTTTCATGTTCGTGTTATCTATAATAACACGTTATTTATAATAATTTGTCTTTTTGAAGCCTATATATTTGATCCCTTTGTTGTACACATCAAATGGACATGAAAATTCACATTTCAAGATTTGAAGTAAATATTGAAAAATCATTAAGAACCAAATAAGAGGATTTTGTTTTGATTGAAACCTCAAAACAAAGGTAGTAGACTCATATAAATAAAATATTCATTCATAATTTCATGGGATTGAATTTGTTTTTACAATTTTGATTAATTTTTTTTATTTAAATAAACACATTTAACATCGAAAAATTTATTATTTCAAATATTTTCCAACTATTTTTAGAATATCCAAAGCATTTACTACAGAAACATCAATGAATGGAACTAATGTTTTTGTTTTTGAAATTTTAATGTAACACGACTAGATAAATTTTAATGTAGCATCATTAGAGTTTACTTTCGTGCAACTTTGATTTGAGTTCAATGTGAACAACATATTGTGTCAATTTGTCATTGTTATGGTTAAACGAAATAGCTCAAAGGTATTATAAGATGGTAAAAAATTTAATCAATTTACTTTGATAAACACCTTAAAAAATCTTTATTTATTTGATAAATGGTCGCTTTTGTATTCCATTAAATATCTAGACTAATATTTTTTTTGTTGAAAGAAGGATTATAATAGATAAATAAGAAAGATGAAAACCTAAGGAAAAATCTTATAGGAAATCATTTTGAAATGTAAAGGGGGTTGGGGTTGGGGATTATAAATGCATGTCAAATCAATGTTTAAAAATACAACTTTGGTCACCAATTCACACTAATAATGTTACATTACATGCTAAATCCTAGGTGGCATATGATGTGGCATTAGGTGTTATGTTGGTGGTAAGTTAGTAATAGGTCAATGATATGCTATGATAAAAAATTTAGAAATCATAAAATTTGGTTATAAAGCCAATGGGTTGTAGCATCCCCCCAAAAAGGGTCTTTTCACTCAATGTTTCATAAACTAATTCACTTTCAAATATTTCCTTAATTGAATTCTTGGTTATGCATTCCCTAACAATTGATCCATACTAATTTAATGTTTTCTAATTGATCTATGACATTCATTAATTCCCATATCCATGAACTTCACAAGCTTCACCTTGCCTCACATTATATAATCACAACATTTTTATTTGCCTTGCCATTTCCATGTTGTTTGAGTTTTACCATCCCAAGATGCATGATCAATGTAATCTCTAAATTCATAGTGCTAACATTCACCATGGATGTCTTTGGCATTTTTAGCTACAAGGAAATGGAACATGACATTGATCATCTAGAAAATTGTAAAAGCTTCACATCCATGATTCTTGCAATTTTGCACACATATCTATACCTAAATTTATCTTTGCAAGTCACACACACAAGTTTTATTTCAATACACATAGGTTAAAAAAGTTCTTTACACGCATTTTTTGAAGTTTGCGCATTCAAAGCCATTAATTTAAATTACTAATCTTTACAATTCTTCACATGAAAAGAATAATCATTTAAAAAAAAATTTGTGTTTAACATTCACAATTTAGTGAATGTCCCTTAATCCACCAAGAAAAAATCCAAAAAGTATGAAACAAACAATGTATAAGTACATGTTTGGAAGTGTCACCAACCCAATTGGGAACTTATGATGAAATCATAACTTTAATAAAAGCCAAGAGAAATCAACACTTCACAAACATTGAATGAGTATAAGAATATTTCAAAAATTGTCAAGGATGTGGGATGTTGAAAGTACCTTAAGAATGGTTTGACATGTAAGGATAAAAAAAATTACATACTTCAACAATTTCCCTAGTCAATTGCTTTCCCCCAATCTTCCAATGCCACAAAAAGGTCCTTTAAAAAGCCACTTTAGTGGACTAGTTAACCTTATAAAGAGTCCTTCAATCCACCTTAATGGTTGTTTACATCCTTTTCTAACAAATTAACCTAACACTCCCCTCTCTTTGTTGTCTCCATTCATTACTTCAAACAAGATGCAAACGTAACCAAATCAAAAACATTTGCAATGCACTTACACCTTTGTTAAAATAAGTTTACATCAACATGGTTTTCTGCCCAACCACAAGCATAAGAAGGTCCTCTCTTCTACAAACTTTTTCTTCTTTTATATTGTTTTTCATGTCTAATCCCTCCTATTTTCTTGCCCTATTTTTTTTTCTTATCTCCCCCTTGTTATTTCCCCCATGCATGTATAAGATCACCTAAACTATTTACATTTGTGTTAATGTTAATTCCTAATTACCACACCTAATTGTTGGTGGTCACTTATCCATAGGTTGATGATTACTAACATCTTCCCCATCCTAAAATAGGTAATTGCTTTCAATGACAAAAATCAAGTTAACCTTAAAAACAATGTTTTCCCCCATGTAGTTTCATGCATGGGATAACGTTTCCATTTTAAAAAAAATCTTTCCAAGTTTTATTTTGGGGTTGTTGGAGTTTTGTGCTTAAAATCTTTTTTGGTTTGACTATGGTGTCTTTTTCATGTAAAGTTTTTGGTAATTTAAACAACAGATGGCTAAGGTCAAAAACATTTTGAAAGTAGGTTAAAATGGAAGACATCATGGGTCTTCCATGCTTTTGGGAGATCCAATTAATAGGCCACTTTGCTTATTCTTTTGAGTATGGCAAAAGGGCCACAATATTAAGGGGACAATTTCCGACATTTCTCCAATCTCAAACCACTTCTCAAGGGCTTGACTTTCAAATACATTTTGTCATTAATTTCACATTTCCTAAGGCTTTGGTTTTTATCAACATAGAACTTTAAGTTGGCTCATTCTTGGGCACTTTGCATAATTTCTTTCACCAATTTCAAAGTATATTACATGGTAACAATCATTTCATTTACAACTTTTATCTTAAAAATAGGTGTTGAAATGAAAAAATGAATTAAACATTCTTGCCCATATAAAGCATGGAATGAGCTTGTTTTAATGGAAGAATAAAAACTCCCATAATAAACAAATTCCATCAAGTATAAACATTGTTTCCAAGTTCCTTGTTGATGGCCAACATGCATTCTTAACATATCTTCTAAAGTACAATTAATCTTTTCTATAATTTGTGCATTTGTTTTTGGATGATAACCATTTTTCATTTTGAGTCTAGTACCAAACATTCTAAGTAACGCAATCCAAAATTGGCTCACAAATTTTCAATCCCAATCACATATTTGATGTTTTTAAACAACCCATGTAATCATTTTTTTTTTGGTAAAACTAATCTAGAGACATCTATGGCCATCATAGTAGATTTGGTAGTAAGGAAATGAACATGTTTTGTAAGTCTATCTACAACCACACAAATTTTATCATGCCCACATTGGTTTTTGGGTAACACCGTTATAAGTCCATACTTATGGATGCAAGATTGAATGTCTCATTATTGTGATGGTATGGATATTTTTCCCATGGCACCTTTGGTTCAAATGCATATGATGACTAATATATCCTTAAATTTATTAATAGAGACTTGTATCTAAACTAAAAATTTCATTATGAATAGATTTATGTGGTCATTTATTGATTAAAAAATCATTTGTTAATAGTAATGGACTTTTGAAATTGAAAAATATGGAATGGTCATCTGACTAGACCATCACAAAATGGAAAAAAATAAAAATTATTCACATTTCAAAAAAATATTATGAATCAATATATGATGTGATAGAAGATGCTAAATTCATGTGAAGAATAATTTGTTTGAGAATTTTAACCATTTGATAGTTAGGGACTTTATAATGGTTAAATTTGACCATATTTTCATAAGTCCATATGAGTTGCAATTTTTGTTTGTTTTTCAAAAACATTATCTCAAAAACATATTTTTTGAAATTTACATGGGGCATTATTCATTTAGACTTCATGGGTTTTCTTTTAAGAATTTCAAATTTGAAAAATGGCATCAACTATATTAAATACAAAATTTCACATATATTTGGAAAGGTTTGTAGGTGATTGAACATGTATTATTCAAAGATTAGAATAATAACATTTAAAAAAATAACAACCATATCCATTTGAATCATTTAAGAAAATTTGTATGGACTTATAGGGAATGCAATTTCTATTAATACTGAGACATTCAATCATGCATTCACCCTATGGACTCCCATTTATTATTGGGAACTCCTAAAGGTTGTAATAACCTTAAAGTTGTCATTACTTGCTCAACTTTGGATACTTGACACATGTAACATTTTTCTACATAGTCATGTATATCCCTCTTCATGCCAAGCCAAAAATATTTTTTCTTCACAACCATATAAGTTTTTAAATCCCTAGATAGTCTACAATGGGAATGTTATGGTAATTGTAAAGGATGTAGACACAAAAATCTTCAAAGTTAAGGATACATACCCTGGTGTCATAATACAATTTATGATTGCTAAAAATATAAGCCATATATTTTTGGATTTCCTCATTATTTACCATTTTTTTTAAGGCTTTCATAATGTTCTTTAAACCATTCATATTGGACATATTATTTTTTTATGTCCTTTATGATGGTATTTCATGCCATGGAAATGGCATTGGCCAATGGCCATTGAAATAAGGCATTGGCTAGAAAAATTTCCTTGCCTTTTATATAATGCATGGCCAATCCAAAATCAAATTGTTGTAACCTTTCCAACATTTTATTATTAGTGATTTCAAAAAGATGTGTGATTACATGGTGTGCGGGGAACATAATCATCATTATCGGACCATGAACATTCATGATAGATTCCACGTCCATTTTTCTTGTAGCTTGAGACATGGGGTTGTTTGATATAATTATAGGGTTCCAAGGTATTGGAACCATTTTGCAACTGCCACACATATATTTAAAGATCTGATGGATGATCAAAAAAATAATTTACAAAATAATTGGGCATACCTCATAAGAACCCATCGAGATCAATCATGAGTTTGTAAATATAAAATTAAGAAGGAAGTTTGAAAATTTGAATCCAACAAACAAGGTTTGTTTTGCTAGTAGTAATGAAATTTAGTTGTATGAACAACCCCAAACAACATTATTTTTAATTTCACAAGTTAGTTTTATGTAAGCCTCCATGCTTTTGTAGACTTCAACTATTAATTTAATGAAGAACATTGTCCCTAACACTATCCTTGTGTAGATCTTAGTTTCTAATCCCCTAAACCCAGTTTTTTGTCAACAACTAGGTGTAAGAAAGGATTAGTAATTGCTTTATTTGTAAAAAACTTAAAGGGTTAAAAATATTTTTCAACATATAAAACCATGCATGGCCAAAGTTATAGAAAAGGGAAACAAACAATTCATCAAGTATATTGACCACATGCATGTTAATAATATTTTGTTGATGGGAAAAACATGGATTTTGATGGAATATAAATGGATTAGCTCCCATGGACCATGTTAACAAACAAATGGAATATCTAAAAGAATGAAACCAAAACCTCAACCAAAATAAAAAACAAATGGGGTGCAAGGTGCAAATACAATAAAATGACCAATGGGCAATTGCTTTATGATGAGTTTGTTTTGGAACATTTTTTATTTAAAAAAGGATCTCGAATATTTTTATATTATTATGTTAAGGTTGATATTAATTTTTTTTCAAAATTATGTTGTTTTGAAATATTGTCAAGTCTTTTAAAGAGTCCAATTATTACATAATTAAAATGATTGATTATAATCTTTTGAAAATGCTTTTGGACACTTTAGATTCATTGAAACCTTTTCATAAGTTTTCATAATATATTCAAGACATTGTTGTATAAGTACAAACATTTTTAATGTTAACTTTTTTATCATTTAAAAATATATCAATTAACAATTGGTTATTTAAGTGTAGTGGGTCATTTCATTGTATTTTCATTGTGTAAATTCCTACCATGATGGAGTTGATGACCATGGCCTTTTCATGGGCTACCTACAACAATGACAACATTAACATTTCAATCTAAAATCTTAAGCATGATGACATTGCAACTGATAATAATTTTACAATATCTTAAAGGATGATACCCAAATAAGCTTGAAGGGTTAATATATTATTAATTTCATGTAAAAGTCTTTTATTTGCCAAGGTAAGGGGTCAATTCCTTTTAAACACACACACACACATCTTCTTAGACTTGTTATATCATTTTGATTGATGTTGATTATTGGTTGCTTTTCATGAGAGTTATGTAATACTTATTCCTTAAAAAGTTTTCTTGAAAATGCCAAAAACATTTCCAACCATGAAATAATCCCACTTGTGTTTTTTTGTTATAGAACAATTCTAAAATAATATGGTGTTTGTTTTGGTGTCATGATCAAATTGATAAATATATATCTTTTGTCCCCATGCAAGTAAGGAATATTGTTTCCACATCCTTTGTTCACATCAAACAAATTGTGATATTGAGCTTATCAATTCAATCCAAACCTATGTGAAATTCTATCACATTTTTTGGCAAACCAATGAGAATATCAAGGAATTTGTTATTATAATCCACCATAACACGAACAATAATGAAACATCTCCCATAATTATGAAAATAAATTAGTTTGGGAAAATGATGAAAGGATTGCAACCCAAAACACGGGCATAATCGATGGTACCTTATATGTTAGGCAACTTGTGCCATTGCTTGAAATTGTCCATGACAATATGCATTTTTTGTCCCATTAACCATGAAATCAAATTCTTGAAACATGCATTCACTATAAGGACAAATTTATATGGAACCATTTGATACATTAAATTTCCTTATTATGAATAATTTGTTGCAAATGAAGAAATTGTAGGCATGTGTAGGTTTGTAATAAAACAATACACATGAATATCCATAGGATGGTATTTTGATATTTTGTGTCTTTTTTCACCAACATTGGTTTTATTTTGTTAGTAGTTCCAAAAAGGGTGGCCATCAACGTCCTAATTTTATCTACCCATGTCAATCATCTTTGTATCTTGGGAGTAAGAATATGGAAAAGTAGGTTATATTTTGTGATTTCACCTAGTGCCCTAATTTTTTAAACATTACCTTAAAAGATTGATTAATCATATTTGTGATTTGTAGCAACAAATATGAAAAAAATTACGTTTTCAAAAGCTATGGATGGTTTGTTAACACATGATTCCATGTGTGATTCATGATTACTAAAGGTAAGGACATTTTACTGTAAACCCTAACATTAGGTGATCATGATGCAAATTCACCTTTTATGCCAATGAACATTAATATAAAATAATAACTATATAACACCATGTGACATTTTGTTAATGATTAGTTGGATGTTGAGACGCTTCTTACCACTAAAGGTTTTAACACTAAATGTGAAAGTGATAAAGTGTAAGATCCCTTTGATTCTTAAGGAATAAATAATAAAATCTTCTTGCATCCATTGTTTGGGTTTTGGATAATTTCTGCCTTATGTTTTAAGATGGGCAAAACTCAATTGTTAGGGGACATTCTTAGAGTGCTTTGGGTTGTAATTTTGGTTGTAGCAAAGCTATGGAGGTGTGCAACAACACAAACACATTTGCAATGTTGATAACATAGAGCATAGAAACATCCTTAACCCATGTCCCCCTTTGCTTTAAGTTATGTCATACCAATCTAAGGTACTAATGTCTTAGTTCAACCCTAGAAGTTGTTGTTGGTGTTGTTGGATTTTGGGTGTGGAGAGACCTTGGGGATTTGGGTGGAAATAAAGAGTTTAAAAGCTATTTTTTCATGGTGGCTCTAGACTAGAATTGAAGGCTAGTTAAAGGGTAACTATTGTTAAGGTTTTGAATTTTGGGAGAGAAAACCCTTTTCTCTTTGTTGATGATCAAAACATGTGCAATAGAAATTTATTGTGATAGAAAGTTATTAGTAAGAGGAAAAACGAAAACAACTAAGCAAGATAAGCAATGTTGTGTGTGTGTGAATGAGAAAGTTTTATCCCATGGATTTTTGGGTGTTGTTGTGGTTGTGAAAGGTATGCATTAGTCTTATCCTTAGTTGTAAGTTTTTTTTAGTGGATTGCTTAGACGAGGAAAAGTCTACCTTGTTTTTAATATTTGTTTTGAAAAATGTCATGTGAGCATGTCTTCGCTCATGTGTGGGTCCAAGGGTAGGCGCTTGGTTATTAACTCATCCTACCACATCGGTTTTCATCTATTTTTAGCCCACTTCATGACAACATTCCGTTCTTGTTTTGGCTTGCATATCCTATGGTGACTCGTCTTTCATGGTGTTAATGTGGTCATACCATTGATGATCTAGGTATCCATTTGCTTTGATGCCCTTTTGGGATCGAATGTATAACAACCCATGATACACTTTGGGATATTGTTGCAACTATTATTTTAAAGTGTGGAACACATGTTCAGAGGGAAATCTCCCATGTTGTCCTTCACTATACCTAGTAACAACGAATGGATATCCATATCAATAAACATGGCTTTTGGACCTTGCTAGACATTGTCATTGCTAATTTGACTTGCAGAAATATGGTGCGATGAACATTGATGATGACAACACATGTAACAATGGTGGTTACTCAAGAAAAGACATAATTATATGTTGAACGAGCACCAAACGATGATTTTTATTCCCCTAATTATTGAGATGTATGAGTGTTTTTATTTTTTTTTTGGTTCATTTTTTACTACTTATGCATAGACATAAGTGTGTCATTGACGGTCTTTTTTAGTCCCCTCGATGTTTGTTGCTTAATACCAATAGCACATGTCCATAGAATGCATAAGCCGTAATGATTATTCAATGGGTTGTTGCACTTGGTAGAGGTTCTTCATTTCTTCCAGACATCATAATTAGTGCACTTCTATCATTAGCTGATTTATAACAAATAACAATTCTTTCATATTAAGTCTTTTTTATTATTGTTTATTGTCATTTCATAACCTACTAGATAGGTTTATGCTAGGCTACCTAGTTAAACTACTAATTAGGTTCTTACTTAACAAATAACCTATTAGCCTATTAATTATGTTAGGCTAAAAAGTTAGTTTAGGCCTAGTTTAACCTACTAGTTATGTTAGGTTAGGTGGGTAACTTAAGCTTAACATGTAAGCTAAGTCATGAAATGAATATGGTTCTTTTGACTAAACCTTATGCATTCAATATGTCAAATTTGACTAAGCCATGGTCATTTTGATGGACATTCGTCCATTTTGATCAGTTCTTCAACTTTTTTACTTGTGTTTTCATTTGCTTTGTATGTTTACTAGATGGGTTCCCATATTTGATTTTTATTTATAAGGTTTTTTTTCTTTGGGTTGGATTCACCTATCAACTTGTCATGGGCACTTTCGTTTGAGAATGGCCCCCACATTAGCAACTTTAGTCTATAGAAAAAATTGGTCAATTTAAACAAGCATTTAACAAGGAAGCCGACGTAGGGTTGGATGCGTCACAATGTAAGTTATGCATTAGACTTTGAAGTCAAAAGTCCTATAATTCTGACATTGGAGTCAAGATTTTTCGTTGGCTTATTTTTGCCAATTAGCGACAAAAAAAATTCCAATGTGAGTCATAGAGAGGATTCTTGTGAAAAATATGCACCAAAGTCATCAGATTTTGAGCAAATAAATAATTTCTGAAATCGCCATATTCAGAAATAGGTTCCAGGAGGGTTGTCAACATATAGGCACAAGAATTCTTGTTTTTCTCTATTTTATTTTAAAAGTTTCCCTCTTTGGCTTGTTGCTGAATTTGGCTTAATTCCTCTGGTGGATGATTGCCAGCCAGCCAGCCAGCCAGCCAGCCATTAATTATGGCTACATCACAAAATTGAAAAAAAAAAAAAAAAAAAAAAAAAAAAAAAAAAAAAAAAAAAAAAAAAAAAAAAAAAAAAAAAACAA
>Ga0116228_10000885_pt1 | contig 23983 bp, 19 predicted proteins | sample S1TSphfallax_2_FD_89694 | JGI IMG/M metagenome (GOLD analysis project Ga0116228, IMG submission 89694) | Host-associated microbial communities from peat moss isolated from Minnesota, USA - S1T2_Fc - Sphagnum fallax MG | ecosystem: Host-associated > Plants > Peat moss > Unclassified | place...
GAAATGTGGATTATCGCTAGCGTGCACGGAGACTGAGAGGGTCGCAAAGTTTTGGTTGGGGTGTATGTCGCAAAAGTATTGCGATGATTTAAGGTACATTATATATTAGCGATGGTTGGTGAACCACAAGGTGAGATGCGTGTCACATTGCAAATATGGAAGGTTGTTTTTGCTTCGCAAACCCTTTCGGTTTTTTGTTTTTCCCTTCGCAAAAAGGCACAATATGTAGTAGTGATTATAGACATCAACTAGGGAGTGTTGTAGTGAATGAAATTCCAACAAAATCAAAGCATAGGGATTACAGATAGCTAGATAGACGTTAATTGAATATCAACAATTGATGAAGCTCAATTTAGGAATTGATGTAGAACCACAAATGGTGAAAATTAATGCACATTTGGAAACATGCAAGGTGCTAGAAGTGGAGTAGTTGTTGAAGGAATTCAAAGATGCTTTTGCATGGACATACAAAGATCTAAAAGGGATTCCACTAGAGCTAACATAACATAAAATTGAATTGGACACTATTATACCACCAACACATCAAGCTAGGTACGGATTAAATCCAAACTATGTTACAATAGTCAAACAAGATATAAATAAGTTGTTAACATATGGATTCATTAAATCTATAGAAGAAGCTACATGGTTGTCACCCATAGTAGTAGTACCCAAGAAGAATGGCAAATTGATAATTTGTATAAATTTCAGAAAATTAAATGTAGCCACAAAAAGGGATCCATACCCATTACCTTTCACAAATGAAGTGTTGAACACAATAGTAGGGTATGAAACATATTCTTTCTTAGATGGATATTCAAGATATCATCAAATATCTATAGTTCCAAAGGATAAGTATAAGACTACATTTGTAATAGACTAGGGGGCTTTTATATGGAAGGTGATGTCGTTTGGAGTTAAAAATGGACCTCCAACATATCAAAAAGTTGTGACCAAAACATTTAGAAAGTATTTGGACAATTTTATGAAGATATTTCTCAATGACTTTACAATTTATAGTGACATGGAGAGTCATTTGCAAAAGCTTAAACTATGTTTTCAAAAGTGTAGAGAATATGGCATTAATTTGAATCCAAACAAATGTGCATTTATGGTATTTTCAAGGATGATCTTGGGTTTTATCATTTCCAAAGAAGGGAAACTACTAGATCTAACAAAAATATAAGTAATTAGTAACATGCAACCATTTAAGAATCCCCAGAAAATTCAAGTATTCATGGGATGGCATTGTTTTATAGATGTTTTATAAAAAATTTTGCTCCTATTATGGCACCTATCAGTAAATTAACTAAAAAGATAGAGACTTTTCTTTAGATAGAGGATTGTTCAAAGGCCTGGGAATTGATTAAACAAAAGTATATTGAAGCAACAAATTGATATCACCAAATTGGTAGGTGGAATTTCATGTTCATACAGATGTGTCCTTGTTAGCTATGGGGGTTATGTTGTTTCAGAACATAATAAGGAAGAATGATCAACCAATAGTGTATGCTTCTAGGGTTTTAAACAAAGTATAATATAATTATAACACATCACACACAAAGGCTTTGGCAATGGTTTTTTCTTTGCCCAAGTTCAGACATTATTTATTGGGTAATAAATTTGTCTTTTATATAAATCATATGGCATTGGTCTATTTGGTTAACAAACCACATGTTTCAAGGAAAATAACTAGATGGTTGTTATTGTTCCTTGAATATGATTTCATAGTAATGTATAAGCTAGGCAGAACTCATGTAAATGCAGATGCATTATCAAGATTACCGGATATTACGAAACCCACAAGTGTGCTCAATCAAATGACATATTCAAATTTATTTTATATAGGGCCTAGATGGTTAAATGATGTAAAAGAATTTTTGAAAACATGACAACTTGAGGGCACATTATTGATGCAGCAAAAGTAGAGATTGGTTAAAAGAGCATAACCTTTTACATTGAAGAATGGTGAATTGTACGGAATGGGCCAAAACAACAAATTGCAACGATGTTTGACAACAACAAAAACACAAATGGTGATGAAAGAACTACATGAAGGACCTTTAGGAGGGCAATTTGCAACTAAAATAACATAGAGGAAGATATTGGTGGCCAACTATGTACATGGATGTGCATGATTACTACAAATTTTGTAATGCATGTCAAAGAACAAAAGGATTAGTAACTCAAAGTCTTGCAAAGTTGGTCACAAGTCTTCCAAAAGAGACATTTATGAAATGGGGACTTGATTTTGTGGCGCCAATTAAGCCAACAAGAAAAAATACAGGGAACAAATATATTTTTCTTGTAACAGATTATGCTACTAAATGGGTGGAAACAAGATCATTAAGAATTAATATAACAACTATCATAACAAAAAATTTGTATGAGTGCATATTAACCAAGTTTGATGTCCTTTGAATATAGTCACAAATCAGGGAGTTCATTTCATTAATGATGCCATCAAGTATTTGACAGATCATTTTCTAATGAAACACGTGAGTGTTACAACTTATTATCCTTAGGGGAATGGGCAAGTTGAGTCTACTAGCAAGGTACTTGGGACACTATTGACCAAATTAGTTAGTGAAAATAGAACAGATTGGGATGAACATCTATCTACATTGTTATTTTCATATAGAACTACATATCAAATAGCAATAGGGTATACACCACATCAATTAATGTATGAACCACATTTGTTAATGCCCATAGAGTACATTGTTCCAATTGCTGGTGGAAATGAGAAAAACAATACTCCAATGATAGTTTTAACTAGCACAATTACAAAGCTTGAGAAGTTGCAAGAAGCTAAAATGCATGTTGTAAAAACTACAAGAATTTAGCAATGGAATAAAACATTATGGAATCAACAAATGAATCCAAAAAAATAAATTAGTTTTGGTGATTATGTTATGTGGTTTCCAAAGGGCAATAAGTCACACCTAGGGAAATTTATTAGGAAATGGTTTGGACCGTACAAATTACAATATGTGTTGCCAAATAACATTGTGTTTGAAACTAATCCTATGTTGGTCAACATGAATAAGCTCAAATCTTATAAATACATGGAATATGAAGTTTAGAAAAAAAAACAACAAATGCAAGTATATTGGGAACAAAGTGCCTAGTTCAAGAGGCAAATTTTAACACAGAGGAAGATGATGAAGGATGTGAAATACAGAAACCACACATGAAAAATGTTGAAGATAAAAAACAAATCACAAATCTAAGGTGAACACAATCTTTATTTTTGCTCTGTAGATGAGTAATAACTATAGAAGTGCAAGATTTGGGATGCACAAATCTAAAAATGATATGTTATGTGTATTAGTTGAATCAACAACAATATTTTTTTGGTCATTAGGATTGTCTACACAATCATCAAAATTATGGGCACAATCAACAGAAGGTGTATAGGGTGAACAAAGTGGAGTCAGTGCAAATATTTTAAAGAGATTATGGATGTGGAGTAATCGAAAGATGAAATTTGCGTTGTTCATTCATAATGATGATGTTAAGTGCTTCCACATGGTTGTACAAGGGACACATAAACTTGTAATGATGGGTCGTGTTAATTTCAAGGATCATGCATTAATTAAAAGACAGCGGGCAAATGAAAAAATGAATTTGACGGGCGGGATGTTGAAGGACGAGAAAAAACATGATAATTGTTGAAAGCAAATTGCGTTTGTTGTTGGAAGTTGTGTGTGTTTTTGAAGTTTTGGAGTTCATAACAATATGAGTGCAAAGAGTGCAATTGAAAATCTACAATGAATAGCAAGGGAAAGGGAAGTGCAGAGGAGTGAGCACAAACAAAGGCAGGAGGAGGAGGTGAAATTGTTGAAAAAAACATAAGTAGAATAAGGGTTGAAAAGAGTAGAAAGAGGAATGTTGAATATTCAATCGTTGGTTATAAGGTCGCCATCACATTCATCATCTTTGGAATATGCAGAAAGGAAGGTGTATAATGAGAAGATATAGTTTGCACAAATGATAATTCAAGACATAGATACAAGTGGAACATTTACAGTTGAGTTTTTGCGCAAAAGTAGACAATGTTAGTGTGCAAGAGAGCAAACATGATTAGGGCTACATTAGTAAATCCAATGTGCATTGAAGAATCGGTGGAAGATGAAGTTGAGGAGCAACATTTTGTGGAGGCACAGATAGTGCAAAAGGATGCAAGGGAGGAGAATGTTGTTGTGAAGGAAGAATAGTTATGCACAAAAGTGCAATTGAAATTATAGCAAGCCACAAAGGTGCAAACAATGGCAAAAGCACAACAAAAGGTGATGGAGATGGAACATCACGAAATGGAAGCGATAGCAAAGAGAAGACATGCAATCCTAGACAGAACTACACTTATGGAGAAAGGTATTAAAATTCTAGCCCTTGAATGATTCATGTGGACACAAATGAAACAAAATTATGACAAACATGTAGAACATATTGAGAATTGGAAGGATACTATTGAGGAAGAAAATTGGGCTTCTAAAGCAGGGCTTGTTCCTTTGTTTCTAATGGGGTGGGAAGCACTAATGCTTGATGTATTCTTGGAATTTCTAAACACATTCTTGATTAAGGGCATAGATATCTACTTTGGGCATAAGGATAAAATGTATGTAATCAACAAACAATTGATTGTAGATGTTTTTGGAGTGTGTGCAAAAAGGTATGTAGAAGAATCGAAAAGATAGGTTAGTAAGTCACTAGCAATTTAGACATTACAAAGTTGTAGACTTGCACCTGCAAATTCTTCTATAGGTCAATGGAATGCAAAAAGCTTGGATCTGCCATATTTTATCAAATATCTTGCCATTATATCTGTCATTTATCAGAAGGAGAAGGTACAATATTTTAACAACAAAAATGTTATTACATTGGTGAAAACATAGAAAGGGCAAAAGGTAGATTGGGCACATATTATATTCAATAGTTTGTGTAGTGAGTTGGATAGGTGGATAAATATGTTAATGAGAATAAGGGGGATAAGAAAGATATATGTCAATTTGCCTTGATATTGGCAAAAATCTTTTAGTACTTGTTTGTGCATCTAAAGGACAATCCATAGAAAACATTGGCCAAGGTTAAAAGAACTAGGGAAAAGATGCAAAAAACATTAAAGAACAGAAAGAAAGTTGCAATAAACTCTCCAAGAATTACTCTCAAGAGGAAGAACAAAGTTGAAGAAGGAAGAGCCTCAAGCTCAATAATGAAGAAGGAACAAAAAAGCATACATTTGAGGGCACAGAAAATGATGAGAAGCAAAGTGGAACCATCTACAATGCCAATAATGGTATAGGCAGTTAGACAAACTGCAGTAATACCACAGATGACATTTCCACAGGAGAGATAATTGAGGGAATAGAAGCACGAGATACCATAAATGACATCACCATAGGAGAAATAGCTAAGGGAGCATAGTTAAGGAATTAAAATTGAACATGACATAAGGTTTCCAAATAGTGAGGAGCATATGCACTTTGAAGGGGATGTATGTGAAGATTGGATGGAGACCACTACAAGTCCAAAATGTTTTCAACATTTACAACAACATTTGCACCAACAACAACAAACACAAGTTCTATAGGCTTCTAAACTGCAAATGAAGAAAATGGCAACACAACCTACTTTGAAAAGTTTAAACTAGTAGAACTATAAGTACCACCTAGTAGGCTAGAATTTGCAAAGGGATTCCCATTTGAATTTAAACTGGGGAATAGAATGGTATAGGAGCTAGGATCATCTGTAGAAGGATCTAGAGATCCTACAACACAAACAAATACACTAAAGTCTATGGAGGAAGTAGCTGTAAAAGTAATGAAAGCAAATAAGGTAATTGAGTTATTTTAGACCATGGAAATTGTGAATCTACATATGGGGGATTTGATTTTAGAGGTGAACACTTTGAAGAACAAATTGCCCACAGGGGAGAAGGAGAAGGCAATGTTATAAGAGGAATTGGACAAGGAAAGAGACTTCCAAAAGGGGTATAAGCATAATGTGAAAATCTGGAGGAAAAACAGTGTATAAGTTGAGTAGAAAAATAAAATGTTTACTAAGAAATTGTAGAATGGATATGAGAAGCTCAAGGGTAGCACATCACAGTTGAAATTGTAGGATGAAGAATTGCAAAATTTAAAACAAAAGGCTGAAATTTAGGAAATTATAGAAAGGAAATGGATAAAGGCATTATTTTTTCATAAGAAACAACATGAGGTTTTGGATAGTTAGGTGAAAGCACTAACTAAAGAAAAAAAGGAAAAGGAAAATGTTCTAACACATTTGGAATTGATTAATTTGAAAAATGTATCTCTGTTGTAATATGAGGAGCTTAGAAAAAAGATAGTAAAGGTAGAAATAGAGAGTTAATGGAGGGCAAACATAGTTGGAAAGGGCATAGGAACAAAGGAAGAGTTTGGATCCAATTGGTATCAAGAAAAAACTACATGATTATGAACAAGTGTTGTAGTAATATACCCTGATGAGGATGAAGAACAAGATGAAGGACTTTTAAGGCAAAATTTAAGGATGGTGGGAGGGTGTAGAAGAATATTTTGCAAAGGAGTTTGAGAAGAATTTGGATTAGCATAAACCTGATGAAAGAATTATGAAATATAAGTTGGAAGTTTATTAAAAGAATTTTCTAGATTTCATTTGTGGTAGTCTAACAAGTACAAAGGTATCAGGCCATGAGGAAGAGATAGATTAGGGCCAATGGAACAACTTAAGAGGAAGAAGTACAAATTAAGGAATCATAGGACCTCAAAAGTGGAGTAGTTCAAAAGGAGGAGGTATAGCCAGAAATACTAGGTGACTTTAGAGGAGTGGGTCATGAAGAAAAACAATTAGAGGGAATTCAAGAATAGGAACAAATGGAGGTTATTCCAACACCAGAAGAAGAAATATCCAAAATCCAACATTTGGAAATAAAACCACAAACTAAATTAATGGAGGAAGAGATTAGAACTACATAACAAAATGTTAATATAGAACCATTGGTTTCTATATATATTGGGATTACAGAACTGTAGTAGGAGAAACATATGTTGGAAAGGATATAAAATATTTTCATTTCATTTCTGTCATTTTACAAGGATTTTGTCCCCAAAATCCAAAGTACAAAGGGGATGATGTTAAGGGGGTAGGATGAGTATGTGACTTTGGATGAACAAGGCAATTAAGATAGGGACTGATCAAGTAACTTTGTTAGTTTGAATTTTGAATTCTTGTTGTTTTGATCATGATGTGACTTGGGATAGTTCAAAAGGTTAAAGTTTTAAAGACCATGAAAGAGAAGAATGAGACATGAAGTTTAGAGAAGAGTAAGAAGAGCTATAGGTACTTGCAATAGAAAACCACTGACTTTGTTTTGATACAACACAAATTTTAAGTGTTTTTTTGGGATTTTTTTCAACAAAACATGAGATTATGTTGTAATTTGTATTCATGTTTTTAGTAATACAAATAAACAAAAACTTCTACTATGAATTCTATGTTCATCTTTTGTGTGAATTTTTTGTATTATCATATTATGATGAAATGAATTGTAATATTGTTCCTAGAGTTTTTTACAATGTATTCTGAAATGCAAATTTTGGTTATATGCAATAACCATGAATCTGATGTTGGAATGAATGGTAATATTAAGGTTGTTGAAACTTAAGACAAGAAGAATGAACATATGCGTGTGAAATGCAAATTTGTTGTTACAATAGTGTGAAATATTTTGCATGAATTTAAATTTCACTTATACCAAATACGTTTAATGTTCAATGATGGGTGAATTAAAATAAATTAAAATTTCAAGCTTAAAATCTTTGATCATTACAAATAATCTTTGCATGTGGATTACAAATAATTTTTGTAAAGCCCTAATTTTAAATCACTCAAAATGGACTAAAAATAAAGGCAATACGGGGTTAGAACTAGAGAGGGGTCTAGAACATTTTTTTCAAAATTTTTGAAACAAGTTGTTATTCATCCTCTTCCTCTGTTTTCTACATTGCTCCTTTCTTTTTGACACTTAAAAAACATTTGTAGACCTCTAGTTTGCACATTCAATGACACAGTAATAGTTCAATTTGGTTAAGCATTGGGGAAAATATTGGAAAATAATGATTGGTATGTGTTGGTGATGCATAATTCTACCTTAAATATAAATTCCATTTATCTAGGTTTTGGTTATGAGAACATTTTTAATCATTTTAATTTTTACCTATTAGCCCCCATTAACGTTACAATCAACTACTATTAAAAAAATTGTCCAAATGCTAATCATAATCATAAGAAATGTTTTAGAACAATTATGATTATTACACAAGCCAACCAAAACATGTGAGTATTTTGTGTTTATTAGCTTTTTAACCTCAACAACACATGCACACAAGTATGACATTGGTCAATTCTTAAATAATCAAATTATAACTATCCTAATTAATTTGGAGCACGTATAAAGCATATATGAACACACATCCTTTAACAAATGCAAGTTGCTAGAATTCATTCTAAACCATTGTAATTGAATGGGTAAAATCTCAATATAAGTTTTTGCTTTTCAAGTTGTGAATTTGGCACCTTATTCTCTCAATTAGGTATTGAGGTTCTTTTTTAATGGCCAGGCCAAAGTACATCAGCCATCATTATGTATATGGGATATACACATTGAATAAACTTTAGGGATTGCATTCAAGAACTCAAACCCTTGGCAACCTGAAGAGCTTGGTAATGGTCAATGTTGTAACCTAACCCCTTGTTAAGCAATGAAGCATGATGGCTTGTTGCCAACCTAATACACTTCGAGCTCCACAAAACATTGAGTATTTCTGACCACATTCTTGACAAAGTTTGTCAGAACTCAACTTGAAGACACTTAACTATTGGACATATCATTTGACATCATGGGCCCAATTACATTTTCCAAGTCTTGTTGCATGAAAGATAATTTGTTATGGAAGTGTTGGTGATGCACAACACCAATCCAAAGCATTGAATTGAGAAAGCAAAGAAAAAAGTTTGAGCCTGAAATATGACAATTGATGACAGAAAAAATGCAGAGAGCATCACATCAGACAACATCTTAGAAATGGAGTTTTGTGCCTCTCCTTGACATCGTCACAATCACAGACATAGAGTCAAGGTGATAACAACCCAGAGATTAGCAGCAGAAATCAAACACAGGAAAAAGAGTTAAGGTTTTAAATATAAGACAGAAGCCAAGAGAAAATGTACAAGAGAGCACACATAGCAACTTGAAGCATTACCCAATATCATCACAACAGGGATGGGGAAATTACGAACACTGAAAGAGAAACAACAGCAAGCTGATGAGCAAAACAGAGAGGAAAGACATATCCAACCAGCACAGAGGAAACAAATGGAGATGACTGAGAGAGCAAGATACATACAACAAAATGAAGCAAAAACTAAAACCAGAAAGGACTCAAGGGTTGGCATCAGTAGTCTTGATCCACTGTGTAAATCATGGGCAGATGAATGTGCTCCAACATGAAATATTTCTGCTCTTGGACTGGTGAAGGTCCCTAGGTCACAATGGACAGGTGCACCAAAAACTGTTCCAAATCCTACTTCCAACTGATTTTGAGTGTTGCTGTTTTGGACATAGCAACTTGCAGACTTTCTTGAGCAAATAGCACCATGCAGACACAGCCACATGAATCAGCGTCCCACCCCCCCTTTGCAACCTTCAACAATGACTACCCAGGTCAGTTGCAAGAAAGTGGGCGACTCTAGGACCTGAAAAAAGCAATCATGCTAGTTATTGTGTACATAATCTACTTCAACATTCAGTGATCAGAACAGTTTTGCATGTAACAGAAAGTCAAATAATAGCTTGAATTGACTTTACCCAGCAGGGGTCACAAGTCCCATGGCTACAAATCAACTGTGCACACAGTCATCAGAAATGCAAGACTATCTGCTGGATGACTCTATCCACTATATTATTCGCAACATTAGAAAGAAAAACCTGGCAGAAGTGTTTATGTTTATGCCAGATAAAATCGTTCATCAATCACCCCACCTAGACAAAATATATTCCATCAAGGAAATATCTCTAAGGAATATGATGACCATCATAGATGACACCAAGTTACAGCTACAGGAAGATGCCACTAACATAGGGTGAATATTTCAAAAAGGACCGATCAATATACCCATTGACCTGGACAAGAAAAGTCCTGGGTACTGGGATCTAGAGTCCAGATTTCAGGTTCAATCAATTCAAGCTGTAAGGTGATTGGTTAGGGTCTGAGATTCACGGTGTCTGCTCCAGCTGATGAACTGAGTTTAGCCAGACTTGGATGGAAATAGTTCTCAAGTTCTTCTCAGTACAGACTCTTTGACCTCCATGATCTTTATGACCGAGGCAACTCCAATGCGATGGAGGGCCACAATTGAATCCCCCACCTCAACTAGCCTCTTCCTCAAGGCATGAGCCAATGCTGCATTAAGAATGTCATCTGTTGACTCTGAGTCTGTTGCCTTAGCCGACCCCTCAGCTAGAAGTGGTATCAAACCCCTGCAACAAAGAGCATTTACTTTTCAGCTAATGACATGAAAAGCTTACAGAGGATAGGCCAGGTCTTCAGCCTCTGGATGGAGTGGACTAGTAAATGGATGTTACATTCTAGACTGTAGAATGACCTTGGACTTCTGAAGATTTCACCATTGAAGTCCAACTATTAACCTGGAGATATAAATATGCTTGGGGCATTACTTTTTTGTATTTCCAACAACTAAAATTCCTATAGAACATAGATAGACACTGAAGTCCAAAATATGCATTTGGTTTGGACTCACAACAAATTTGTTCCACCTGGATAAAGGCATCCCACAGAGCACAACCACCATCTACACAACCCATCCTATATTGAAGCTCAAAGATCTTGCAAGCTAGGATCAGGCAACACATACAACTCAGGATTTTAACAAAAATTGTACACCATTTCACTGCAGCTTAGTTGCAAACTATCCCAAAGGTACTAAAGGCAGCACAGACATGTGAATATCCTGACACCACAGAGAAGTCCCAATACCTGGCATTTAATGCAAGTCAAACAACAAAACTACATGATCTTCATAGGTTCATGAGATTCAAGACAAAACACCAAGAAACTCTGGAGCAGATTCCCCAGAACAGCAAGTAAATTCAGTGAGTTTGAGCCTGATTTGCACTCCAGTAAATTCACCAATAAGCATGACTATTATGAGAGAGTCAGAGCTGTACCTGCAAACAAGACTGTGACGGGCTGGTGATTCCTCGCTGATTACCCAAGTAAGACTATCAGTAGTCAGTACAGGGACCGCAACAGACAAAATGGGCACATATGGACGATATTTCGCAACAAGCTTTGCTGTAGTACCTCCTCGAGTGAGGACAATGATTAATGTTGCCCGCACCTTGTTTGCTGTCCTGACAGCAGATGATGCCAAACTCTCCAATGGACTCATTGGCAATGGAACAGATTTCATAATCTCCTTGAAAATTGCAGCATAATCTAGTGAAGCCTCAGCCTCCTGGCAAATTCGTGACATGACAGCCACTGCAGTGTCAGGATATAATCCATTAGCTGTTTCCCCACTAAGCATCACACAGTCTGTCCCATCCAATACAGCATTTGCAACATCAGTGGCCTCTGCCCGGGTTGGACGGGGCGATTTTATCATGGACTCCAACATTTGGGTTGCTGTTACAACAGGTTTGCCAGCTGAATTGCACTTATAGATCATCATTTTTTGGGCCAGGAAGATTTTTTCTGTAGGGATTTCCATTCCAAGATCACCTCTTGCCACCATTACACCATCTGTTTCATGTAAGATATCGTCAAAGTTGACAAGCCCTTCCTGATTCTCCACCTATTTACAGTCAAACATGTCAGTTTTGCACATACCCGATCAATCTCTTTAACAGTTGATCCCACAAATGAGAATGCCACAACAATACTCCTTTAAGACATTATAGGAATTGCAACCTCCTTGAGAAGATCTAGGGCATAGCAGACATTTTAATCCTTTCCAGAGAGCACCTATTCTCCTAAGGACACAGGCCAAGTCCCTAGAGCACAAATTTTCAGTCTGCTTGCTTGAGAAAGGGAACAAGGTGAGAACTCCTGAATCAAGCCAAAAAAAGCTAGTTCTGGAAACTACATAAGCTTGCAACATTGATTTGCTTGCAACTTACCCAACATTTCCACACAGCAAAAGGCTTACAAATAGACTGGTAGGTTGCAACAAACCTTTGAGATAATTTGGATTGTCTTTGCATGAGGCCCAAGCAGTGCTCTGATTTTTCTCAGGTCCTCACCTTTCCGAACAAAAGAAGCTGCAATGAAATCTATTTTGTTCTTGACACCCCACTCTAGGATATCCTCAATGTCCTTCTTCGTGATGGTGGGTAAGTCCACCACAATACCTGGCAAATTCACATTCTTCTTTTCACCAAGCATAGCTGTGTTTTCACACCGACATTTGACTGTGCCATTTTGCTCATCAGTTTCAAGAACAGTCAGTGTAATTGTACCATCTGAGCACAAAATGCAATTTCCTGGCTTCACATCCTGGGCAAGCTTTTTGTAGCTCATTGCTATTGTGTTCTCATCACCAAGGTAGCTATAATCTGTTGTGATCGTGATCTCCTTATCTCGCACCAGTTGTATAGGTTTCCCATCTTTCAGATTCCCAGTCCGGATCTCTGGGCCCTACAGTAATAAAATGAGTGAATTAGAGAGTCACAATACATGCCACAACACTTTCCATATCCTTCTCACCAACCTTAACAATTTGCATAATCTACATATTCATTACTAAGCCTAGCAGAAACCTAAGAGACACACACACCTTGACCACCAAATGGCAGGTTTTGAGAGAGTATGAACCAACATGGGAAAAACTGGTAGAACAGTAACAGTGGAATGAAAGCTGATTGCACAGACAAGTGCAAAAGAAACCAGCTTTGAAAGGACAGCTTTTCAAGAGCTAATAGCTTTTACAGAACTGTTCATTTAGGAGATCACAATACTTGAGGCTCAGAACCATAGCCAACCCTCAAATGCGCACCAACTATATTAGAAGGAACATAGTTAGAGTAACAAAGTCCAATGGAAACTTTCCAATGGGTGCATTGTGTCTTGTGTCTTGGACTGCTGTCAAGCACATGTACTGTTCTTCATAAGGACTCTGCAAGAGTTCAGTTATTAAACCCCAGAGACTGTCCAGTCCAGCACCAAAATGTGTTTTGACCTAACCACTACTAGCAACATTCAAGCTACACTTAAAAGAATACATAGCAGCAATACAGAGTTTGAGGCTGTATCATCAAGCTAATTGCAAATAGGTCAGTGAGAACCTAAATGGGGAAACATGATTCCATCTTCAGCCCTTAAAAAGAGCAACAGCAATCTGACAATCAAATCAGAGAACACACCAGTTAGAAGATATGTGAGCTTTTGAGAGGAGCTACAAGAAGTGCTTACCTTAGTATCCAGAAGGATGGCACACATTGTTTCTGTATTGTGCATGGCGATCTTCAAGTTTTCCAGAGTGTACTGGTGATACTCATGAGTCCCGTGCGAGAAATTGAATCGCGCCACATTCATCCCTGCTCTCAACAGCTTCTCAAGGATCGGAACCTCTCTCGACTTTGGACCAAGAGTGCATATGATCTTTGTTTTTGCAATGTGAAGGCGGCCATCATCTGGTGGATTCCCTAGAATGTTGGCAATGTCAATCTTCATTGCCATCGTGTCTCTCCAACTCCTTGGATCCCTTGGATCCCCGCCTCCCCCTCCCACTTGCCCCCTCCCACTTGCCGCTAGTTCACCTTGTGCTCCACCTCCCTCGCTCCTTCAGCACATCAACCAGATCCTCCATCATTCAGAAGAGGAAAGAAAGGGACTGAAACGGGGAAGAAAAACCTCTCCACAACCACATCAGTCGCCAGATCCACAATATCCTCCAATAGACACTATCTAGTCTCCAAACAAAACAACAAAAGGATAACAGATGTGCAGTAGCGAAAGCAAACATCCTCAATCCCTATAGATTCAATGACTTCTTCACGGAGTATTAAACTGTCTCATCACTGGAGCAAACTTCTCTCTTCCGACCCGAATCCTCTCTGAGTTCCCACAGTAACGTGCATAACTTCCTTGCCAGTCCCAACCGTGAGCATCGATCACAGTTCTACAACCAAATCTAACATGCTCTACCTAGCCAGGTGCAGGAGACCTCACAACAAAAAACAACACTAACAAACCCCAGAGAAAAACACAAACACAATCATACAAACAAACAAAGCTGATCTATATGGCTAGATTCAACCTCAACGATGCTGTCATTTCTTTTCTCAAAACACATGATACATGGGAAGCAGGAAGTTCACACCCGAGCACCTTTACCTGTCTGCGGGAAGCTGTTTACACCTGACTGCAATGAGCAAACCAAACCCTTCCTTAACCCCGAAAAGTAAAGAAAGAAATTTGCATACAACACAAAAACAAACACAGAATGTGATTGCAAGCTCGAAATCTTACCAGAAATGGAACGATGAGTTTAAAAAATTCAACAAAAGAGAGACAGAGAAAGAGAGATCGAAAGAGAGCTGGAGGTGCTAGTGCATTGGCAGCTAAGAGAAGAGAGTTCTATCGCTTGCCTACTGCGCAGCAGCGTGGGAAGTGGCCATGCGGCGTGGCCGTGTGAGAAAGTGAAGAGGCAAAAGGAGACGGCAGAATTAGGGCACTTTGCTTCTTTCATTTTTCATCCGCATCAATGAACTGAAGACTGTGACTTCGTGGATGAAGATATTGGAAGACTGTCGTTATTCAATGGACGAAGAAAACTGCATACCAGGTTACTTCATTGGATGAAGAGATTGAAGACCATGTTACCAGTTCAGTGGATGAAGAGATCGAAGACCATGTTACCAGTTCGATGGATGAAGAGATTGAAGACCATGTTACCAGTTCAGTGGATGAAGAGATTGAAGACCATGTTACTAGTTTATTGGATGAAGAAACTGGAGACCTGTTATATTATTGCCTGAAGAAATTGGAAGACACGTTACTACACTGGATGAAGAAATTGAAGACCATTTTGCTTCATTGGATACATCAATTAAAGAATGTTATTTCATGTTACTTGATTGGATGAAGAAATATGATTTTTTGGATGAACTGTGGATTTTTTTCTTTAGGGAGCAGGGCCTTTTCTATTAGAGCTTCCGGTTCTTTTTTCTTTTCCTTTCCCAGTTTTTCATGTGACTAACCTTTTTTTTTCACTATAGTTATCCGTAAAGTCCCGCGATTAGGGGGTGAGAACAGTCGGTTTCAGCATAATAGGGCATCAAACGTGTATGTAACTGGGAATGAAAATTTTACCCAGATTAGTTTTTCGAGCAATTTTGGTGGTCAACTGAGTTTCATTCCGTATTTGCTTATTCCGTATTTTCTTTTTCCTGAGCGCCTCCAGTGATGCTACATATATTTTCACTGCTCCTACTTGTACAATTACTATAATTACTCTCGAACATTGTGCATTAAATGCGGAAACTTTCAGCATTTCATATTGAGATTTAATAAAATTTCCTTGTTTTTGCTGATACCACTGAAAGAGGGGATAAGGGGTGAAAGCAGGCCCAAAGACAGGGTGAAGACATGGTGACTTTATGGATAACTCTTTGTGTGGTTGAATTACATTGGAAACCTGGACTTTGTGCGTCCAGGGTAGTCTTTTATTTGGACAATTTTGTGGTCAAACAATTGAGAAATTTTGGAAAGTTTTGCTTTTCAAGTGTAAGTTCGCCTTATTTTTGTACTTTTGGGAAAATTTCGCCAATTGTTCAATACACAAAATTATTAAAAAACTCCAGTCCAGGCCCTAGGGTGTGGTAAGCAGGGTTTTTCTTCTCTTCAATTTCAGGAGGTAGTGTAATCTCACTGGCAAGTCCTTTACAAGAGGACTTCAAAGCCATATTTGGCTACGTGTCTGAGAGAAAGGTAGAAACTTTTTGAAATCCCATGATGTACCTATGGTCTAAATATGGCGATTTCAACCTTTCTTTTCCTCAAAATATGGCGAAACTGGTGAATTTTGTCCCAATAAATCCTTCATAGAAGTCACTGCACTTTTTCCTTTTTTGGGTCACCAAGTTGCAAAATTTTGCCACAAAAAGAAAACGCTGGTGGTAAGTGGAGGGTAATGACTGCGGAGCAGTCATTTCAGAAGTAAGAGCCTGCCCGAGGCGGAGCCAAGGGGTGCTTACTTTAGGAAATCCCCCATTTCGAAGGCATTTACCAACAGGATTGCTAGACTTGGTGGTCTGAATTTGTTTTGTTAACTTATCTTGAGTAAACTACGAATTCAATGTAAACTTAATAGCCATTTTATAAACATGGTTCTAGCACATGACTTGTGCACTTTGTTACAATAGCAAACATTCATGAGCTCTTCAAAAATGAACTATAAATTCATGTTGTGTACAAAATGTGATGACAAGGTCATTATTTGATTTGAAAGTTCTTTTATGCTTTACTTTCCATGAGCAAATAAGAATTAACTTTGTATCGTTTCATATTGACATTTAACATGGAAAATTTGAAAAAATAACATATAAAAAAGATGAATAATTTTTAGTTTTTTTGGAGTTTTTTTTGTTTGTTACATGTTTAAATCTTTAGTTACTATATGTAAATTAATGTAAGTTAACTTGGAACTGGTTTCAATGTAAACTTAATTTTAAATATTTAAAGTATGGGGTATAATGTCAAGTCCTATGATTTCAAATCATTTTTGGTGATTTGAAATTTTAGAATATTATTTTTTTTCTTTCTAAGTTTTTCAATGTTTAATGCAAGTTTTTTATTCATTTTATTTGTATGATTTGCATTGTGTCTTATGGGCTTGGATTCATGTATTGTTATTAGTGAGTTTCATTTTGAATTACCAAAAGAATTTCTTGAATTTTTTTACAACTCGAGAAATTCAATTTTTTCAATTGGGTTTGTTATCAAAACAAGTGCCATCTGGTTGTGTTTCTGCAAGGTTTGTATTTTGTTTATGTGATTGCAATTGGGTAGGAATTATAACTAGGGGGTGCATTAATGGTCTACTTCTTGAATTGAAAAAGTTTGCCAAAAGTTTTTTGTGATTTTGTGTTGATTTTTCATGTGGCACTACATGAGGAATTAAACTTCATGAAGGGTTTTTGTACGCAAAATGTGGGAATTTTTTTCTTAAAACCTAAACGGAAGGTCCATGTTTTTATCATTGGGGCCTTTTTTCCACTCTTTCTTTTTGTTTGTCTTTATCAACATGGACATAAGAATTTATGGCAACAACAATGGTGACAAGAGCAACCACCACCACCATTGTGATTAAAATTTTAAACTTTAACCAAACGAAGTATTGTCAACAAAATGTAGGAAGGGTGAAAAACATTACCTCATCATCATCATCTTCTTCTTTTTTCATCACCATCGCATTTGCCACAACAACATGAACTACAAAAGAAGAAAAGGCAATAAGAACTTGGAACTCCACTTTGCAATCGCTACATGAATTAGAACTCCCCTAGACCTTCAAGTGTGAAGAGCATTGGGAGGCTTGCAAGGCTTGAAGGAGCTTCAAGATGTTAATGGGTAGAAATTTCTAAATTATTTAGTTTCATAGGCCTCATAATGATTACTAATTATTAATGGTAGATTTATTGTCCTTACCCAAGAAGTGAAACTAATGGGATTAGGTAGTTTGGGTTAGTGAATGGTTGAGGGTAACCCACCTAATCATCTAAGAGATTTGTAGGAAAAGATTAAGATAAGAAAGGCTTTATTTTCTAAAGGTCAACATGGGCCTTGTGTGTGATATGTGGGGAAGGGGGATAAAAGAAGTGGGAGAAGATCAGGGGATTTATTAGAGATTTATGTGGGATATAAAGAACTTTCTTTAAAGAAAGATGTACATGTTTGGTATGTGATTTTAATGGAAGATGGTTGAAGGACTTAAGTCTCTTATGTTGCATTGTTATTGTACTAAGTGTGGAAGGTAGAATAGAATATGTTACGTAATTAGGATGTTTCCTAGAATTGATATCTTTACATTTATCTAAAATAGATAATAATGAGCTAACCATGGGTAGTTTCTAAAACACCAAGCTACTAGCTACCATAGGAGGGTAGTAACCAGTCCTTGGGTGGTGGGAATTGGAGGAAGTAACATCAACTACATTAAATACAAGTTTTCCCATAGATTTGAGAAAGTTTGTTAGTAATTGAACATGTATTATTCAAATATTAAAATAATAATGTTTTAAAAAATAACCATCATGTCCATTTGAATCTTTTTAAAGAATCTTGTATGGACTTATAAGGAATGTAAATATGTCGATATTGAAACACTTGATCATGCATTCACATTTTGATTTTTAAAGGTTGCCTTTATTTCCATCCACTACACTTTAAAAAGAAGTTTGATGTACTGCAAAAGTTGTTAATGGGTATAATGTAATTGTGAGTGTGTAGATACACATTGTAGTAGGTTCTTTTTATTCAACCTCCCTCTTCCCTATGTGGTGGTGGAGATGTTGCTTTAATGGTCTAGAAACAAATCAAATCACATGGCAATTGTATTTGCTACACCAATGATGAAAACATTCCTTTGCAAAAATCCTTGGCAATTGCTTTAGCTCCTCACAATCCAATACATGAAAAGAATATTCGAAATAAACCCAAATCCAAATCCCTTTTGAACATCGAAAACGGACCCAAATCCATTCCCTATGGAACATCCAAATCCAATCTCCTTCCAACCACCATGATCACCTGTGCATTTTTCAGTCTTACAATTCCAAATTGAGTGTCATCCCTTTATAATTGCCCTAAAACCCTCTAAAACCCTGGCACCCTAAAATGTTGAATGCATAGTATGTTTGTAGTTTTGTACTACTTGTTAATAGGATTGTGTTATTGTGTGGGCACCCAATTCATCACATATGAAATGGTGAAAATAAAAAGAAAGTCAAAGAAATCTAAAGAGCTATTACAAGCAATAGTAGTGAAGGGACACAAGAATCACATGAAAGACGAAATGTCTTTTGCAAAATTCAAAATTAAACAATCACATTTGAAATCTAAATTACAAAATTGTGAAAAAGGTCACAAATGTTTGTGCCATCGCAAGTAGGATGTAGAAGGACTACAATGGATTATGTGCTTTATATGCTCATTACCATCGTTCACCACATTCAACATAGATCTAGTTCAGGGTTTTAATGGAATTTATTTGTTTGAAGAAAAACCCTATATATAAAAATAAAAAAATGGGAACATTACTACTAGAATTCCTAAATTTTTTTTACTAGAAATTTTGGTAAAAAAAGTCCCATTTTGGATGTGTGTCAAAAAAACCTCTCAGTCATTTTGGACAAGTTGTTTTGAACCTATCCATTTGACTAGGTTGTGTACATTTTGACTAGGCCTAGGTTGGCATTTTTAATTAGTCATTTTGATTAGTACTTTTAATTAATATTTTTTACTAGTCATTTGACTTGTCAATACAACAGTCAAATGATTTTTTGATTGGTCAAACATCACTTTTTGACTAAACAAATGCCATGTGGGACTCAAACAATGACCACCTAAATTAAGCCACATGACATTTAAACATTGACCACCTAGGTTATGCCATGTGACATTTAAACATTGGCCACTAGGCTATGCCACGTGGATAAAACCTAAGCAACCTAGGTTAAGCTTAAAATTAAATACCTACTTCTAAGGCCTCTATGTTTAAGAACCTACAACCTAAGCTCCTAGGCCTAGGTTTAGGAACATGTAACTAGTGACAAGGTATAAAAGCCTAAAATAGGTGAGGGCAACCTAAAATATGACCTTTACCATGTTTAAATGTACACCACTTAAATTAAGCCTACACCTAGATGACCTAGGTAGGAAAATCCTTATTTATTTTTAATTTGGCCTTTAAGGTTGAACCTTTTGAATTGGTTCATCCCAAGTGGCCTTCCTTTTCAAAATATTTCTTATGTTTTGAATGCTTATGGTTCATATATTTATATTGTTCATCATTTGGAAAGGATGACAAATAATATCGGACAAACTTTTGGGAAGGAAAAACATTTTCATGTCCACACCACTAAAGCCTTTTGGTTCACACAACATTAAACTTAAATAACTACATAAAATACATAAATTAAATAAATAAAGAAGTAGGTAAATATGTATGTTAATTAAGTTAAAATAAAAATTAATAATAGTTAATGTCTAATTATTAGTTATAATTATAATTATAAGCATATTACAAATCTTTGAATAATATATAATATCAAAATAGTTATAATGTATTATATTGTTGATTGATAATTACAATGAAATCATAACTAATCCTTACAAATTTGACCTAATTCATTATATAGTATCAACAATGTATTTGTAATAATTACTATTTAACAACTCAATTACGCATTCATTGTTATATTTTAGATAAATAACTAATTAACTAATTAATAATTTATCATGGGTTTATGAATAGCCTACCCTAGCTTATATAACTAGGTTACATATATGCTAAAGTATAGATAAATAGGTGGAACATAGGTACTACATACAAGCTACTCATATTTAAACTATTTAGCCACATACTTACATTACATAAGTTAAATAGATGACTAATTTAATTTAGAAAAAATCAATTATGGCAAAATTAATGATTGGTAAAATAATAATGCCTAAACCAACCACAACTAAAGTAATTATGGAAAAATTAATTATTATTAAACTAGTAATGGCTAAACCAATCAAAAAATAATAATTCAGAAAAAATAACCATGCCTAAACTAATTATGGTTCAATTATCCATCTCTAAATATATAATGGTTAAATATATAATGACTAAAATAGTTATAGGTAAAATAATTATGGCAAAAACAACCATGGCTAAATCAAAATTTGTTAAACTAACTAATGAATAAATATTTTATGGAAAAAAATAGTGAAAAAATGAATTATGGCTAAAAGAAACATGAATGAAATAATTATGGCTAAAATAAAAATGGTTTAAATAATTATGACAAAATTAACCATGGTTAAACTAATCATGAGTAAATAAATTTGGTTAAACTAACCACTAATAAATTTAATATGGTTAAATTAACTAATGAATAAATATTTTATGGCAAAAACAATTATGCAATAATGAATCATGGCTAAAATAAACATGAATGAAGTAATTATTTCTAAAAGAAAAATGGTTAAAATAATTATGACAAAACCAACCATGAATAAAATGAAGTTGGCTAAAATAAAAATGTTCAAAATAATTATGGCAAAACCAACCATGGCTAAATTAACAATAGTTTTAAATTAATTATAATTATAATAATTATGGTTAAATTTATTAGGTTAAAATAATCATATGTTTAAAATAAATAAATAATTTAATTATATTTATAATAACCATGTACTCTAGTAAAAATACCCATCTAATCAACTTGGTTAGTTTTTAAAAATAAGAATTCTAGTAATTAACCCATCCATCAAAAGTATAAGGCAAATGAAAACACAAATAAACACAACCCAAATGAAAAAGAAAAACAAACAATAAACAAAGATAAGGTAAAAATCCTATGCAAATTGGACCCATGGTTATGAAATGATGATTAACAATAATAAAAAAGACTTAAGATGGAAAATTTATCATTTGCCATAAATTGGCTAGTGATGAAGGTGCACTAAATATGATGTGTGGAAGAGATTAAAAACCTTGATTAAATGCAACAACTTGTTAAAAAGTCATTATGGTTTACACGTGCTATAGGGCTACGGACATGCACTATTAATAATAAGGAATGAATATCAAAGGGACTAAAAAAAACTGCTAATGATGCACAATAGTGGTATGTGCACAAATGATAAAAAATGAACCAAAAGGATAATGAAACCACGGGGAACGAAGTCATCACTTAATGCTCGCTCGGCATATAATCATCTTATCCTAAGCATCCATCATTATAACATGTTGTCGTCCTTAATATTTGCTACACCATATACGTGTGAGTCAAGTTAGCAATGATAACATCTATCAAAGTCCAAAAGTCGTTTTTAGTGATAAGGATATCGATTCATCATGGTGAGGGAAAAGGTGGGAGACCTTTCATTAATCTTGTGCTCCATTTTCCAAAGTAATAGTTGCAATAATGTCCTGGAATGTGTCATGGGTTGTTATATGTTCATTCTTGTAGGAATAGCGAAGTAAATGGGTACTTAAATTGTCAATAATATGACCACATTAACACCATGAAAGATGGGCAATTATAGGATGTGGCAAGCCAAGACAAGTACGAAGCGTTGTAAGAAAGTGGGCCAAGGATAAACAAAATGCAATTGTGGTAAGACAAGTTAATAACCAAGCACCAACCCTTAGATTAGCACTTGAGTGAAATGTGCTCACACAGTATCTGAAGGAGCATTTATTTGAAGCCAAACAAATTCGTGTTCATGTAAACAATCCATTAAAAAAACATACAACTTAAAACAAGACCAAACCATTGGGCTTTCAAAAAGTGAGACCTAAAAGCAAACAACCTAGGGTAACATGGCTCAAACATTTCATAGAGTCATCTAGAATCGGGAAATGTCAATTTCAACATGTGCCATTACATCCAAACAAATATGGTGATGATCTTGTTGGAAACAAATGACAAATGCAAGAATAATCAATGCCCAACACCCCAAGAATGCATGGGCAATGGTCTGAACCACCAAAGGCAAGTTGAACATGTTCAAAGAAGCAAAAAGAGTGGCTTAACAACGAGCTAGATGATTGATTAAACCACCAAAAGATTTCACACTAAGTAACTTCTCCAACATAACTATGATATGGGTATCAAATTCAACGTAATGTTACAAAATACCTAGAGATGGAAACATTATATGAAGCACATAGCCTGACCACTAAACATAATGCAACAAAAACATTGCAAAAGTTGCTTCAAGATTTACAAGTATAGGGAAACTAAATATTGTCCCAAGGTCCTCATGAAAAAATTCAATCACAAATGATTCAATGAATGATGTGGATCCCACCAATGCAACCAAAATATGAAAACCCAAATCAAGAATAAGAAAGCCAAGAGGAAGTGATATAAAATGGTCCAACCCTTGTGGAAACTAAGTTACACACTTCATTAACTGCATTAAAAGCCTTACTGCTGATAATTCATAATACAACCGTAAAAACACATGAACCATATCTAATGTGGGACATACTATACGTGTATCATCCATTAAAGAAGGGTAAACACAAGTAGGGTGGGCTAATGTTGTAAAGCAAAAAGCGTAAAAATGAACCAAAGCAAATAATGCTCCTCCCAATGGGTCCCCTTGTCATGTACCTAACTCTAATGAAATGACTATGAAATCCCCATGTCATCAAGCCTAAAAAATATATAATGGGGAGTGACATGCATAAAATCATCGAATAAATGGGAAACGTTAATCTAGAAATCGAACAAATATCATAATCCCTAAAAAATGGTTAATTATGACACTGAATTGAAAGCATTACATACATCCACCTATAGCACCACCTAATCGAAATGCAAATCTAACATCGCTCAAACACCATGAATCATTGTTTCACACCCATCACGAGTCACTACACCAAATTAATGAGCACTAAAATGTTTCACAAAAGTATCCTTAAATTGAATAGCTAGAGTGTGAACAATTAGGCAATAGGTTACCTCATTAATCATGATGGGATGTGTGCCTACAAATTGTTCTTCCAACATTAAAAGTCGAAATGTAGAAAACAAATGCGATATTAAAGATGGAAGAAAAAAAAAAAAAAAAAAAAAAATTAAAAAATTGGGGAAAACAAAATTTATTAAAAAAAAAAAAAAAAAAACTTCCAAATAAGAAAAAAAGATATGGCCTTAGCCAAAAAAAAATTC
>Ga0116228_10000886_pt1 | contig 23972 bp, 15 predicted proteins | sample S1TSphfallax_2_FD_89694 | JGI IMG/M metagenome (GOLD analysis project Ga0116228, IMG submission 89694) | Host-associated microbial communities from peat moss isolated from Minnesota, USA - S1T2_Fc - Sphagnum fallax MG | ecosystem: Host-associated > Plants > Peat moss > Unclassified | place...
AACTTCCTCTTGTTCTCATCAGTACCCCATCAAAATCCTTTTGTTCTCATCAAGTTCTCACTGTTCTCATCAATTTCCCATCAACTTCATTTTGTTCCCAACCCAACCCTACATAAACCCACACAAAGCTCTGACCTTTGGCACTAAAAGTTTTTATTTGGTAACTTGGAAACTTGGCTCTTGAGATGATTCCACGATGAGAAAGATGAAAAAAATGCGGCCTGAGTGAACCAGCACCCACCAGTGCACCATCCCAAAAATCCCGTTCTGGGATTTCATGGATGGGATGAAACTGTCCCCCAGGGGTCAGTTTACTTGGTCATTATTTATTTTTTTCACAGCTAGATTTTTTTTCCCTAGCTCAGTTTTTTTTTTCTTTTCTGGGAACAGTTCTTTTATCACTTTTTATTGACCCTAACCCCAAGTTTTTTTTGGGAAGCTCCTACCTACCCCAGCCCACCACCTACCGCCCTTCTTCCTACCAACCCATCTACCTCCCTCATCCTGCTGACCCCTCCCCACCCACCTCCTTTTGCGCTCACTTCCACTCCCAAAGCTTCTGACCTAGAGAGAGCTTGAGTAGCTCAGAGCTTCAGGAGCGTGAAATCCACAAGAGCTTCAAGGTCTGGGAGCTCCAAGAGTGCCCCAGCAAGAGGAGCTTCAACATGGTGGCAAGAGGAGCTTAAAGGTAGTGGCAAAAGTGGGAGCTTGAAGGTAAGCTCCCTTCTCCTCCTCCTTTCTTATTTTTTGCTATGAAGAAGATGACAATGATGTCATTGTCATCTTCTTTTGTCTCTTTTTCTTGCTTCAAAGAAAAAGATGTCGATGGTGTTGTCGTCGACTTTTTCTTCTTTTTTTTGCTATAAAGAAGGTGACATCATGCCATTGTCGTCCTCTTTTGATGCTTTGTAGGTGCAAAAAAATGACAACAAATAGCTATTCATAGTCATTATGTTGTGGTCTTGCCGGAGCAAAAAAATGACGAGCATGCTTGTCATTATTTTGCTATACTTAAAATTATATGCATGAGCTATGAAAGTCCATCATAGCTACTCAAACCCAATTGGCATAACACCAGTGTGCTTAGGTTGGGGAAACGATGGTACCAATTCCATCAACTTTCCTTCTTGCAATTCCATTTTAACCTATAGTAGCAAAACTTACTTTGTAAAATCAAAGCAAGAGAAATGTAAGTAAGAATATGATCAATAACATGGATTGAGAACTCATCATTTGCTTGTTTTTTGTTGTGCAGGGGTTTGTATGCTTCACCTTGAAAATGAAAGCTTTGAAGGACAATTGTGAACATTTTGAGATTTTCCCACCAAGTTGCATCCACTCCAACAAATTAAGTTAGAAGTAGTAGCAAACAAAAACTTTGTGCTACAAAACCTAAATGAAAATAAAAACTTCTTGTTGCAAACTATTTTTATTTTTTTGTTTTTAAGAGTAATTTCCCAATTCCCTTAGGCCATGTTTGATCATGCCAAATGTTGAGGTTTATTGGAATTTTTGTTTGATCATCTTTGGTGCATGTAAGAGAACTTTACAGATATTTCAGCCCATCCTAGTACTCAGAGTCCATTGTCCCTAACACTCCATATGATCTAGTTATCTTTCGTGTTGCTTTCAAAAAGGTGATTGATCTCCACTCATGTTTTTCTCATCTCGCTAACTCTCTAGAGTTTATGTTTGTCTATGTCTCTCTCCATCCATGTTATCTAGGATTGTGACAAGTTTCAAAAACACAAATTTGTTTGTGAAATTCATGGAGAAAGTTTGACATAAAATCTGGAAAAGAATTTGCTAAGGATTAATTGGGGAATCACTATTGTAAGGAATTTTGAGTTATGTTTACAAATCTAATATTGACAAAGATCTATTATATGGGTTTGGTCAAACATGACCTAACAAGCAATTATCAAAAGGTTCATGACTAATGTGCCATTTGGAGTGCTTTTATTTGGAGGTTTGGATTCCTCTTTAGTGGTTGTAGTGGCATCATGACATTTTAACGACACTGAAACTACCAATGTTTAGGGTTCCCAACTTCATACTTTCTTTGTCGACTTCAAGGTGATGATAGCTCTTGATTAGTACCTAAAAACCCTCAGTATGATTCCTATTTAGGTGTAGTAATATATAATAGATGCATGTGTGGATTACAAGAATGATTTTATTAATTAGTTTTTTCAAATAACTAGAATTCATTGTCATCATGAAGTCATCTAAAAGTTGGAATTATTTAGTTTGGTGATCTAAATTACTTGAGTAATATTTTGAATTGAAATTTGGGTGAGTTTTCTACTTTGGTTATAAGGATCACCTAATCTATGAGCTACAAAAGAAATTACAAATTACTTGAAAACAAACCACCATGAATGCAATTCTTTTTTAAATAATTGTTTAAGGTAGAAATATATCTTTGAAGCAACCACATATTTACCATTATGACATGTTCCCCATTTTAAAGTGGGGTTGTTTTGGACTTGGTCATTTTTTGCACATTTTTGTAACACATGTCACCCATGTTTTTTTATTTAAGGCATTTTACTTTCATTTTACACCATCTTGTGTTAATAGTTAAAAATACATTCTCACATATTTTTATATGTATGTTTGATGAAATTATCAAAAAATTGATTATAATATTGAATTCAAAACAAAAAACCTTTATTTACCTCAAGTAATAACAAGTTTAAACCTATAAGGAAAGCAATACCTTCATGAGGGTATTTTGTAAACACCATGGATTGAATTATTTTGGTCCAAGTTATTGGAAAGGTATTGCTTGTGCCTAGAATTATTCAATGCACATGCAATACCCCCTTATTAGGGTATATTAGAATTCCTTTGGCTCCATAAAATATCTAAAGAATCCTAGAGGGGTATTGCATAACCATACCAAAACCTAAAAAGAAAACAATACCCTATTTAGTTTTTTTGCAAACAACTCCTAGAAGGGTATTACATCGCCCAAACAAAACCTAAAAGGAATGTAATACCTTCATGAAGATAATTTGTAAACATTATGGATTGAATTATTTTGGTCAAGTTATTGGAGGGGTATTGTTTGTGCCTAAAATTACACAATGCATGTGCAATTCCTCTTTTAGGGTATATTATAAATTGTTTGGGTTCCATCACATATCTATTGAAACTTGGAGGGGTATTGCAAAGCCATACCAAATTCTAGAAAGAAAACAATACCCTATTCGGGATAATTTGCAAAAATAATGGTTTTAATTATTTTGGTTCATGCTATTAGAAGGGTATTGTTCATGCCTAGAATTACCCAATTCACATGCACTACCCCTCTCATGGTATCCCATGAAACCTTTGGGTTCCATAATATATGTTTTGGAATTTGGAAGAGTATTACATATCCTTAGCAAAACCTAGAAGCCAAGCAATACTCACATCATTTTGTGATAATATCATAAACCAAGAAACAATTTTTTAAAAAATATATATTTATCCATGCTCACTATATGATGTTAAACATTTTGATTCAAGGAAATGAAAGTATTGTAATGTTTTTTCACATTGATGTTAAAAGGTCCATTTGAACAAAGTTATGGAGTTTAAATGCAATACCTATATCATCTTGAGATATTTGCATGCACTTTGAAACTTGGAGGTGTATTGCATAGCCTTACCAAAACCTAAAAGCAATACAATACCCACACCATATTGTGACAATATCCTAAACTATGGTACAAATGAAGGCATTGTCAAGTTAGTCACATTGATGGTAAAAGGTAATGAAACTATCACTAAAATGAAGGTATTACAATTACACATCAAAACTTTATTAAAATGACCTTATACCATCAATGTGGCCAATATTGCAATACCCTCATCTACATATACCAACGATTTTGCATTAGTCCATTGAACAAATTTTATCATTTATGAGTTTGAAAATATCTTTCAACTACATTTTATTTTTACTTAAAAAGTTTAACATAAAAATTTTAATTAAGATATCATATATTTAAAAAGGTAGAAAATTTAACAAACCCACACATTAATTGATTAAGTATATCATTATTTCATATATTTTAAATTAAAATTTACATATAATTTTTAAAAATTCATTGACCAAACATACATAATATTAGGTATCTATATTTTGAAATTCATTTAAAACCCTTATTTTTAAACCTTAAACCCCAATAAAAAGAATTTAAGCTTATTACTAAATGATTTTTTTATAATCTAAAAAAGGAAAAATTGGGTCATTATTGAAGCCACATATTAAAAAAAAAATTAAATGAAGCATAAACACAATTTACATTTTTGGGAAATTTTTAATTCTTTTTGAAAATTAAAAACATCATAACAAAATTACATTTCCATAACAATGGGTTTATATATATTAGAATTACACTTAATATAACTTTAATAAATTTTAATCTTATTTTGAATGAATATTAATATATTTATTTATTTAAAATGCATAAATAATATAATTTTATAATATTACAAAATATATATTGGGTTAAGTTACATAACAATTAGTCTACTAGCCTATTACTTATGTTATGTTAGGTTGTCTAGTTTGGTTGGTGTCAACACTTTAGTTAATCAAATGACCTTGGCTATGAGCTTCTATTGTAGTTGGCAATTCGTTTTGTGTGTACACCTACATCCATATGGTGTGAAAAATGTTCATCTTAACAAAAGTCCAATGTGCCTTTCTAATGGTCATATGATCTTCATGCTCACAAAGAATCGATAAAAAATCACAAAATTTTTTATAATCAAAACTAAAACTAATAATTAAAACTACAACTACAACAAAAAACTAAAACTAAAACTTGCCTATTATTATGGCCATTAATGAGGTTATTACCTTAGTTGTTGCAAAATTTGCAAAGGGTATGGTGTGATAATATCCTAATTTTGAGCCAATTGATTAAGCAAATGAAGCCCCTATCACAACAACATCCATAATTTTTTCATCAGACATTGTCAAGGTTTTTTCTCAAATGGTTAGTTCCTTCCATGATCGATGATGAAGACAAGTTTTTCCCAACAAACTTTTTTAAAGGATTTATAGGTTAGCTGGTCACTTGAAACAAGCTTTATGTTACATGGATGTTTGAAATGATTCAAGCAATCAAAATTCAAAAACCTTAAAGGATGCAAAAAACCTAAGGGAAGATGATGGGTGTTGTCAAAATGGAGTCGAGGATTGGAAAAGAAGTGTATGGGTAGGCGGGTCTTCACAATTTGTTTTTACAATGAATTTTTAACAACCCGAGAATTTGAATTGTCGTTACAAAAAAAAAGAGGAAACTTTGGAACACTATGGAAGTTAATTGCACTACAACAAAAGGTGTCCTTGTATGTTAAGTGATTTCACTAGATTTTGAATGAATTCACTAATCTTAATAAACAAGGACTAGTTGGAAAGTAGTGAATTCATTGGTATAGTGAATGGGGACTAGTGAATTGCACCCACATTTTGTAGTATTGTTGGTTTTTTTTATTGGGCTTTTTCTTCTACTATCTTTCCTTTTTTTTCATTTGATGATGATGTGTTACATTTTTCAAGGAAGATGCAATAGGAAAAAGAACAATATTTTTTGTTGCTTAAATTTCAAACATCACATTACTAATTTTTGTAACCATTATTATTGTTGCAGAGCATTTGAGTTGTTGTTGTTGTTACTATTGTGACTACTTTGGAAATGAATTGAAGAAGAAATATGTAGGAAAATTGTCAACCACCAATATGTCATACCTCTAGGCGTGTAATTAATGTACCACGTCCTTGAATGCACCACCCTGCAAAGGCAATATCACATACATTTTTGTGGGTGGTGGATGATCCATGGCCCACAATAACATGTTAGCATGACTCATCACCTTCACATTACTAATATTCCCATTCTCATTATACCCTACAAGCAATCCACCATAAGCAGAATGAACAAGATATAAAAATATAATCTAACATGACACCATCACACATGATTATTCAAGTACTTCCATGAAACTTCCAAGGCACGATTGATTTCAAGCCAAAGCTTCAAACTTAATTGATTTGAATCAATTGGGTTAACTAGCAATGGATTTGTTCGGAAAGAAAAATTCTTGATGGAGCTTCAAACTTGGGTTGATTTTATGGAACTTTTAATTGATTTGATTTGTTCATGAATTGGATCTACAACATATAGTTTTACAGAGATCTTGAAACAAGAAAACATGGGTACTAATTTGCAAAGATCTTCAGAAGAAAAGTTATTGAACAAAGAATATACATGGGAACCCATTTGCATAGAACTTGAAAAGAAATTTCTTGAACCAAAAAAAGATGGGTATCCATTTGCAAAGAATTTGAGAAAGAATTTTCATGATAAGTCATATCAATAAGTGTAGCACACAAGTTGTCAATCGTATCAAGCAAGATCAACTGTTGGAAAAAGTGTTGCCTACTCTTGAGTTTACTAAAACCTCTCTACCCATCAAGTTGACAATTTTAATAACTTTTTTTTGGAATTTTTAAAATTTCACTGAAAATAAAGTTCATAAAAAAAATTGCACTATACACAACCATGGGTTTATATATATATATAAATCAATTCTTATTTTATTTAAAATAAATATGAAGATATTATATGTATTAAAATGAATTAAAAATATAATTCCATAATATAATTAATTACATAATGTGTTATTCAACATGTTGCAAATAAAAATATATTTAAATCAATATTATACATCATAAAAAACAAAATTTACATAAGGACTTATGTTATATATTTATGAAATATACAATATTATTAACCTACTATATAATTGTTTTAGCCTAAAAATTATTTATTACATGTCAAAAAAAAATTTAATAAATTTTCAATCATACATAAGATTAATATATGGGGGATATCATTTATTATTATATTATGTGAACCATTAAAAAGGTAAAAATCCATGAGCTTAATGTTTTTTAAATAAACATTAAATTATTAGTAAATTTCAGACTTTATTTATTTTTAAAATGAGTTAAAAACTTTAAAAAGGAAAAACTTTTAAATGTATATCATTGAATAAATGTTAAGCATGAACTTTAATTTTTTGATTTTGACAAACTATGAATTTTTACATTATATAATAGATTTTACATTGAACCTTAAAACCCTATACCATTAATGTGACCAATTTCACTTTATATTCATTTTTATATATGTTAAATCATATTGAAAGGATATCAAATAATTTTGAAAATATGAATTTCATGATGTATTGATGAGGAATCGAATATTTAAAAAATATTTTTTTGTTTCATGGTTAATGGATTGCCACAATATGACAAAGGTTTAACTTTGTTCAAGTGACCTTCTACATCAATGTGATCAACTTTGCAATACTTTCATTTACTTGAATCAATAAGTACAACATGATATATTGAACATTATTTTTATTTTATTTTTTTAAATTTCCTTTTGTTTCATGGTTCATGATATTATCGCAATATGATGCGAATATTGTTTTCCTTTATACGCTTTGGTATGATAATGTAATATCCCTCCAAGACTTTTATTTTCGTTTTTTGTGTATCGAAATTTTGGTGAAATTTGACCAGAAAATAGCAAAAATAGTCGAATTTACACTTAAAAAACAAAATTTTCCGAAATGAAAATTTTCTCAATTTCTTTGTAAAAAAATGGCGAAATTTCGCCAGAAATAAAAAACTGGATGAGCGCCTCAAGAAGTATTGCTCTGCTCTGTTATGTTGTTGCTCTGCTCCACACTTCCAGTATTCTTTTGATTGTATTGGGAAGAGAAATGGTTCAGTGTGGATGCTCCTAGAGATATGGAAGTAGTGTTGTTGTTTTTGTTGTTTGTGAGAGGAGGAATTGCTCCATTGTGGGTGTTTTTCTTTCATCCCCCGGAAGAAGAAGAGATTGTTTTTCCCTCAACAGTTAGGCATGGTTGTCAGAGGTGCACAAGAAGGGATGCTCTCAGAACAGCAGACAACAACAATAGTATGCCAGTGGTTGACACAATCAGTGTCAGGGATGAAGTTGAACAGCTTGGGAGATCAAAGAGTACAGCAAGTAGTTGTACCTGCATAATGCCATAGCTATCATGGACTGGCTGCCACACCACAGCTACCGGGACTGCTTCATGCAGCTCCACAAAGTGCACAAGTTGAGGTCCAGAATAGGCTCTGTCATGGGTCTGTTTATTGTGGAAGACCTCAACGTCTCCAGCAGCTGCTGATGGGTTTGTATGCTCCAGGGAAGTTGCAAGGGGTTGATTAAGCACCAGCCAGGTGTGATCATGAGTGTGCACCCATTGATGCAGCACATACCATTGAGGGTTCTGAGGGTGAGGGGCTGTCTCCACAAGATTCCCTTCACTATTGTCATTACAGGCCATAGCATTAGATGATGACAGAGATTTCAGATCTTAAAACATTATCAACGAAAAAGTTTAGGGTTGAGCAACAGACTTTTTAGTTGGGTCATCTCTAAATGCTTTTTAGGTTGACTTCATTTAAGTATGGAGAAGTTCTTAAGATATAGAGATCATATATGAATCCCTCTCACCTCTGTCGAATTCCACATTTCCTGTTTTCTAGTTGCAATGACAGAAGATGTCCTTTGAGGGTACATGTGCATGCAGGTCCTGGAACTATAGCAGAAGCAATGATTTGTGGGCTACCAATGCATCTTCTTGACTTGATTGCAGGCCAAGTTCGTCCCTAATCCCTCTTTGGCTACCAGAATTTTAGAACCATGCCCAGTTGAGAGATTTGATGGTTTCAGAGTGCATTTGTTATTGTTTCAGACTTGCCTACAAGTTGTCAATATGCCTCCCTCCCTATGTTGTCAATGCAGGAAGTTGGAGATGTCTCCTTTGTGGTGGAGCATGGTGTGGGCACCTTCTGCAATGAGCACTTCAAGAGATTGCCAAGATCATTGCAGACTGGTTTGGTTCCAAAGCTGATGAGCTCATCAAGATTGCACAAAATGCACATAAACTTGCACAACCTGATGTGGTTTTTAAATCAGTGCAATGCCTGGATGATCTGGTACACAATAAGAAATGCTCTCTTGGACACCAAACTTTTGCTTATTGTGGCCTGATCTAAAGCAGCAGCATCCCCATTTGTTCATGGCAGTTGGCCAGTGTGACCATGTGTCTGCTATTGGGAGCTGCATTTTTCTCTATTTTCACGTTTCATTTGGATTTCTTTTAGAAACATTGATGAGTGAGGATTTGGATTCTTTAAAAAGCATCTGTGTAGGACTGGAATTCAACTTCTTTCAATGATGAAATTCATTGTAAGATGAAACAGTAACACTCAGAGTAACAATCAGGAAGCACCCATTCTATGAATCAAGTCAAGGGAGGCTATGCTACTGTGAATCTAGTTGTTGTTTTGGGGTACCACTATACATGATTACATCAACCTCTTACTGAAAAATTCAGGGATTGTGTACTACATTTTTTGTGTAGATAATTGATGAAATTGATGAATACCTCATAACTTGAGGTATCAACTTTTGCTGCAATCTATAAACTCTGAGCGTGGTGGATCTGTCATGCAGTTTGAGCTGGGAGTGGGTCAACATAGAGAGCAATTTGTGCCATCCCTTTACTGAGCTTTTAACTGTAAGTCCAATCTCATCTTATGGATCTTTCTTCAATTTAAAATTGTGTACCGTACCTGACGCTAACAATGTTTGTTGTAATTACTAAATCAAGGGTCTGGCAGCCCTAATTTGAATATTCCAGAATTTTTTGGCAGTTAAGCATACAAGGTGCACAATATTGTTTTGTATTGCAATCTAGTGGCCAGTGCAGTCATTATGTTGTAATGGGCCAAGAATTCTTGCAACCACCTTGAGTCAAAGATAATTCTCAATTCTCTTTTGTGATGTTCCCATATTTTAATATGGTGTGCCAAACATTTGCTAGGATTTTCCTTGTGTTTGTCTTGGAGCTTTTTTCCAAACATTTGTTTCAGAATGGAATTGGTACCACATGAAAGAATTGGATGCCAATTACATCTTTAGGCCACCCTAGAATCTATAACCAAAACCTTAACGAGATTGTTTCAACCTTTCACTACCAAGCCTTGTTTAGCTGCATTCAATTGAAAATCGTGGGTTTTGAAGCATTAGATTGGGAAGTTAAAAAACTATATCCATTGCTTTTAAATATTTTAAAATATGGTTTTAGACATTTGACTTTAGCAATTACAATTTTATTTATAAGACATGTTACACACTACAAACATCGTTTTTTATGCTTAACTATATCACGTTACACTTGTAATGCAATTGAAATTATATTAAAATTTCTCAAGGTTTTGGCAAAATGTTAATTATAATAAGTTTGTAATTAGCAATGCATACATATACTCCCATTGGCCTAAGTGTGAATTCATTCCTCAACTAATTTCTTGTTCCAAAATTAGTTTTGGTGGTTTAATCATTGACAAAACAAATCAGGAGCCCAATAATGAGATTTTGTTGGGATGTTTTAGGTGATCTTTATAGGTTCCACCATCTATTCAAATCATCAATCAATATTGTACCCTTGGCCAATGAAAATTTCCTTGAGGTTGCCTTTTCTTCATCCATCAAGGCCATTGCCAAATGCCCATAAAGTTAACTTCAAATAGGTACTTGTTCATTTTTCCTTTTACTTTTCACTTGTGTGTCATTGGCCCAAGTGAACAAATAGGACTATAATTGTTCTAACTGGAAACAAGACCTCAATGATAGAGCCCTTGTGAAAAAACTATTTCAAATTCTTAATGAATTGTCAATAATGAAATTCACTCAAAGTTCATTATCTTCTCACTTGCAGTCTTAAAATTACTAAATCACCTTTAAAAAAATCTATGGTTCAAGGACTTTCCAACAATACTAAGAAAGTGCCTTGGGTTTTGTAAAAAGTTTAATTTTGATTTTTCCAACAATACTAAAATAGTGCCTTGGTTTTTATAAAAAGGTTAATTTTGATTTTCTTGAATTTTTAAACAAAAAGTCAATATTCATTAACTCTTGCCTCATAGGTTGAAACATTAAGAAATGCACCCCTATTTATCGAGGGCTTTCCAATGGTACCAAATGTGTGACAAGGAGCATCATGGATTGGGAGATTTAAACATGACAAACAAAATCATTTGACAATCATCTTTTCATGTAACTTATGTGGAAATGTTGGGCATTCATGGAGACCAATTGTAATGTATTGACAATTGATAATTAGAAAGAAGAAAATTTATTGTGAAAAGACTTTGGGGTGGAATGATTTTTGGAAATGATTACATCATTCAATTCTTTAATTCTTTATCGACAATATAGAATTGTTTGGCAAGGAACATTGACAGTTACAAAGAAAAAGAATGAAAAGAAACTCAAATCCAAGATGGATGGAACTATTCAAACATAATAATGAACCTTAATCATAAAATGATTTGAATTGATCATAACAAGTCTATATGGATAATCCAATGTTAGTGATATTTTCAATATGTAAAATTTTGAAAATTAAGTTGTTGGTTGTGCCCAAATACTATTTTGAATACATCAAAAATTTATTCAAGAGGTTCCATTTATGCATTCTTTTTTACTTTCATGATTATATATGTATTTATAATAAGATTTAAGAATTGAAACCATAAATTGAATATGTGATATAGGATGTAATTTATGGGCATGGGGTAATATGACTATGTAGATTTTGAATTAATGAACTTATTGAAAATAATTTAAATGCGTCATATATTTGGGTTAATTCTAAAAGTTCATCATTAATAGTTTAGGTGATGATTCAATCTATTAGGCGAATCATCATTGAGGAATTTTAAAAGTTAATCATTAATGTTTTATGTGATTTTAATACATTAAACGAGTTGTCCTTGATAATTTATGAATTTATAATTATCAATTTATGGGAATAGAATTTCCATGTTGTAAATGGTTATTTCCATTTCCACATCTAGATCTTGACTACCTTCATCTTTCAATCTTGATCTTCATTCATAAGGTTGGATGGGGAGTCATCACTTCCTATCATAAGGAGGTGATTTTTTTTCATCATAGGTGGGTCACACCGTTTCCCTTTTATTTATCATGATTCATTTACTAACATTTTTATCAATGAACACACTATTTTATCACATAAGATTTTTGGAAGTCCACCACCACCTCCTTACCATTTCCTTCATTTTTCATTCATTCAATTCTAACCCCAAAGTCTTATTCGTCAAATTTAAAGCTTAATGGTTGAGAGTTTGGATAAATTGTTATACCACCATGAATTGATCATTAAACAATTTTAAACTTAGTTTCCTAGATATTAAAATGTTGTTTAATCCAAGACATCATAAATAGTATGATGGCATGATGTAACTCGAAATCACACAAAGTTAAATCATTTAAGTCATTAAATAACCTTTTGATTTTTCATTGGGGTTGAATTTAACATAAGCACCTTAGCCCAAAGAAGAAGCAAGTGGATGTTGCGTGCACCCTCAAATCAAATTCAAATGCATTGCTTAACCTTGGCACCATCGGTTAGAAGTTGATATGCATTCCTTGGGTGTTGGTTTTGGAAGTTGAATTAGTTGCAATTGATGAACTTGAGATCATGTACAAAGGCGTTTTTGAAGGCGATGAAAAGGTAATGTTAATGTGATCAATAATTCCTAGTGTTAGACATTATCAGTGGTTATAAGGTCTGATGCTTCAAGCCAAAGCAAAACAAAAGGCATAGATTGTATGGTTGCATTATGTGCCACATTTTATTTTTTTAACAATTAAAGTAATGAAATTCAATGTTAGTGGTTTAGAATTGGGATAATCTTTTCATCCAAGACACCATTGAAGCTTATAACAACTTGTGTAATGCCATAGTCAAAAACATTTAACACCTAAATCTATTTATGTTCATTGTAGCTTAAAACTAACATCATTAACAATTTTTTAATAAAATTGGTATCATTACCTTTTCTATTTTTAATAATTTTCCACTTGCATGGTTTGAAAGGTTTAATCTACTTTTTGTTTCAAACTAATCCACAAACATCAATTTGATTATGTATTGATCATAGAAAAAAAAACTTAACATTATAAAACATATAATTCTTTCATAAAGAATTCAATGAAACTCAAAATGTGTTTTTACAATAAAAATCTCTTAGAATCAAAACTTATATCTCCTCCTTACTTTCGGTCTTTTCTTATATTTGTGTTTCATGTATACAATTTTATGTCAAGTAATTTGAAATTCAAATGTCTTTCAAATGTTTGACTAGTAAGAGTATAACCAATATTTGACCAATAGTTGATGAATATAAAATATGATAAATCCTAATCAATAAATTAAAAGGAAAACAAAATACTTAACAATAAACTACAAGGAACATTTTGGTTAACACACATTAACACCTAAAGTGTTTTGGATTAAAAAAGTTGGGCCAAAATGATGTATACACATTCTTGACGAGTCTTTGAATATTTTTCTTTCAATAACATAAAATCCTTTTTTTTTTGCCCATGACTTGTTAAGAATCTTTAAACTTGTTTAGATTAGAAATGATTTACATAAAATAATACCTTAGTATTGTATCCATCTATGAAGCAAAAAAAAATTCCAATATGAATGTGCCACTAAATTTTAGAAACATGTCTAATTAAGGAGGTCCATTCAATATTTTGTGAAACAATCATTTTTTACACCCCAATCATGTTTGGACCTAATGTCACATTGTTTTTACATTGTTAAATTCTAGCCACATAGGTTTAATGGTTGTAAGGTTTCACAATTCTCAATTCAAGGGGTTCTATTATGGTATTTATGCAATAGCAAAACACATCTTTGCATGACCTTGATCTTCCTAAATACCATGTTACTTGATGGATGTCGATAACATGTAATCTCCTTTTAAACAAATTCATTTGTGTTGATATGCCTTGTTTTTGCTTGAAAAATTGATGGTCACGGTGAATTTATGAGAAATGAATTACAAAATGACCCCTTGTTACATGCCATGGAAATAACACATGTTATACTAATATTATTCAAACATATGGGCTATTAGTGGCAAGTGGGAAAATTAATGTTCATTGCAAAGGGGTGTGAAAATCAACTAAGATGCACTATTAATTGAGGTGAATGAAGTGTATGCATTCATTATAAGTGACTCGTTAGAAAGGATTTTAGATAATTGAAATTCATGCATGTAGTTAAACAAGTTGTCCATTTATAAAATATGATAAATTAATCTTAGATGTATTTATATATTAATTTGTGTTACATGTTTCATATAAGATGAAGCAAATGTGTCTTGTTTGTGTTACCATAACGAGGCATTGGCCATAACATTTGAATTTGTTATGACACCTCATGTACTCCACTTTGTAGTGTTAAAATTAGCAAACATGTATAAATTGTTAGAATTCCATAATATATTTATTGCAATGACTATTGACACAACAATCATAAAGTGGGATGACAATTGTGAATAAATCATCATATCCATTTGATGAATTGGTTAGGTACAAATGTACCATTCAATATTCACATTTTCCTTTACACCACACCATACATGGCTCTTTAAACACTTTCACCCACTTTAGGCTTTGTGTTTTTCCACATTACTAATGAATTGATGTAAGGTTAGAACAATAATACGTTTTAATTTGTTCCTTGAATCCTATAATATTAAAATAAGATTTAGTATGAATTTTGAAATTTCAATGAAAACATGAAATTCAATCTTCACGTATTGAAAAGATTTAAAAAGAAAGTGTGTATCAATTATACCAAAAAATCCATGTGATCTTGATCTCAAATATTTAAAAAGGATTTCACATGGTCAAGGTGTCTTCTTGCTCTTGATCTCAAAGAGGATTTTGTTTGACTTTTTGAATTCAAATATATGTTGGTGTCACTTTGGAGGGAAAAAAAATTCAATTCCACATGTGACAATTGAAATGTGAGAATATAAAAAGGTTTTCCATATGTTTAAAAACATTTTTCACATGGGATTATCATCCAAAAGAATGATTTATTGAATCTAAATCCACTTTATTTAAATTAACTATGATGTGTTGTCATCGTTAGAATTGCCATTACAAGTATTATTATAAAACACTAGAAACATATAATGACATCTATAGCTTCTTTTTATTCACTTGTGACAAGTTTTAATTGTGGTGTGACCAACAAGTTTGAAATTTGTTTTGTGATAGATATCATAATTAACTTTCCTTCCCCCAAATTATGTAATCATGGCTCAACAATGGGTAGCTTTCTAACATCAAACAAAACATGTTCCATATAATTTCCTGTGTGAACACGCCTAGGAATGGAAAACTAATCTTGGAAAAAACATTTGATTGATGTGTCAACATTCACTGAAGCTTTTATCATTGCAGCCTTGCGTGTGAGAGCATTGGTCCTAGGATGCTTCTTTCAATGGAAGTCCAACAATGCTTCATGAATTTGTTCATGTTCAAGCACTCTGGAAATTTTACTTTCTTTTGACTTGAGTGCTTTATGAAGTTTTCTAGCAAGGACGATGCCATCTTCCAGTGCCATGCATCCACCATGTGCAAAAGTTGGAGACGTGGGGTGAAAGGCATCACCACAAATTGTGACATTACCAACCACATGAGTTTCACAAGTTGGTTTCATGTTTATTTTGTGTCGAAGGGTGTTTTTGGTGAAATGTTCAAGGGTTGTGTTGTAGATACATAATTGAAGTTTTTGTACTTGAAATATTTGGTGAATTGAAAGGCCTTTTGTTTTATTTGTTCTGGTGTTGTGTTTCGCCAACCTAAAGAGATAAAAGGTGTCACACATAATAATAAAATCATTGTACAACCATGTTCCTCATAAATAGATGTGTGCACTTGTTTGTACATAGATGAAATTTTAAAAACAAGAATTAGGTTCTTCACCTTCAGACAAATCAGTCAAAACCACCAACCAAAACACTTTGGTTGGGGTCATTACATTAATGTTGATTGCAATTTTTTTGAAAATTTGTGGCCATTGGGAAACTCTGCCATTCCTTGTGTCTCAAGTTGTCTGATTCTAGTTGGTTTCTCAAGACCAAACCAAGATCCTATGATTGAATTCACATGATCAAAACCAACCACGACTTGTTAATCCACAATCCAATGTCCCCAATCAAATGCATATTAACCTTTGTTCTTCTAACATATTGAAACCTTTCGTTGCAATTGTTCATGTTATTTTTGAAAATGTGCAATTAATATCTTTGGAGAATAATTATGGATATGCATGTGTTTCATTCTTAAAAAATAATTTGACACATTTGAGGGATTACATGTGGGAAAAAAATATGAACATCATGACAACATTGGTTTAAACAAACTACTTGTTCATATTATTTTGAACATTTAAATCAAACCTTAGTGGAGTAGGTAGAGCCATCTTGAAGTTCTAGGTCAGTGAAATTTGGTGAGGTTTCTAATTTTTTGATATTATCACTTGGGAGTTTAGGCAAATGGTCCCTTTTGGTATTTGTGCAGCAATGGCTTTTAATAATACCTTTCGCTCCATAGATCGTTTCTCATGTGGCATGTTGAAATCATGAATTTTTTTTGTGAATTTGCAAGATTGAATCATGCAAAATATTCAAAATCTTCTTTTCTTGGATATGGGAAAAAACCTTGCACAAGTATGAATTATCACTCCCATAATGGAAAAAATTGTGTTTACCAAATTATTAACATCATTTTTCATTTTCAAGGTAGGAACAAATTGTCATCTACATTTTTGCAATTATGTTTTTCTTTCGATGTGGTGTTTTGTAGGAATAATTTACCCTCCTTCACAAGTAGAAAAATCCAATATGGTCAAGCACTTCCCCAAGTAGTTGAGATATTCAACTTTGTAAAAATAGTTGGGAAAATTTGTAAAAATGAAATTTTAAATCATTTCTTTTTAAAATGAACTTCCAATAACCACATACATACAATTTCCACATATGTGGGAAAATGGAACATACCTTGTTGTATTAACATACGTGTTCTTCAATTGGTCAGCAATGTCGAAAAGCTTCATGACCTTCATTGCATTGTTCCAAAGAGTGATGGTAGTGCCTTCAACTCCTACCTTGTCTAACTATTCTAAAACAATAGCCATCAACCCAACTCTGTTCCAATAATAACAAAATAATCCCATGGTCACATTTAATTCTATCAATAATAGTTTCAAATTTGTGTTACATTAACATCAAATCATGATAATTACTTGAAAAAGGTATGACATCATATCTACGGAGAGCAGTGGCAAAACAAAGCCCCCAATGCCACCACCTACTATCACTATCTCTTTTTCATGGTGCACTTTGTTTCCCTCTACTTTAAAAACGTATCCATTTTCATTGATCGTCATCCTGAAGTTCAAGGAAAACTTGTTGGCTTCATTAGTTTGGTAAAATGTGAAAAACAAAAATTTCAAGTCTTTGACATTCTACATATCCATGCATTCAAATTTCACATTATGCTTCTAGGAGCATTTGAAATTTATTGATTGCATATGTATAATTCATCAAAGAGTACAAATTTTTGACACAAAGATCAATGGTGAATGCTTTGCAATTGGCTGTTAGTTTTCATAACACATGAGTTGTTTTTTGAAAGTAGGTTGAACATGTGTGCATCACATAATTGACATCATGTAGTCTAGCATATTGAGCAGGGTACCACACCAATTTTGACATTGTATGACCCTTAAACATTTCACCACATGCATGACATTCTTCCCAAATCAAATCAACTTTGAAGGTATGACAAAATATTTGTTTTTGGATTGCATGACAATCTTCATTAATTACACAAAGTCTTTGGGAAAGATTGATACTATGTTGATAACTTGATTTAGATGTGATAGCAATGATACCACAATTTTAAAAAGCATTCATTCCTTAACCTTGACCATTTTGAATTATTTTGACCCAATCAAAAATCTAAAGTACTAGAAAGTGTTGTGAACCTTAACCTTATGAATCATGTGAATGCTTACTACCCACTGATGGCACTATGAGTGCAATTGTAGCTTTTTTTGCATATCCAAACTTGTAGTTACAAAAAGAAAAAGAAATCAAGGTTAGAATGTAAAACATCTAGTGACAACAACTTGAATGTCCAAATCTACTACCATCTTGCACGCACAAGTTCCTAAAATATTTTCAAATAGTATACCTTGAGCTAGGGCTTGAAGTTGAAGGGTTGATGTGCCCTTAATTCATCGATGCCCTTAATCAGAAACACTGATTTGAAAACTACACTTCACATTGAAATGTCACTTCATGATTTAAAGACACTTCAATAGATGACTACACAAGAACCAAGTAGTATGACCTTGAAAGTGCCCTTCACAATTTGCAGACTCTTTGAAGGTTGACTACACAAGAACCAAGTAGTATGACCTTGAAGTGCCCTTCACAATTTGCAGACTCTTCAAAAGTTGACTGCACAGAAGTGCTCTTCATAAGTTGAAGACTCTTCAAAAGTTGCCTGCACAACAGTGCCCTTCATAATTTGAAGACTATCCAAGAGTTGATTACTCAAGAACAAGTAGTATGACCTTGAAAGTTTCGTTCACAATTTGAAGATTCTTCAAAAAAGTTGACTGCAGTAGCAACTTTTAGGTTCCACAATAATTACGACATTATTTCTTTAAATGTTGAATCTTCTAGAAATTACCTTTCCTAAACAATACAAAAACAAAATATTATGACTTTATTATTAGTGGAGGTAGATCTGAAAGGCCAGCATGCATGCTTATTGATTAAAGCAGCATATGACATCATATAAAATTGTCAAGTGCCATATGCATTTGTTGTTGAAACACGTTATTGGACTTTTCTTCATCTCAAGCAGTGCTTCTTTTATGAAGTTTTCAATGTAGACAAAGTGGCAAGCTTACACAGGAAGATGTAGAACAAAATGTGACAGAGTAAAGAATCCGTTTGGACCTCATCATCTACTATACACTGCTGTGATGTAGTCTCAGACAGCTTGTTTGAATGCAAGTTGAAGAAGTTTGAATGCACAAAGTCAGCTGAGGGAAATCGAGTGAGTTTTGCAAGAATAAAGAGTACATGCTTCAGCATTACCTCATGTGGCAAGTCATGTTCAAAAGTTGGATAACTTGGTAGCTACAATTTGCCATGAAGGAGGAAAAGTTGTAGCTTTCTTCTTTCTGGTTGATGAATCTATTGCACTGCCAATTTCTTGTGAGAATTGCGTGTTCATCTTGAGCTACATTATATCATGGTAGGCATTTTATCCATAATGAGTACATACAAAATTGATTTTTTCCAATTTTTTATTGCTGTAATCATTTTGTGGGTTTAAGATTTCAATGTTCATACCGGAATTGCTACAGAATACAAATTCATGCCTTTTTGCATGGCAAACAGATGCATTATTACAACCTATAGTCTCTTCCAATGAGTTTTTCCACCTTACTATCTCCATGGACATGCAAATGCTTGTTCTTGCCTGAGAATAATGAGCATTCATAGATTGCATATTCCTAGAATCATTACCTGGCTTCAGAAAATGTTTTCTCATTACTAGCAATTCCATGACTACCTTTCAGATCTAAATGATTCTCAATGTTTCGAATTTGTGAAACTGGCAATGTTGGTGGACTGCTAGCAATTCCATTACTACCTTTGAGATCTAAATGATTTTCACTCTTCGGAATTTGTGAAACTGGCAATGTTGGTGGACTGCCAATACCGATTTTGTTGCTGTTGGGCTTCACCAAGTCATTATCATCACTATCTGTGGCCAGTTCAATGGTGCGCTTTGGTCCTTTGTAGTTGTAGCGAGCTGTGGTGAACCAATAGATGACACCCACAAGAATAGCGCCTGACATACTGACACTGGCATAGTTGAAGGTGCTACCTGTAACAGGGTAAACAGGAGGAATACAAAAGAGAATGGACATAACCGCACCCCAAAGAGCACCCCAGCCACCAATCCAAATACCCCACTTGCCAAGAGAGAAAGGCCCTGGCTTAAACCTGTTGTCAAAGATATGGCGGCATGCAAGTATTACAAAGTAAGGTCCATAGGCAGTAATGGTGGACATGGCAGTGATAGCAGTGAAGGCAACATTGCTGCCAAGTGATGGTAGAGTGCAGATGAAGGAGCCAATAACTGTGACGATGGTGGCATTGATGGGAATTCGATCTTTTGGAGTCAGTGTCACCAACCAATAATGACATGGCAATGCTGCATCCCTCGCCATTGCATATGCCTGCATACCCAAGACACCATTATATCCACAGAGTTGCTGTCAAGTTTTATGTAATAAGTTTTTTGAAGACAAATCTTTATTTATCTATGAAATTGCAGAGTAATCTCAAACACAGTGATTTCTCAACAAGGCAATACAATAGTAAGTGCAGTCATATCATTATGAGATTTGCTCACAGTAGAATATCATCACCTTCATCACAATTAGCAGACAAAGATGAGCTGCTACCATGACTACTGCCATTCTGTGTATGGAGGGGTTGCAAGGGGGGGCAAAGAGAGAGTAGTACCATGCGGGCTGTAAGTGTGACATTGGTGATGTTGCCAAAGAAGAGAGAAATGCAAGCAAATAAAGTGAAGGTGATTGCTCCTCCACTGCCATGACCAAACTTTGCATGAAAAGCATCATAGAATATCTGACTCCCTGCTGAAGCATCTCCACCTCCTGCAATCTCCACAACCAAAATGTCTTGAGCATCATCACTTGGCTAACATATCACTGACACCAAACGTTTGTTGGTTCTGACAGATTAGGGATCACATCAAACGCATCAAGGAGGTCCTGAATGACATAAGTTCCCCAACTTCTCACAGATAGGAAAGTAAACAAGCACAAACAGCCTTTGCTTCTGCTTCTGTCTACAAAACAGACTTTTAATGGTCTAGTTATAAATTTTCCAATTTAGGGTTTCTGATTGCACAGATATGAAATCATATGAGATTCACATACTTCAATGGAAGAAGAAAAAATCTGCAGATATGTGAGATTACTATGCATCCATATGACATTCATATGCTTCAATGGAAGAAGAAAGAATCTGCATCATACCTGTCATAGTGGTGATGCCGAGCACATTGTCAGGGTTTTGAATGCAGAAAGTGAGGACCAGAAGCAGCACAAACTCGGTGCTGGCAGTGACATACACACTGCGGATCATAGCACGGGGGCCAGCCATGGCCGCAGTTTTCACCTCCTCGACCACATGGGAACCGACCTCGAAGCCTGTGAGAATGGACTGGGCATACGGGAGCCCTAAGAGCACTACAAGCAACCCGCTGCTGATCCCATTGCCCGGCGCCTTGACGAAATGCGTGAACACAAACTTGGCGCTCTGGTACTTGGGACTTATGGCTAACATGGTGATGCAAATCACCACTATGGAGAGGATCTGGAACCACGCCCCGATCGTACTTAGAAGACCTAACCATCTCGTATTGACGATCGAGATGAAGAAGTGGAGAATAAAGAGCGCTGCTGTCACCCCACAAATCTGCAAAAAAGGGTACAGGACCGCAGCAATCAATACCCAAAGCTCCTGACAAAACCCACAACTCCTTCTTCAATCCTGAAACCCTACCGACTCGATGCCAACAAATGGACGCCTCTGAAAGATACAGAGTCGGGAGTACTCGGGTTACCTGTGCGGCTGTTAAGGTATAACCATTTGCTTGAGCTCCGCCTGTGCCCAACAGGATGCAAGTAGCCAGCAACTGTGCAAGCAGGTATTCGTTGAGCGCAGTCCCACAGAAAGAGCCGAAGAGGTAGACCCAGCCAACAAACCACGACAGCCACGCTTTGTGCTTCTTGGGCACCAACTGCGCTACCCAATAGTACACACTCCCCAGTGTAGGAAACGCCGAAATGATCTGCAAAAAAAATACAATCCATCGTCAAGACGTGAATCTGTGAAACAAACTTGCTCCAAATTCTCTAGCTATATTCATTGCGCTAATATGCAATCGTGATTTCCTCCACAGAAACGATGAATTTTCCAGAATGCTAGCAAAACAACAATATGAGGCAACTCATGAGATGAAGCAATCGCTGAGGTAGAAGCAGAATCCCATCCAGCTGCTGGGATTCATTCTCCGAATTTTTTTTGTTCCCAATTCAAGCAAGAAGACACAGAAAACAAAAGCAAACTGCGAACGTATCATGGACATTTGCAGATCAACAACAGATTGCACACTGGGGCAAACTTGGCATGTTTGTTGTTGGAATTCACCTCAGACATGCCGAAGGCCATACAGAGAGTGCCGAATGTTGTAGCAATGTAGCCCCAGATGATGGTAACAGGGCCACCGTAAGAGTACATGAATCCATAATACCCGGTGATGAATCCTAATGGCGCAGTGTATGAGAAAGTGTAAGCCCACTGTTGGAAGGGAGTCATCAACCGTCGGTACTCTTGCTTGTACCCCAACTCATTCAACCGCTTCTCGTCTGCATCTCGCACTGCCATGGTCGTTGACATTCCCCCATTCGTCGACGACACACCCATCTCCATATCACTTCCCACCACCGCATGAGGCAGCTGATCCTCCATTGCCCCTCAAGAAGTTCCCCTCCCCACCCACCAAAAAAATCTTCAACGTACCCACTTACTCTTCCCAAACCCGAGCGATTTCAAGCAGCAAACAAAAGCCGCAGCTGCTGCAATGCAGCTTGCTGAATTTTCTGCTTCTGCAGTGCTGCTACTGCAGCCATACAACCAAATCCTCGCTACTAAATGGAATGCAAGTCAATGCAATGCACTGCAACAGCAACAGATACTGGAGCAAACAAATTGTCTGTGCAATCCCAAAGAAGAAAGCAAAAAAATTCGAGAAAATTTTATTTAAAAAATTATGCACGGATCAAAGATCCAATCAATCCAATCGCTAATGGTGCAATTTGCGACAACAATTACAACAGCATCAAAATAAAAATAAAAATAAAATGACGAGAGAGAGAGAGAGAGAGAGAGAGAGACGTGTGCGTGAGTGCGTGAGAGAGAGAGAAGAGAGAAGGAGCGTGCGAGAAAGTCGCACTTTGAAGTGGACTTAAAATCGGTAGGTGTCATCCGGATCTTTATACCAGTATGATCCCCACTTAGGCAATATCAGTCAAGTTCCACAACTTGGCAAAAAGCCCACTTACGAAACCAGTCTATCCAGTTCTGGAACGCAGGATCTTTTGAACAGCTTTTGCAAATGGGTGGTCAGTTGCTGAGAATAGGAAAAGACGGTCTGATCCCCACCCCCAGTAAAAGTAAAAACACGCTCCCCCCCCCCAACCCCCCCCCCCACCAATATCGTTTTTTCACCGCCAGTATTCTTCCCTATTATTAATTTCAGAAAGAAATTTGTTGAACAAGTATTGGAAGCTCTACAAAAACGTTTTTCGATAAAATTACCCAAAAATAAGCTTTACTTTCATTAAATAGTGAGTTTCATTAGAACAGGTTTATGTAGGATGGGTATTTTGATGATGATTATGTAAGATAGGTATTTTGATGATCGTCATTGTGACAATTCCAGAGTCATTCCGGATTATAATTCATTATAAATCATATTATAATTCAAAATTGTTTTTTTTTAATTTTTTGGTTGTCTGTTTTGCACCTTTCAATGGTGTTGCCTAGTTGTGAATTTATCTAATGAATTGAACTTTTGTTGACATTTTGCTTATCAAATCACAAATGTAAAAAAATATTAATGAAACGAAATACATATGATACAATTTTATAAATTTTAATTTTTTGAAAAGATAATTTTAATTACTAAAAATTATATATATCCAAATTTTTTTAATAATCATCATCACTGGTGGTGCAAAGCCAGCATGAAGCCCAAATAATTAAGGAAATTTGTGTGCATTATTAGAGTAGCTATCACTAGTTGGCCTTCCATTTTCTTAATAAAAAT
>Ga0116228_10000887_pt1 | contig 23971 bp, 27 predicted proteins | sample S1TSphfallax_2_FD_89694 | JGI IMG/M metagenome (GOLD analysis project Ga0116228, IMG submission 89694) | Host-associated microbial communities from peat moss isolated from Minnesota, USA - S1T2_Fc - Sphagnum fallax MG | ecosystem: Host-associated > Plants > Peat moss > Unclassified | place...
AATGTCATCTATGTAGACGACCACAAAATCATCAAGCCATTCGCGGAAAATGTCATTCATGAGAGTGCAAAATGTGGCGGGTGCATTGGTGAGCCCAAAGGGCATCACCATGAACTCATATGAACCATACCTTGTGTGGCAAGCGGTTTTTTCTTCATCCCCTTCCTTGATCCTAATTTGGTAATATCCCGAACGTAAATCAATTATACTAAAAACCTTGGCTCCGAGAGACGATCAAATAGATCATCGATGCAAGGTAAAGGATACCGATTTTTCACCGTTTCCTTGTTGAGTGCTCTATAATCAACAAACATCCTCAAAGTCCCATCCTTCTTGTGAACAAAAAGGACGGGTGCCCCATATGGTGACTTGCTTGGTTTGATATACCCTTTTTCGAGGAGTTCTTCGAGTTGAACCTTAAGCTTTTTCAACTCCTCATGACTCATTCGATATGGGGCCTTGGCAGGAGGTTCTACTCTTGGTATCACTTCAATTGCATGATCAACTCGTCTTCTCGGGGGCAAGTCTTCAGGCAATTCTTCGGGCATCACATCCGGGAACTTTTCCAACACTCGCCTTATGCAGTTGGCGGAAGTCACTAACTTGGTGGCTTCCTTGGGCTCATACTCATCCAACACCCGCATGACACACATCATGGCAAAACCTCCCACGCATTCTCTTTTCCAAGCATAAAGTGGATGGTTGGACCAACCACACAAGGCAACTCATGTGCCTTGATTCGCACAATCCCACTTTTAGATGGGATTCTCACTAACCTATTGTGCCTTTCTATGAGCACATTGTTTTGGGTGATGAACTCCATTCCCAAAATGCACTCCATTCCACCCAAGGTGGAAACCAACAAGTCCACCTTTCCTCTCCAATTCCCCAATTGGAGAGTCACTCCTTTTGCTTGTAAAGTAGTTGGATGGGGAACCCCATCCGCGAAATGCACCTCAATGGGTGCCTTGAGCTCTTCCAAGTGGAGCTCCATCTTTTCGACGTTTTCTCGAGTTATGAAGTTGTGAAAGGCCCTTGTGTCCAAAAAACATAAAATATCCCGCTTAGAAATCTTCCCTTTCAAGAAGATAAGTTGGTTGCATTCGGGTTGGGCTAGAGCAGCATTGATAGCAAGTACCTTAGAGCTCCCAACCCCGGATTTGGACTTGGGGCAATCCACTTCGTTGCAATTGAAACATGATCCTTTGGGTTTTGCTCCAAAATCTCCCTTGGGTTGGCTCCTTTTGAAAGGAGCCCCTTTCTTCACAAAACTTCCTTTTGGTTTGAACCCCGAGCCTTGGAATTATTTGGGCTTATCCTTGGTGGGGCTTCCTTGCCCTCAATTCCACTCTCCCTTATGCATCGGCTTCTTGTGAAGGAACTTGTTGTCCTTCTTGAACCCAGTTTTGTCACTCCGTCGCACATTCGAGAAGTTCTCCACTTTCGTGATGGCCTCGGATAATGAGGCGGGCCAACTCTCCTCAAGCTTTCGCTTGGCCCAAGTTGGAAGCCCCATCACAAATTGACACACGCGATCCAACTCGTGCATGTGCCGGATCTCAAGCATGAGCTCGGAGTAAGCCCTCACATAATGCCTCAGGTTTTCATTTGTGGCATTCACAAGATCGCGGAGTTTGCACCTAGAGATGTAGTCGGAATTCCTTGGAACAAATTCCGACTCGAGGCGTTCTTTAAAGAACTCCCATGTGTAGCCATGGTTCTTCCCCTCCTCTTGTCGGACTATCCTCCACCATGTGGCGGCATAGCCTTTCAAGTAGGATTGGGCAAGCTCCACGGTAGAATTCCGTCCAACCTTGGCGGCATGTAAGTAGTCGTCCATCTCCGCAAGCCAAGCATCCACAACCTTGCGGTTGTGGGCACCATCGAAGTTCCCGGGCTTGGCCGGTTGAAACCTTTCACCCTTGGCGGCTCCCGTTTTGAGGGCTGCCACCAACTCACCAAAGTCGAGCCTACCCATCTTGAGGAGTACTTCCAATTGTTCTTGCGTGAATAGGACCGAGCTCCTTTGTTCCTCTTCACTTTCGGGCTCATCTTGGTCCTCCCGGGGCATGGGTTCCTCCTCCCCAATAGATTCGGGCGGGGCTATTCGGTCTTCGACGGGCTCCTCCAACATGGAGTCTTGCGATGGCTTGCGGGTCTTTTTGGGTGCCATCACCACTCCAAGAAGAAGGTCGAGCTTCACCTTGAGCTCTGATACCAAGTGACGCACTCCCAAGTCCCGAAGTGAACCCACTTGAGGGTTCACTTATGTGGAGTTGCGAAATTAGGACTCAGAAGGGCACTCCCGACTTCCAGCACTACAGAGGGGTAGAGGGGCATGCTAGAAGTCCTGGGATTAGACTAGGAAGAGGGACTAGTAGATCAAGCTTGAATCTGCATCCAAAAACCAACCACACAGGGTTAGTTTCACATTTCGAGACACCCTTGGGTGTTGGGACAAGCCATGGGCACTTTGAACCACAAGACTCACCACGGCCCGGACTCGGGGGAAGCCACCACCTTCCCCCATATAGTATTCTCTGCAACGCTCCGCCGAGGCTACATCCAAATGGCTCTTTTTCCTAGGACTCCCAAGTTGGAGTCCCGAAATTGTCCCGAAACTGTCCCAGTTGGAGTCTCGGGACTTTGGGAACTCATAACTCCCGACTGCAGAGTCTGATCGCAACGAGGTGTAAACCAAAGTTGTATCCCTCGTCGAGATCTTTCTAACGCCGTGTTGCACTCTTAATTCGGAGGTCGGGAAGAGGTCGATTCCTGACTTTTAGTGGTCGGGAGTCAAACTGCCAATTTGACTCCCGGCCCTTCTTTTGCCCATAACTTGGGCGACAAATGTTCAAATGGCCAATGCGAGGCCATTTTCAATATCTTCGCTTCAAGACCTTTCTAATGACACCAAGAACACCTCAATGTGAGGTGTTTTGGGCCTTGCTGTTGAACTCTAAACATTCAAGAGTCCCGGAGGACTCCAAGTCCCCAACTTTGGGAGTGTTGGGCTTCACCCCCACACTTGGCCAAAGTGGGGTTGCGACATCCTTGTTCTTATGTTGTTTTTAGTTTAGATTCACATTCAAATCCATTAAGGAGTTTGGGAGCGCGTCACAATGTTCCTTTAATAGTTACAAGCCATGCATTGTGACATGCCCATGTGTCACCCCTCTATTGCACAAATTTTCACTTGGAGTTACAAACATTCATTGTAAGTGGCATAATGTGGAATGTTCATTGTTGCCACTTGGGCTATTTTATTTGTGGCACCACTAAACATTCGGGTTGTGCAACTTTTTTTACAACACCATGTGTGAAGTTTGGTTTAGATGAAAAATGATTCATAGTTACAACATTTGTCTAATAGTTGCAAGCCATGCATTATGACACACCCATGTGTCGCCCTTCTATTACACAAATTCTCACTTGGAATTCAAAGACTCATTCTTAGTGGCATAATGGGAAATGTTTATTTTTAGCACTTGGGGCTATTTTATTTGTGGCACCATTGCACGTTCGGGTTTTGCAACCTTTTTTGCGATGCCATGTGTAAAGTTTGGTTTGGATGAAAAATGATTCACATTTACAACATTTGTTTAATAGTTGCAAGCCATGCATTATGATGCACCCATGTGTTGCCCTTCTATTACACAAAATCTCATTTGGAATTGCAAAGACTCAGTCCTAGTGGCATAATGTGAAATGTTTATCATTACCACTTAGAGCTATTTATTTGTGGCACCATTCCACGTTCGAGTTTTGCAACCTCTCTTGTGATGCCATGTGTTAGGTTTGGATTAAATGAAAAAAACTCATAGTTGCAACATTTGTTTAATAGTTGTAGGCCATGTGTTTTGACATGCCCATGTGTCACCCCTCTATTGCACAAATTTTCACTTAGAGTTGCAAAGATTCACTTTTAGTGACATAATGTAGAATGTTTATTTTATTTATGGCACCACCACACATTCAGGTTTTGCAACCTCTCTTGTGATGCCATGTGTGAAGTTTGCATTGGATGAAAAATGACTCATAGTTGCAACATTGTCTAAAAGTTGCAAGCAATGCATTGTGGCATGCCCATGTGTCACCCATTATTAAACAATTTTTCACTTGGAGTTACAAATCTTCATTCTTAATCATAGATTATAGCATATTTGTTGGCCACTTGTTGCAATTTCATGAATGTCCCCCCCCCCCTCCCCCATTTTTCATCCATCCAACCTACGGATGATATTCACTAGCCACTATGCCACTACTATGCAACCTCTTTGCTAGAATAATGCAACTTTACATATCACACTATAAAACACTTGATAACAATTAGGCAACTATATTGCAAACTAGTCGTTTAACGTTGGCAACTCCTATATAACTCACAATTCACTAGAACTAGGGATTTTTCTAGTTATTGGTTCATTCATTGTCATTGTTTATAGTCAAATACACTACTGTGATCCTAGTTTGAAACCAATATGCACAACTTACATAGTCTTCTATAGTTGTGGGCCAATTTTGTTTAGTTGTTAATTAGTTTGCAATACTAATAAATGATTACTAGCACATGAAAATATTTGTTGTATAAAGTACTGCATTGCAACTATTGAGATTTCAAGTTATTCCATTTTGATTAAATTAATTATACATGTCAACTGGTATGAATCTATGATCCAGTTGATTTTGGAGCCAATTAGTAGCATTTGTAACCTAATAGTTTTTCATTAAGTATTCCTCAGTTCAATATATCTTGAAATGATAGGTTGACTAAAGTTCAACAACTTCTAATAGTTGTTATTTGAACTAGGGTGCTTTTATTTTACAACTTCGATGCAATATGGTTAGAATTAGGGCATAACTTTTTGGTTAAACTTCTTTACAATTAGATATTCTTCCTAGGTTAACATGGGTGAAAAAGAAAATGATCGCCTACAATTACTTACACATATAGAGAACAATGTGGGAACTACAAAGTTGTCGTGCAATTATAAAGCAACTACATTGCGACTCGTGGATACTAGTAAAGAGCCCAAAACCAACTACTATGTGCTCATGAGATTCCCCATTACTTGAGTGGATTCCCTATTACTACTTCTAGGAGTATAATTTGCTACTACCTTGAAGTTGTAGAATAATTTGCACATGTAACCTACCTATTTTTCTTAGTTGTTATGAAGTTCATTACAAGTTGCTGATGTAACTTAAAGTTCATTTGGGTTGCGATAATGCAACTCATACAATATTCAATTATGCCACAAGTAGGTGACCAATGCAAAACTTATGGATATCTTTTTGACAACTAGGTGGAAATTATTTATGCACCCAAGTCAATGTGCGTATCTTAACAAGTTGTATCATACAATTGATAACATAAAATGAAGAACTATAGTGGAACTATGTATTGAAGTTTGGTTTAGGGGGAAACCCTGCAACATATAATATGGATTTCTATTACATCTTGTTAGTCATTCCTTTTGACTTAGGGTCTAGGTTTGGTAAGGGGTAGTCATTTAATAGTTACATAATAGAAGAATAATATGAAATTATGCAATTAATGCGACTTTGTTGAAGAGTTTGGTGGACTACATTGTAACTTCATAAGGTAGTCGTTACTTGAACTAAGGCCTTTATAGTACTTCATTTGAATATAGTTGGAACTTAGGTGAAGTTTTTGGGATAACTATTTTGTAACTAGGATATTATTTCTAGTCTAATATGTGTGGAATAAATCATCGAGTCTAACTATTGGCAACCATCTTTGAAATACATAACAATTGTTTAAATTTCAATATTACCAATGTCCAACAAGCTATGAACTAGTTTGTTTAACCTTGTAATTACAATGGGCATGGAAGTGCTTTTGGTCATTGTGAGAATGTGGGAGTTATTAGTGAATGCACATTTATGTTAAGAAACAATTTTGCTTACTACATGTCAAGCTTTTTGTGCCACTATTTGGTGACATTGTGACAATTAATTAACATTTAAATGATATTCTCATTATAGTTCCTATAAAGTTGTAGGGTTAGGATTTAATATTACTACAATTAGTTTAGCAACTATTGTGTAACTATTTCCATTTCCATAATTACAACTTGACAACTTATAAATTATTTTAAAACTACCCCATCTTTATTAGTTTATGAGAATGCAATCATTCCAAAACATAACGGGGAATAGAAATGTCAAATAATTACATATTGAAAGATGTCTAAGTTTTGATACAAAACTACAACTGCCAACATCAAAAGCCCAAATGCAGTGTTTAAAACATTCCAAAAATTGGTCCCCAATTCACGTGTCGCTACAACTATGAGCATCTAATGCCCACATGCAATATCTACATTATTCCAAAATGGTAAATTAAACAACTTCTAAATATTCTTCCTCCCAAAAAGTTGTGGTGCCTTCCACATCCCTCAATAACCTTTATGGAGGGTCATCATTTTCATTTGGTTCAAACAACTCTATGTCACCTTCCACTACACGCCACATTACTACCTTACATAGTCCATTTTCAACTTTCTATAAATGATTGAAATCACCCATAACTCCTTCCATTTGGCCATGTCCTATCACTCATTTTTTGTTATTTGAGTCCAATAAGTCCACCTTGTCTCCTTTCACAAGCTACATATGCAAATTGAAATCAAGTCAAAATCAACCTAGATACATAAATCTTGGCAAAATTCAAAACAAAATTATTTGAAGGGAAGGGTTTTAGGGTCACTTGCCTTGCCTTTGGATGTTATCTTGTCAATTGCCCTAGTTGCATACTCTTGACCATAAAAACAACCCAATGAAGATGAGTACATGGTTCCACAAAAGAATACACCCAAAAAAAAATGTGGCATTTTACTGTAGTGATGACATTACAAATTCATCAAAGTGCCATGAATAGCAATCATGGATTCTTTAATTCCCTATTAATTTCATCCACTTAAAATAGGTATACAAGAATGCCACAAAAATCTCATGTATGCAGACACATGAAAACACATTCATGTAATTAGCGAACAATCACCTATTACACCATTTCCAAAAATGTATAACATATTGCAACATCTTTGAAACCAGAAGATGATTAATTGACATTCAAGTTTTAGGGTTGTAATAGCTATTACGATTAACTACAACCATTGTAAGGTCTAACCAATGGATTGAGGAACATATAGATCTTTGACTTGTATTAATAACTATAAATTTATGAGTTCAGGCAACTTGAATAAATTTGAAGGAGGGTGGAGATACCATGATTCAAACTTGAGATCACATCCATGGAAAAAAAATAGAGGCCCACAAGATTGATGAATGTAAAAACACAATCCTTCGAATAATAAATTGCCTTTGAGAACTTATGCAATAAGGATTAAAAATTACCCTAAAAATTTTGGTAATTATTAATCGTTGACAAATGTGTAAAACCATCTCTTTCTATTTTTCTTTAATAAAAAACATTGCATTACCTTATACCAAGGTTGCTATGAGTAATTATTCTTCTTCAAAGGACTTATTATGGTTTGCTATGATGAGCTCTAGCTTATCAAAATTAGACCTTGATAGTTTTAGAAAATGACTAAAGACCACAATAAACTCTAGAAACTAAAATAATGTGGCTAGCATAAGAATAGACAAATTATGTCAACACTTGCATTTTCAACCTAAGACTTTTGTCAAAATTATTTTGGGGACAATGTGCACATTAATGGATCTAAGAACTTGCAACCAAGGCCATTAAGAATGCCAATGTGTACCTTGCTTTCATTTGCACTTTTTTTCCTAGATGGCACACCACACCAATTTTTATTGCCTTGGTTGATTGTTTTTATCGTGGCTTTTTACACAAATGTTGATGCTAAAGATGGTTTGGGTTTATCTAGGGATACATCAAAGGGATCAAGGATGTGATATGTATTTTCCATATCCTTTGTACCACACCCCTCCTTTTGAATGGTTAGCCCTTGAACTTGAAAAATGGTTCCCTAGGTTGTGTAATGAGCCCTTGTGCTTGTTCAAATGGCCCTTGTGCCTTTTCAATTAGACAATGCACTTTCCTTTCAATTGGCCCATGTGTCTTTTTAACTAGCCCTTACATTTGTTCAACACATCCTTGAGCCTTTTTAGCAGGCATGTGCAGTTGTTCAACTAGCCCATGTGTCACTTCAACTAGCCCATCAACATGTTCATCTAACAACTACACCTTTTCAACCAACCCCTATTCATGTTCAATTAACCCCCTTACTCCTTCAACACACATACAACTAATCAAATCATATACATGCCCAAATTCCTTTCATTTTAATACGAACATTATGCAATACCAATTCCCCATGTTTTGAATGAAGTTAATAGTTCAAATTTTAGCCTATATTCATTTATCAACATACATTCTTTCATTTCTTATTGACACCACCCCAAGCTCCTTGATGGACTCAATTACAAGTCCAAAGGTGAAGATAGCAAAAGGAAAAGGAATTGGGCGCACTCCCTAGCTTATAGCACTTTGGGGTAGAGGGGCATGTTAGAGCTCTAGGATCAGGACTAGGAAGATTGTCAAGCAAGTCAATTACTCACAAGGACCTACACAAACCAAATAACAAGTTGGTTAGTGCATAATTAGAGCACTTTTGCTGCATGAACAAGCCACGAACCAACATGGACTTCACAAGACTCACCACAACCTGAACTTGGGGGAAGCCACCACCTTCCCCTTTATAATATTCTTTGTGCCTAACCACAGGGCTAGCACCCAAATGTCATTTTGTCCCAAAACTCCCAAATGGGAGTCCCGAAATTCCCAGAATTGGGACTTTTGCAACTTTAGAGTCCCATAACTTTGTGTGAAAACCTCCAATTGAGGTGAGGTTTAAAGCAAAGTTGTAGCCCTTGTTGAGATCTTTCCAAGGATATTTGACAAGCCACCTAAACACGAGGAAATCAGGGTGATTCCTAACTTTTAATGGTCGAAAGTCAAATTGGCAATTTGACTCCCAACCCTTCTTTTGGCGATAACTTGTGTTCTAAGTACCCAAATGGGTTATGCAAACACATTTTAGACATCTACATTTCAAAAGATTTTCAATGATATGAGGAACTCTTCAATCAATGGGTTTTGACCCCTGTAATCATTTTTTGAAGATTTGGGAGTCCATCGAAACTCCAACTCCCAAAGTGGGAGTTCATTTGGGAGTGCTCCCACACTCCCGAAAGCATGAAATGTGATTCCTGGGCTTCACTTTTGGCCCACACCTTCACAAGCCCTTGCGTTAGTCGTGAACTTAAGGCTAAGGTTGCGATAATGTTAGTCAACCCAAGACAAAACATCTTAAATGATTGCATCAACATTACAATGTAATAAACCATTAATGCCATCATAAAAAACATAAAGATTGGTTGCAATGACTCCTCAAAATTCATCAACTTTTGACAATGGGCATAATTCAACATGTATACATTTATTCAAGCTTGTTAATGCACACATTTGGGTGTACCAATGTGAGGAATTTCAATTTCCACTACATTTTCAAAGATAATGGAAATAGTCAATGCCTCACCTAGTTTTACATAATTCATTAAAAAAAACCCATGCCCCAACAATAACATACTAGGGTTCCAAAGACATGAGTTTGGACTTGCTAGGCACTAGGCAATTCCAAATGCAACAATGGTGCTTGAATTTGAAGAAAATGAATAAGGCTATTCATTGATTTATAAATTAATATTTCAATAGTCATCTCTGCCAATGATGGGGAGCGTTGTTTCTCATCTTTGCACATTTACATGAGTTTTAAAAATGAGTAATAACTTCAAAAAGTTTGCCATGCATAGAGCCTTTTCAAATGAAATCTTACCAATTTCGTTATTTTGTTGGCTTTCATGTGGCTCCCATGCCTATTGATGTGATTCATGGTTTCCCCCACTTTAGCCATTTTCTTTGCATTTTCAAACACTAAACATTAGTGAACACTTGATGACTATTATTGGACAACTTAAACATGAAAACACATGAATGAATGTAAGTAGTGCAAGTAAAGTGTCGCAACCTTAGCTTTTGGCTAACAACTAAAATAAGGGCTTGCAAGGTGCATGTTAAAAGTGAAGCCCGGGAATCACATTTTATGTTCTTGGGAGTGTAGGAGAGTGTGAGGGAATGAACTAACACCCTCCCAAATGGGCTCCCACTTTGTGAATTAGAGTCTCGATAAACTCCTGAATTTTTAGAAATCAATTTCAAGGGTTAAAATTCATTGGATTGAAGAGCTCAATAAACCATTGGAAATCTCTTAAAATTTAGATGTCTAAATTGGGTTCGCATGACTCATTTGAGTACTTAAAACACAAGTTATGGCCAAAAGAAAGGCCAAGAGCCAAAGTGCCAATTTGATTCCTAACCACCAGAAGTCGGGAATCTCCTTGATTTACTTGTGTTCAAATAGTATGCCACATATCTTTGAATTTTTTTTGACAAGGGGTACAAATTTTTTTCAAACCTCACCTTAATCGGAGGTTTGCACAAAAAGTTATGGCATTCCAAAGTTGCGAGAGTCTAAATTTCGGAAATTTCGGGATTCACAACTTGGGAGTCCTGAAACAAAATGACATTTGGATGTAGCATGTGGCTCATAGAGAATACTATAAGGGGGAAAGTGATGGCTTCCCCAAAGTCCGGGCCATGGTGAGTCTTGTGAATTTGTATATGCCCGTGGTTCATCTGTGCACCAAAAGTGTTATAAATATGCACTAACCAACTTGTTGTTTAGTTTGTGCGGGTATGTGTGAATAATTAACCCGCTTATCAATTGTGTTAGTCTCCATCCTGGAGCTCTAGCATGCCTTTCTACCCCCAAAGTGTTACGAGTTAGGGAAGGTACCCAACTTTTTTTCTTTTTGTTGTTTTCACCTTTGGACTCATTGTTGAGTCTATCAAGGAGTTTGGGGGTGTGTATAAAGGATCTTGAAGGATTTATTGATGTTTTCTCTATGCTCTTGGTGTCATTCTAGTAAGCCTTTAACTTATTCCAAGGTTTTGAATCACAACATCTTGAAGGTTCACAATTGGGATTTTTTTGCCACATTTGTTTCAACCAACAATGTTCTCACTTCATGAAGGATGAAAATGTCCTTTTTATGGCCATAAGAGACAATAAAGGTCCCTTGAACTCAAAATTTTCATTCAAGTTACTACTAGTTTACCAACTCATATACCCAAAGGTTTTGATCACCAACCACTAGATGGAGGACAACCTAGAGATTCACCTATAGGAAGTTCGCCTTGAAAAGATTTGCTAGAAGAGCCATCGTTCAATCCACTTGTTGGATCTTTTGGATGGCCAACACCTAATCCACGTATGTTTTTGAATCAACCATGGTACGAACCACTTGTTGTGCAACTTGTTTCAAAACCAAGCACTAAGCTTCCATACATGAAGTTACAATACCCACCCTATGTCACAGATAGGGATAATATCTCTGAATGGGGTGAAAACTACATTCGAAACCATCCAAACTACACTTTTGAAGAGTTGGAGCAAGCATTTGGCAAGCAATTTAGAATTGTAAAGAATGATGAAGAAGTCTACATGGAATTGCATAACATACAACAACAAATTGTCGAACGTGTTGAGCTTTACTATGAATGCCTATTGAAATTAGCTAATTATCTATAGGTAAGAACAACAAATGTTTTTTTCACCATTGTTTTGAAGGGGTTTATTACTTTACCTTAAACCAGCAAATACATGTATGAAGAAAAATACTTTAAACAAACACAATAAAGTTGTTATAGTATGTAAGGAAAGTGGACTTGTTAGTTTGAGTTACAATGTTTTACTAACTACACAGAGGCTAATGCAGTAGTTAAACATGTAATACTAACTGTTACAGTTAAATCAACATTAACCTATACCAATAGTGGTAAAATTTATCATTTAGTGGAAACCTGTCATAACAAGAAAAGAAAGGTATTAGTTGTGCCAATTGCTACAATTAAATCTACAGAACATGTAGTAAGAATAAAAACCCAACTTGTTAAATTAGGAAAAAGACCTACTTGTTATCCCAATATGATTTATTCTAGCATAGAACATAGATGCAAAGAATGCCCTAAAAAAAATAAAGTACATAACATGTTCAGAACTAAACTTGTTAGTTTTAATGCCACAACAACACTCAAACTGTTTAAAACCAACAATGTGCCAATTAATGTAGTAGCTGATGTTACCACTTGCAATCAACAATCAAGATAGTAGGTGTTCAAGGAGAGGGAGTCGGTTAAAATTAAAGGGGCTAAAGAATGGCAACAAGAAAAGCATCTACGAGATTCTTTCATTGAAATTCCTAGACAACTACAACATAGTGGGGCTAAAAAATAACTCGTTATTATCAATGAGGGTTCAAAGTAGAGTAATTGGGCTAGATCGCTTGATAATTCAACCATAATTCAATTGGCTATAAGCAATCAAACTGGTGAAGTGAATTGGCAACTGGTCATTTCAAAACAAGTTATTACACAGAACATGTTAAAAGAAAATTTAAGAGATATTAGTAAACAAGTCTTGGGACCAAATATACATTGAACTTGGGCAACTATTGTGGGTGATCCCTGATATTAAATGTTACATTTTTAATTCGGTACCATCAAAACCTACTTTACCAGATTCGATAGTTGCATCATTTACCATTCATCATCAAATGGCAATAATACATGTTCAAGTAGCGAAGAACTTCATTGCAAATGTGCTTCTAGAAGGTGGTTATGGAATTAATATTATTACAAAACAATTGAAGGTATAGTTAGGTCTATCAAAACCAAAACCTGCACCTTATAACGTATGTATGGCTTATCAAACCATTACAAAACCCTTAGGTTTTATTAAAGATCTTATAATTCTTGTTCATGGAATTCCCTATGCATTGACTTTTATTATAATTTAGAGTAGGGTGTTAGACTCCATCTACTCTATGTTGTTAAGTCGTCCTTGGTTAAGGGATGTTAAAGTGTTTCATGATTGGGGCAACAACACTATTACTATACAAGGAGCTGGTGCAATTAGAACCATACCTATTACTAAGAAACTTGGAGCACAAACCAAACGTCCAAAAGTATTAGTTTGTTATGATTTCCATTTTGGAATATCTTATGAAGAAGAGGATTTGAGGTTTGCTACAAAACCATGACTATTTTCAATAGGAACCATAGTTGTTCCTACATCAATTTGGTCAAATCAACATGTTAAGTTGATTACATCAACATGTTCAAATTTAGTCGAACATATTAATAAACCTATTGAACGTTTGTCTAAGCCACCTGTTTTGTTTCATATACTTATCAAATTGGTGTTTGTACAATCTATTAAGATAACTATACCCCCTAATACTTTCCAACAACATTTACCAAAGATGTTTTTCCAACATGAAGTAGGAGAAATGGAGATTGATGAGATGCCTATTCAAATCAGAGTTCAAATCCTTTGCATTGCGAGATTGACTATCACTGAAAAAGAGCAATTGACCAAGATCAATTTAGGTGCTAAAGAAAACTTGCAATAGTTTAAATAAGTGTAGATCTAGAACTTGTTGTTAGTCATCAATTGATTCAATTGCTAAAAGAGTTAAGGGACATTTTTGCATGGACTTACAAAGATTTGAAGGGGATACCACCTAAAATAGTTCAACATCAAATTTAGTTGGACACATTGATACCACTTGCTCATCAAGCAAGGTACCGGTTAAATCCTAACTATGCAACCATTTTCAAATAGGATATCAACAAATTGCTTGTTACAAGTTTCATTAAACTTGTTGAAGAGGCTACTTGGCTATCACCTATAGTTGTAATGCTTAAGAAAAATGGAAAATTAAGAATTTGTGTGGACTTCAAAAAGTCTAATGCAACTATTAAAAAGGACCCATACCCATTACCTTTACTGATGAAGTTATTAAGAATATAACTAGACATGAGGCTTATACATTTCTAGATGTTTTTTTCGGATACCATTAGATTTCCATAGCACCAGAAGACCAATACAAAACCGCCTTTGTTACTAATTGGGGGGCTTTTGTATGGGTTGTAATGCCTTTTGGGGTAAAAAGTGAACCACCTACCTATCAAAGGGCAATCACCAAAGCTTTCCCTGAATACATTGATGTGTTCATGAAGGTCTTTTAAAATGAATTTACTATTTTTAGTGACTTTTCCACTCATTTGGAAAAACTCAGAAAATGTTTTTTTAAATGGAAAGAGTATGGCATTAGTTTGAATATAGAGAAATGTGCATTTATGGTATGTTCTAGAACCATTTTAGAATTCATAGTCTCCAAAGAGGGGAAAACACATGATCCTAAGAAAATAGAAGCTCTAGTCAAAATGTGAGTGCCCAAAACATCGTAGGAGATTCAGGTCTTTAATGGAATGGCCCAATTTTACAAATGTTTCATCTAGAATTTTGTTTATGTTATGGAACCAATCACCAAGTTACTCAAAAAAGTTGAAGTGTTCAAGTGGATTGCTGAATGTCAAATCGCTTGGGAGGATATCAAAAACTTGTACATTCAAGTTCCTATACTTATCAGTCCTAATTGGGAACTAGAATTTCATGTTCACACTTATGCATCTTAGTTAGTAGTAGGGGCCATATTGGCCCATAATTTAATAGGTAAAATAAATCAACTTGTTATACACTCATTAAGATTGTTTAGTTCTGTTGAACAAAACTATACTACTACAAAAAGAGAGGCTTTGGTTATAATTTATGCCTTACAAATTTTTTGGCATTACCTATTAAGCAACAAGTTTACATTATTTTTGGATCACATGGCTTTAAGATATTTTGTTAACAAGGCATAGGTTTCTAGCAGGTTAACATTTAGCTCTTATTATTTCAAGAGTATGATTTCAAAATTATTTACAAACTTGGTAGATCCCATCTAATGGCAAATGCATTGAGTATATTACCCAACCACACTAAACTTGCTAGAGTACTTGATTAAACCTATGATGCTCACCTTTTTACTTTATAACATGAGTCGTTACATAGTGTGTATGAATACTTATTATAAGGAGTGATGCCAGAAAGACTTACAACATCCCAAAGGCAATATTTAACCTAAAGAGTTAAACCATTTATGCTTCAAAAAGGAGTAATGTATAGATTTGAACAAGATAATAGGTTTTGTCAAGTTCTACAACTAAAACAAATATCCACAGTTTTGCAAGAATTACATTGAGGAATTATAAGAGGGCATTTTTCTTCTTATATCATTATGTGAAAGATCCTGGATGTTGGTTATTGGTGGCCAAAGATGAATTGAGACATTTATGGATATTGTCAAACATGTGACCAATGTCAAAGAACAAGTAACCTATTAACCCAAAACTTGGCCAAATTAATTATTACATTACCTCAAGAATCATTTCAAAAATGGTCATTGGATTTTATTGGACATGTTAAACCTACAAGTAGATTGTTAAGCAACCGGTACATTTTGGTAGCCACTAATTATGCAACAAAGTGGGTGGAAGCATGAGCACTCCACACTAACACTATTGTAGTAATTGCCAAGTTTCTATATGAACACATTCTTATGAGATTTGGATGTCCATTAACCATTATGACCAATCAAGGTACCCATTTGATCAATGATGCAATTAGAAACCTTATTAACCATTTCATTCTTAAACAAACCAATTTTACTATTTATTATCCACAAGGAAATGGATAGGCTGAGTCTACAAATAAGGTTTTTGGAACCCTACTAACCAAATTGGTTAATGAAAATAGAAATGATTGGGATGAACACCTATCCACAATCTTATTTTCATATTGAATCGCTTATAAAGCTGGAACCGATCATACCCCCTTTCAGCTCATATATGGGTTACATCCATTATTACCTACATAATATTTATTACCATGTAGACCTAGTGACAACAAAGTTCCACAACATGTTAAAGTTTTAACTAATCAACTATTTGAATTAGATAAACTACAAGAGAATAATTTGATTGCACAAGATTTAGTTGCTTTTAATTAATGGAATAAATCATTGTGGTCATAAAACTAATGCATTGAAACTGAGTTTCAATTTGGAAACTATGTATTATGGTTTCCAGGGGTTGTTTCCAAACATGCTCTCCCAGCTCATAACCTCTTGTTCAAACCCTGAACCCTTGATGAACAAGGGTTTGGTTTAGGGTTTAGGGTTTGATGAGTTTGATCCTAACCTAATGCTTGTCAACATTAACAAATTGAAACCATATAAGTTCATCGAAGAAAAACACTTGCAACCTATATTGGTTAAACTTGGTGAAATGGTCATTAATGAACCTATTCAAACCAAAAAAACTTGTACCACTACTGGTTGAACCTAAAGATTTTCAACCTATAGGGTTTGAATTGGTTAATAATTATTGACAATTGGTAGCATTAAAACAACAAATGTGCTTGTTCATCATTATCATAATCTACCTCTTCAGGACAATAATGTAATGATGAATAATGATCCAAACAATGTGTTTAGAAAGACATTTATTGATGCCTACCTTTTAGGAGTTTTTAACCCTAAAGGTTACGTCCATTCACAACCACAAAGTCATTTTTGCATGAAGCAATATAAATATGTCGTGACCCTACTTTGAAAGAGTGTGAGGATGAGATTCACACTCCCAAAATAGGGACTTGGGAGTCCTCTAAAACTCCCAAAACTTCAGAGTTCGATTGAAGGGGTCAAAACACCTTGTATTGGGGCGTTTTTCTATATCATTGGAAAGTTATCGAAGTGTAGATGTCGAAAATGGGCTCGCACGAACCATTTGGACATCTGCAGCACAAGTTATGGCAAAAAAAAAAGGCCAAGAATCAAACTACCAGTTTAACTCCTGACCACTAAAAGTCAAGAATCGACCCGACTCTGATGCGTGCAGGGGAAGTGCGACACACCGTTGGAAAGCTCTCAATGAAAGCTACAACTTTTATTTAGACCTTGTCCCAATTGAAGGTATGAGCAAAGAGTTATAGTCTTGCAAAGTTGCGGGAGTCCAAACCATGGCAATTTCGGGACTCCTCCTTGGGAGTCCCAGGACAAAAAGCCATTCGAATGTGGGTGCCGCGGGGAGGCACATAGAATACTATATGGGGGAAGGTGGTGGCTTCCCCTGAATCCGAGCCATGGTGAGTCTTGTGAGTCCAGAGTTGCTTGTGGCTTGTCCTAGCACTAAAAGTGCTCCATAAATGGTACTAACCAACTTGTCGGTTGGTTTGCTGTAGGTTCAAGTAAGTAACTAAAGCTTGTCACTCTTCCTAGTCCCATCTCGGAGCTTTAGCATGCCCTTCTACCCCTTTTAGTGCTGAGAGATGGGAGTGTGCCCCGAGTTCCTCACAATTCCATTGTTTGAGTAACTCAAACCCATCTTGGGTCTAACTAGGAACTTGGGAGTGCATCAAAATAAATGTTGTGTTTTTCATTATGTCTTTTTGTTTTCATTTTCTTCTTCATATTAATAGGGGCCATGAATGAGAGTGCTTTAAAGAGGTTAAGACGAAAGGCAAGAGGGGAGGTTGAATGGAAAGTTGAAGCTTTTAGGAAGGAACACATTGAGAAAGAAAACATAACAAGTTTGATTAATTGGAGCCATTTATGTAGAACCATTTGCTTCATGTGCACCTACAACAAAAGAAATTAGGGGTTTTGAACAAGAAAAAAGAAATAGGGAGTTGGAAGAGGAATTAAAAGCAACATTAAACTTTATAAAAAAAACCATTAGTTCTGTAACAAAACCAGTACCACAAGTTATTGTTATTTCAAATTTAGAGGAAGAAGTGGAGGTTGGACCTCAATTCATTGTTGAAAAATAATTACAATTAATCTTTGCGTTAAGACCTATGGAAGAGGAGGAATTGCGATAACCTATTGTCCAGGAACAACCACAACCAATTCCTGCATAAAGACTTATGGAAGAAAAAAAAATTGCAATAACTTCTTAACAATGGAAAAGTATTTCTCCAAGAACTCTTTGGAAAGGGACCTATTTCCAACATTATTCCTCAATGCCCAAGATCACAAACAAGAACTATGATGAAGTGGAAAGGCAAAACACGTGTAGAATAACATGTTGAAGAACTTGTTAAGAAGAAACCAATTTCCAAGGCGAAGGAGAACTAGAAGATGTTGCAATGGATGAAAATGGATTCCAATGAATTCTAATGGCTTAGACAAGCCCGGTTTGGAAAACTTGTTCAACCTATATTGGACAACACCAAGAGAGGACTTGTTAAAAAACTTCTTACAAACTTGGGAAAGAACAAAAGATGGAAGAATTATAGGGCGAGTACATGGTCAAGAAATTCTCATTGATCATATATTAATTCATGAACAACTTGGAATTTCCAAGGAAGGAATAGTAGATGCTGGTAATGCAACTTTTGAGGAAGCTAAAACCGCCTTGAAAATAATTGTAGGACCACATGTTTTTGTTGAAAATGAACACTAGAATGTAGTGCACATGAAAGAGGAATTTCATGCAAGATTTGTAGTTATTTTGCAAATTTTATATCAGAAGGAGAACCAAAATTATTTGAATTGTCTCCAAGCTTATTTGGAGCAAATGACACGAAGTTATGCCAAAATGGAAGAATCCAATTTAGAACAATAGCGTATCATAACCAATTTGGAACATACCTGTCAAGATCTTAAGGAGCAACATGTAATTGCCTAGATAGAATATGACAAGGAAAAGCAAAGTTTTACTACCCAAATCCAAAATTGGAAAGGTCAATATGAAATAACCAAGGTAAAACAAAACAAACTTAGCCCCATTCTACTTGTTAAAATGAACAGTAGGTTGAAGGAGTTTGATGAATTGTTAGATAATACCTTACTCAAGGTGCAAAACCAAGCCTTAGAAAATAAAAACCCCAAGTGGAATGAGTGGCAACAAATTGTTCAAGAATTCACAGAGGAGCATATTCAAGACATTATGGAGTTGGTTCGCTATGATGAACATAGTTATCAACTTGAGCTACAAACCTATTAGACTATTTTCCCTAATTTCAAGTACAAACCACTGAGTTTTGTATTTGTGGAAATTGGAACCAGTAGAAGAGTTCCAGCAATGCCATCTATGGTAGAACCTCTTATTAGACCAATTAGTCCATTAAGAGGTGTAACAAGTTTAGAAATCATACCCTTACTTATTCAAACTTTTACTATACCTGTTCTAGTAACCATTATTGTTAGTTAACATGTGGAAGGTAGTGAAAGAATTAACAAGAAACATGATGAACATGTTAATCCCACATATACTACACTGGAAAGAAGATTAAAGTCTTTGAAATTCTTATTTGTTAATGTACTTTTGACCCCACACCAGATAGATATAGTTAGGAGGTTACTTTGATATCAAATACCTTGCATGTTTCAGAGGTATTCACAACATCCATAACAAACTTTGAAGACACACCTAATTAATAGAAGATTGTAACATCAACCAGTTTCAAATCTGGAACCAAGTTGAACTTGTGGAGGCATCAAGTGCTAAACTTGTTAAAGAAGTCATCAGTCAATCATTTACAAAAGGTTAAATTTAACCTGGAACTTTGAGCTAACATTTTGAGGATGAAATGTAGATTTCAAAGGGGGATATTGTTACCCATGTTCGGTAACATGTTGATAATATAAGCAAGTTGTTAAACCTAACATGTGTCATAACCTATTATTTAACCTAACTTGTAATATTAGCATAACTAGTTAACTAAACCTAGTAGGTAATGACTAGGTTAAGAAGATAGGTTGACATGTTAGTAAATAGGTAGTTAGTAAAACTTATACTTGATAGAATCGATAGTTAGACAAGTAGTTAGGTAGGGTGTACTTTTTGAAATTTGGACTATTAATCTAAGTACTGGCTAATGATTATTTATAATGGTTAGTTATGACTATTGTATTTTGACTTAACTAGTATAAGACTAGGAGGATAAAGCTATTAAGGGTCTTTTGGATTTCATTGATGATTATGTGCTTCACTCTCCAATTATGGAACATGGATCATTTTTTTTTAGCTTATTTCTTTCAAGTTTGAGCAATTTGTGTACATGTTATATTAGGATTTGTAGTAACTTAAGTTTTAGTTTGTATGTACATGTTGTTGTTTTAGGAACCTATTGTTAAAAAATCCAGAGGTGAATTAAACTTAATGGGAATAGAAAAACCTCATTAACGGTCGTATTAATTTTGAAGATCATGCATTAATTAAAAGATGGTGGGCAAGCAAAAAAATGAATGTGACAAATAGGATGTTCAAGCACCAAAAAAAAAGATAACTGTCAAAAACAATTTGAGTTTATTACTAAAGTTGTACACGTTTTTGAGGTTTTGGAGTTCATAATAGCATGAGTGCAAAGAGTGCCATTGAAAAACTACATAAAATAGCAAGGGAAAAGGAAGCATAAAGGAGTGAGCATAAATGAAGTTAAGAGGAGGAAATAGAATTGTTGAAAAGAACATAACTAGAAGAGGAATTGAGAAGAGCATAAAGAAAAGGGAAGTTGAATATTTAGATGTTGGCTATAAGGGTAACACCACATTCATCATCATCATCATCTTCGAAACGTGTAGAAGAGAAGGTGTATAAAAAGAAGATATAATTTGCACATATGATAATTCAAGATGTAAACAATTGGAACATCTACATTTGAGTTTTTGCAAAGAAGCATATGATGTTAGCATGCAAAACAGGAGACATGACTAGGAGTTACATCAGTAGATCTAGTGTTCATTGAAGATTCAAAGGAAAAAAAAGTTGTGGAGCAACATTTTGTGGAGGCACAAATGGTGCAGAAGGATGCAAGGGAGAAAAACGTTGTTGCGATGGAATAATAACTATCCACATAAGTGCAAGTGGAAGTACAACAAGACACAAAGGTGCAAGTGATGGTGGAAGCACAGAGAAGGGAGATGGAGATGGAGCGACAAGAATTAGAAATTATAGCAAAGAGAAGACGTGTAATACTAAACAGACCTACACTTTTGGAGAAAGGCATTAAAATTCTAGACCTTGAGCAATTCATGTGGACATAGATGAAAAAAAATTATGACAAAAATGTTGAGCAAATGGAAAACTAAAAGGATATTGTTGAGGAAGAAGATTGGGCTTCTAAAGCAGGGCTAGTTACATTGTTTCTAATGGGTTAGGAAGCACCAAAGCCTACTATTATGTTGGAATTTCTGAATACATTTGTGATCAAAGGCACATATATTTACTTTGGGCATAAGGATAAGGTGTATGTCCTTCGTAAACAACTAATTGTATATATTTTTGGAGTATGTGCAGAAGGGTATATAGAAGACCTGAAAGGGCAAGTTAGTAAAACACTAGCAATTCAAGCATTACAGGGTTGTAGACTTGCACTTGAAAATTCATCTACATATAAGTGGAATAAAAAGAGTTTGGGTTTTCCATATTCTATTAAATATCCTACCATAATATTTGTCATCTATCAGAAGGATAAGGTTTAGTATTTTAACAATAAGATTGATGAGGGCAAAAAAAGGGCAAAAGGTAGAATGGGCACAAATTATATTCAATAGTCTGTGTAGTGAGTTAGATTGGTGGTATAAGTATGTTAGGGAAAATAAAGGGGATAAGAAGGATACCTATCAATTTGCATTAGTAGTGGCAAATATTTCTTAATATCTATTTGTGCATCAAAAGGAAAATCCATAGAAACCACCAACCAAGGTTAAAAGAACTAGGGAGGAAATGTAAACAACATTAGAGAATAGAAAAAAAAACTGCAACAAACTTTCCAAGAAGTGCTCTTAAAAGGAAAAACATAGTTGAAAAAAGAAAAGCCTCAAGTTTAGGAGTGAAGAGGGAATAAGAGAGCACAAATCTAAGGACACAAAAAATGATGAAGGGTAGAGTGGAACCATCTATAGTGCCAATAGTGGTAAGGGTAACGCCAACAACGACACATGTAGCCAAACAAACTATAAAGATACCATAGATGCCAATTCCACAAGAGACATAGCTAAGGGAGGAGAGGCTCGAGGTATGACAGATGGCATCTTCACATGAAAGACAACTAAGGGAGCAGAACTAGGAAGTTAAGAGGGAACATGACACAAGGTTTTCGAAGGGTGAAGAACATTTGCTCTTGGATGCAAATGTATATGAAGATTGGATGGAGACCATTACAAGTCCACAACATTTGCAGCATTTGGAACAATATTTGTAGTAGTAATAATAATAGACATAAAAAGGTTTACATGCTATTAAACTCAAACAGAGATAGTGGTGACACAATCTGTTTTTAAAGAGTTCAAACTAGCAGAACTAGAGGTACCACCTAGTAGACCATAATTTGCAAAAGGATTCCCATTTGAGTTTGAATTGGGGAGAAGAATTGGTGCAAGAGTTGGGTTCATCTATAAAAAGATTTGGAGATCCTACAACATAAACAAATACACCAAAGATTGTGGAGGAGGTAGCTGCAAAAGTAATGAAAGCAAATAAGGCAATTGAATTATTTTAGACCATGCCAATTGTGAGTTTGAATATAGGGAGTTTGATTTTGGAGGTGAATACTTTGAAGAACATATTGGCTATAAGGAGAAGGAGAAAGTAATGTTACATGAAGAATTGGATAATGAAAGAAAAATTTAAAAGGGGTATAAACATAATGTGAAAATCTGGAGGAAGAGTAAGGTAGAACCTAAGTAGAAAATTAAAGTGTTCATTAAGAAACTGCAAGATTAGAATGGGGAGCTCAAGAGTAACACATCATAGCTGAAATTGCAAAAAGAAGAACTACATGATTTAAAGTAGAAGGCTAAAATATGGGAAACCACGAAACATAAGTGGATAAATGCATTATTTATTCATAAAAAACAATAGGAGGCTTTGGATAGTCAAGTGAAAGCACTAGCTAAGGAAAAGAAGGAAAAAAAGAATGTTTAGAAAATTTTGGAATTAATAAATTTGAAGAATGTGTCTTTGTTATAGTTTGAAGAGATTAGAAGGAAAATAGTAGAGGCAAAAAGAGATAAATAATGGAGGGCAAGAAAGAATATCAAAGGAATTTGCAACACTTGCAAGCATAGTTGGAGATGGCACAAGAATAGAGGAAAAGTTTGGATCTAGCTAGTGTCAAGAAAAAACTAGAGGATTGTGAACAAATGTTACAGTATTGTACCTAGATGAGGATGAAGAACAAGATGAAGGATTATGAGGTAGAGTCTAAAGAATGGTGGGAGGTTGTAGTGGAATATTTTACAAAGGAGTTAGAGAAAATTTTGGTTCAACATAGAGCTAATGAAAGGATTTTAAGGTACAAGTTGGAAGTTTATCAAAAGCATTTTCCAGAGTTTATTTGTGACAATCTAATAAGTACAAAGGTATTGGGTCAAGATGAGGAAAATGAAGCGGCCCCAGTGAAATAGCACAAGAGGAAGAAGTGTAAATTGAGGAACCACAAGATTTTAAAAGTAGAGTAGCTTAAGAGGAGGAGGTACAACTAGAGAAACCATAAGACCTTAAAGGAAGGGGTTAGGAAGAAAAAAAGTCATAGACAATTCAAGAATAGGAAAAGGTGGACGTTTTTTCAATAACAAAACTAGTGGAAATATAATCACATATTAAATTAATGGGGGAGGAGATTACAATTACTAAGTTAAAAGTAGATGGAAAACCATTGGTTCCTATACAGGTTGAGATTACATACACTAGTAGAAATCTGTGATTTTGTAACCAACGAATTTGCAACTAGTTGCGACTATTTGACATTTACAACTATTGTTGGTTATATCTACGACTACTGTTTGCATTTGAAGCCGCTTGCAACTACTCTACGACTAACTTACGACTAATGGATTATTTCATCCTTTCATTTGGATAACTTTCATTACAATTTCCATCCAAGAAGACCCCTCTACCTACCATTAGTTGCAAATGTCACCAAATGAGTCATAGCCC
>Ga0116228_10000889_pt1 | contig 23957 bp, 9 predicted proteins | sample S1TSphfallax_2_FD_89694 | JGI IMG/M metagenome (GOLD analysis project Ga0116228, IMG submission 89694) | Host-associated microbial communities from peat moss isolated from Minnesota, USA - S1T2_Fc - Sphagnum fallax MG | ecosystem: Host-associated > Plants > Peat moss > Unclassified | place: USA...
CTTCATATCTATGATATAACCAAATCTGACTACATTATTTTCTAGATGGTCATCACTTTGGCTACTTCACAAAATCCCAACAAGAACCCCTACCACAAATGGTTACATTTTCTATGCATCAAATGTCCCCTCTAAAGGTGCACATGGTCCACACCTTGCCTATTCTAGGAAGCAACTTGTATGAATAAAAAAATAAAATGTTATTATTTGTCAATTGACTCCCCTTAACCCATCCATGGTTCCACACCACATATATTTGGAGCTAGTATTTATCGATGAAGCATGAATGACACATCCTAGAGTAGTCGAGCAGTGTCAAGTTTAGATAACATTATTAGAAGGCAACACCACCATAGATAGTAGAGATTTGTTAAAAACCTTCCTTTATGATTGGCTACAAAATGCCAAGAAATATGCCTCCACTAAAAAAATAATAAATAATTGTTATTGTGGATCAATAGATGCCCTTCATCCACGAATATTTGTAATGCTTTTAAAGGAGCAATCCAATGGGTTCTAGACTTACCATGGTACCAACATGGTTGTTCGTTTAGCCAAAGCCACTTACATGATTGATTTTTGGATGAGCCCCCAAAAATTTATAAACTTTGCTTACCATAAAATACCATTGTCTAAAAAAGTATGGGTTTTTTTCATGGAGATATTTGAAGGTAAATTATGTATAAAAAATGTTTAGAATTTAGAACTAGGTCTTATTTAAGCAATTAAAAGAATTATATATTTAATATTGTGGATATGTGTTATAATTGGGTAACATAAATGTGATGTGGGTGGTAATGAACAATTATGGAAATATAAAGTTTCATAGTATAACAAGAAGGCCCAACATTCATAAATATGATGCGTCCAACTTTATCTTTTGGCCAAGGGACATATTTTCATATTTTTCCCTTGTTCCCAATGTTTTCCTATCATATTCCCATTGGATAACACATACGTCAAGGGTTCTGCATGTACCCAAGTTTGCGCCCAAGACATTCAAAATAGGACTTCATTTTGTTCTCATGTGGTTGAATTTTCATCTATGTATATTGGTAGGGTGGGCCATAATTGACATACCACAATTTTTCATGTTTTCCATATGGGGCTCAAAGAGGTTGTTCTATTGGGGAATGGCCAATGTCCCAAATCATTAATGATAAGCCAAACAATATGGTACCTTCAAAGAAAACTAAAATAGCCTGAACATGCACATGAAGTGATTAGAATGGACAACCTATCAAGATACTCAAAAAAGGAATATTAGCCCAAACTAATAAATGCAACAAGCAATTTTGGAAATGAACATTTCTTGGGTGAAAGTAGAATCAATTAAACACTTAGTATGCATTCATGAGCCATTACCCAACACATAGCTTGTTTCTACTATGAGGCTAGGGTCCAAGACGTCCATTTATGTAGGAATGCTTGATGACAATGGTTTTTTTATAAAGAAATTATATTTGTAACTAAAATAGTTATTAGAAGATGCAAAAATATGGTGATTCTCCTCAGCCAACTTTAACCAATGTTGAATATAAATCATACATGGAGTAAAAAACTTTAATGAGTCCTCTATATCGTTGGCAACACATTCAAAACCAAATGTAAAAAATTGGGGATTTTTATTGTGTTTTCCTTTAGTCTTTGATGATTGAAACCTTTGTAAGGTAACTTAATTGTTCACATTTCATTTTTAAAAATTTCTTATTGGAATTTATTTTCCAATCAATGTTGCTTGTTGGTCTTGACAAATTTGATGACATGTTTATGAATGAGGCTCGTTTTTAAGAAAAAACAATTGACTTTGAACTAAGCCATGTACTAATTGACATGAATCACACCAAACTTTTTTTCTTGGAAAACTAGTGAAAAAATACACCCACAAAAATTAAAAGAAATATATTTTGTTGTAGTTTTGTCAAATTTGATCAAGCCTCTGAATAGAATTCACTAGACCTATTAATGTTTCTTTGTTTTTCCCAAATTTTTTAATGTTTTGAGACTTTTACAATAACTTGTGACCATCAAATGCTAAATTGATTTGGGATCATTGCCACATGTGCCCCATCACCAAAAGGGGGGGGAAAAAAAAGTTGAATCACAATGTGAAGAAAGGGTACTTTGTTGAAAAATACATGTGAGACCATCCATATTTATTCCATTGTTACATGGAATCTTATTTTAATAATGCATTTTAATTATTACCAATTTACTAATGTACACAAAGAAAATAGTGTAATAAATATGCTCTGACAAGTCTCAATGTTTTTAATTGGTCAATCATAAGATTGATCTAGGTGGTTTATTAATAGTGGTCCCCCACCCAACTATAATCTCAATCACAATTTTATCAGTGGGGCTACAAAAAGGCAAATAACCTTTGACTTGAAAAATGTTTTTGTAGGATCACATATTGAAGCATCATTTTTCAAGATCACACTGAGCATCATTAAAGATGTTTTGAAAATAAATGCATGTTGGCGAAAGTTCACACAAAAGAAAACACTACCTAAATGAGGAAGTGGGATATTCGCACAACTCATTACATTTGAACCCCGGTATATTGAATCCTTGTCTAATATTGGGTTCAAAATTTGTTCATGATGGGCCAGAACCAAGCAACCAACCTTATTTCTACTGGTGAAATGTCTCCTAGAAACGAAATAGAAAACAAAAAATGTGAAAATGGAGTGATTTTGGATGGTTTCCATCACTCGAAGTTGAAAAAATATATTGAAAATTTCCATATTTGTATGTTGGGTTTTTAGTGCCTAGCCATGAATATAACAAGTTCATACATGAATTGTTGTTCAACCTAGTTTATAGCCAAATTTAGCTTAATTTTCATATAGATGATCACCACCTAGGCTACATTGAGAAATTTTTGAAAATAACCCTGGACCCAACCATCCTTGTTTTTACAACTGGACCATGTTCTGTGTATTTGGAAATGCATTATCAAGGTAGTATAGATGTTACATTGCTCTAATTGATCATGAGTGGTACTTGTTCCAATGTATAAAATTGGGTTTAACGACATGAAGTCAAAGACCCTATAGCCCAGGTGCATGAGGAACATAAGGGAACCCTAAAGGGACCCACTATGATCTAGGTGGGAACAATGTGGGACGTATTGGGAACAAGATGTAAATGGAAAATCCATACCCTAGACCCCAAATGCCCCAAAAAATTGGGGCCCCTTCAATGTGTGTTGTGCCTACTCATAGATTGCATTGGGATTTTGTTTAGCTTTGCCCATTAAAAGAAAGTATGTATCAATGCAAGATTTGGGGATAAAATCTTTGTTCCATTTGGACCAAGTGGAGGTGATAGTTGTGCATGGACATGCTATGAACTAAGGAGTGTATCCCAATCTTTTATTTCATTTATTTCATTTTCAAATTCTCATTTGAGTCTTTGAAAGAATGTGAGGGTGTGTGAATGAAAATTGTTGGAAGAAAAATCAGATTTAAGACCAAGATAAATGAATGGACTGCTCATAAATAGACCTCCATTGTGTGTAACATACCAAGTCAATTAATTGAGTTCAGTGTAGGTTAGAACTTTGAGTCAAAACATATGCCTTATGGAATTGAACATACTTGGCTTTTTCTATAAGCCTAAAATAAACGTGTGAACATTGACATCCATACAAATAACAAGATTGATTTAGCAACTTTGATGGTTGCATTTTTACAAAGTTTATTACAAATGCTTATGCAAATAAATTTATATTAGTAAGTGGGAGTTCATTAATTTTATCATCAAAACCATCCATTATTGAAAGAAAAATAATTCATTACATATCTCTTTCATAAAATACCTGAGTATTAACAAGGATGGTTTTTTTGAAACCTATATGTTATTTGAAACCTTGCATTGGAAAAAAAACCTTGTAATGACCCATTGTTGGCTAATGAGTATGGAGGAAATAAAGATGACACTTATTTATGTCAAAATTAAAAATCAATTTCTTAATAAGAAATCATTTATTTTCCTACATATTTACATTTATCTAAGAATTCATCGACGTAGGAATATGGATTTAGAAACAAACATTTATTTGGAAAATCTGAAAATCAATTGTGATTTTCTTGAAGGAAAATTTATGAAGTTTTCCAAAGAATATGCCAAATAAGCAAGGGGTAAATGTGTGAGGTTTCCATCTTTTCACTCAATGTTCCTCCAAAGTCATAGAGTAGTTAGATGAAAACCACAAATATTTAAATCCGATATAAAAACTTTTGATTGAAGGCTCCCAATGTCATATCACAAAACTAGGAAAGAAGATAGTGCTTAGATTAACTTATCCTTCTATCCTATAGGCTTACACACAGAGGGGAAATATGCTAGAACTGAAATTAATTACTACTGGCCATAGAATATAATCCTTTGATTATTTCAAAAAATAATTAAAAAATTTATCAAACACAAGAAGGCTAATAAAATTGTATATTTTTCATCAATGAATTACACCAATGTAAAAATATTGTGAATTTTTAAAAATAGGTTTCCTTTTAGTTCAATCCTTCTTTTTTTCTTGTTTGGAGGTGAAGTTGTTATTAACCATAAGGTTATGGAAAAAAATGGCAATAATCTTAATGGTGAATTGCCCAAATATGATTGAGTTTTTTTTATCATCTTTTTATATTTCTATTTGCATCAAAATTTAGATCGTTACAAATCTCATGATATAAAATATCTTTCTTTAGATTTGGTGATTTTAAAGTCACAAAAATGACATATTTAGGGTGTAGGGTTTAGGATGACATAATTTCACTATTTATTAAAATGTCTTTAGTTAAAATATTGATCTTATTCCACACAATTATTTTCAATAAGTTTTCAATGTTTTACTCATGATTATGCTCACCTAGGCTTTATATGAAACAAAGGAAATAGATGGACAATAAAAAATAATTATGTCATTATAATTGTCTAGTAAGGTTATAACTTGAGAACTATCCATATTCTCAACAATATGCAATCCATGGTTTCTTACTAGATAACTATTATTTAAAAATCGTCAAAACAAGTAGAGGAACTCAAAATTTTACAAGTGGGTTCTCAACATTAAACCCAAATGTCGCAACTTTAACCTTGGGCTCACAACCAAGGCAAAGGGGCTTACAAGGTTGCGGGCCAAGAGGAAGTCCGAGAGTCATGCTACATGCTCCTAGGAGTGTAGGAAAGTGTGAGGGAATGAACCCTCACACTCCCAAGGCAACTCCCACTTTGGGAGATGGAGTCCCGATGGACTTGTGAATCTTTAAAAGGCGATTACAGGGGTCAAAATTCAATGGATTGAGGTGTTTTTTATATCATTGGAAAACTCTTGGAACTTAAATGTATAAAATGGGCTTGCATGACCCATTTGAAAATTTGAAACACAAGTTATGGCCAAAAGAAGGGCCGGAAGTAAAATTGGCAATTTGATTTTCGATCATTAAAAGTGAAGAATTGACCCAACTTTGTTATGTGCAGATGGCATGCGACATAACGTTGGAAAGATCTTGATGAGGGCTACAACTTTGCTTTAGTCATCATTTCAATCGGAGGTTTGAATGCAAAGTTATGAGGCCCCAAAGTTGTGAAAGTCCCAACTTTTGCAATTTCAAGATTCCCACTTAGGAATCCCGAAAAAAAATGCCATTTGGATGTGGGCCTCGTGGGCAACCCTAGAGTATATTATAAAGGGGGAAGGTGGTGGCTTCCCCCAAGTCTGGGCCATGGTGAGTCTTGTGAATCCAAGTTTGCTCGTGGCTCGTCCTAACACCAAAAGTGCCCAAACTATGCATTAACCACCTTGTGTTGGTTTTGTGCAGGCCTATGTGAATAGTTGATGCTTGTCATTCTTCCCAGTCCCATTATGAAGCTCCAACATGCCCTTCTACCCCTCCAAAGTGTTGCGAGCCAAGGAACGTGCCCCGACTCCTTGTTCTTTCGCTATTTTCACATTATATTCATACTTGAGTTTATCAAAGAGCTTGGGAGCATGTCATCAACCCTAAACCTCAAAAGTCTATAAGTGTTTATTTTCAATCATTTTAAGTTGAACCATTTCCAACACAAATGAACAAGATTGAAGAGGTACCTTTCTTTCCTTCCTTTTGAATTTTTTTGTTTTATCTTTAAATGCATAAAATGAGGAGTGAGATCTTGAGGTGTTATAAAAACCTTCAAGGATTCATTTGAGGTTCTTGTAATGTCATAAGCCATGGAGGAGAAAAGTTCTTAAGGGAGTGAAAAAAGTTTGAAAGAACACTTTTCGAAGTTTTTTTATTCTAAATGGGGGTTCTTCTCCTATGAACACTATTGAAAGGACTTAGGCCTTTCATATTTGGGGTGAATCAAGGACATTGAGCCTTTGGCTAAGAAAGTTCAAGTCCATTTTGTAGAGCTTTGGTCAAGAGTTCTTGAATGCTCTCAATGAAGGCACGACTTGGGGAGCTCAAATTTTGGGCTATGAAATCTGGGCTATGAGTTCAAGTTTCTCGAGTCTTGCGAATCCTAAGCCATGAGCTTGAGTCTTGGGGCTTGAAAAGGTAGGCTAGCCAAAACAAGAGAAGGGCCAAAAGGAAGGAGGTAGGAAGAGAAATGGTGAAGGAGGAGTAGAGGTCGAGAGGAAAGGTGAGATAGAAAGGGAGAAACATAGGCCAAGAAGAGAGGTTGAAGAGAGTTTTCAAGAAGGGGTTCGAGAAGAAAGAAGAGCCAAGCAGAAAAGCATTTGAAAGGACAGAAGATTATTGATGATAAGGGGGCCTAGAAAAGAGAGTGGCCGAGGACAAAAAAAAGGAGAGGGAGAGGAGGTCGGATCTAGTTAGAAAAGCTCAAGTGCGTTCAATAAGCATTCGAATTCAAGGAGCTTAGAAACAGTCTAAGGTCTCCAAGAACATGAGAGAAACCTCTAGGTTTTTTTTAAGAGTAATCTCAAAAAGCATATTTTGCCATGCTTAAGCGCATGCCCAAGAACACTCACAAGTTTATTCGAAAAGATGGAATTTTTTTTCATTATCGCGTAAGTTTTATTTCTTTTTCTAGACATATCAATTTGGGAAATATTGTGACTTGAATGATGATCTTTACGCACTTTTAACTCAAGCTAGGTTTCATTTGTTCAAATGGACACTTTAAAAGCAAATTTCTTGACTTGGAATGTTTTTCACCATTTTGTAATGTGTGGATACCCCAATCGAAAAATTCTAGACTAAAGTATGGATGAGTAGAGGAAATTGCAAAAGTCGTAGATTAAAGCTAATGCATTTCATGTAGACAAGGTTGACAAATCTTGAGATGTGTTGTTTATAGAACAAAGAAAGGGCAAATGTTCTTGCAAAGATTAGGCATTTGCTACAACCCTTCGATGAGGTATAAATTTTATATTTCCTCATTCTACAATGCTTTGTTATCAAATGAAGGTCAATTTATAGAAATCGTTGAATTTTGTAAGAAGAAGAAGAAGAAGAAGAAGAAGGCTAGGATTTGGCATCCATAGTCAGGGTTTTCGAATTCATGGAAGTAAGTGTTTTTTCTCTTTTTATTGCACATGTAATGTAACTCCCCTTCATGGATTTAAATGGTGTTAATTGATTTTGTGTAAATGGAAACATAGGTACAATTTGAATTGGAAATCATTACACCTACTAAAGCATTTGATTTAGGAAAGAATGACAAGTGGGCACCAAAATTATTCATTTGAAAATCTAGTAACTAGGCAAAATGTTATATGTAGTTAAAGGAAATTAAGTGGTAATTCAAGTGTAGATCTTAACTTCCTTGGTGCCAACTAAAAGTAATTGAAATGTGATAGATTGCATTGAAATTTTGACACTTGAATCATTGAGCATTAATAGCAAGGTGTTCATGAACAATGCTTCAAGTCCTAATGATTATAATGAATGGACTAGTCCAAATGGAGGAGCAAAACAGATCTTTAGACCCCATGGAGATAATAATATCAACATGAGGAGGAACAAAAATACCCAACTTGGAGGTGGGCCACTCCAAAAACCCATTGGTTTATTCTTAGTCATAATGCAAAGATTCTAGAATAGATGTTATATCATTGTTAACATTAAAAATGAAACCTCAGGATTTTGGTTACATCTATTACCTACTTTTCAAATATTGAATGAATCCATTATGCCAAATTTCAACATGGCATCGTTTGGTACCAACTTAGCAATAAATATGCAAATGCATCATGTGAGTTATAATTGGGGCAAACCAAAAGCCCCACTATAACCTTTGGATCATTATTGACCATTGACAATGCAAAATCTTTCTTCTCTTTGTGTTAAAAAACATAAACAATTAATCAATGACACAATGAAACTAACATTTATACACCTATTATCCATATATAAACAATAAACTTGTTTAGTTTTTTATGTTTTATCATAACACAATTTGGTGAATAGTGATAACCATTCCTTGGATATGGGATCATTCAGTGTTGACCAAATGTGAATATTCAATAGAAAAACACTTAGTGCGATTTGGGTGGGGTTTATGAGGTAATCACTTGAAAACATAGTCAAATGTTTGTCTATGATTGGTGCCAACCAAGGACAATGTTGATTCATTCTAATTCCATTTTCATCTAGTAAATTCAAAAATTGACTAGGATTGGTTATTCTTGTTTCTTTTTATCAAAATAAAAAGAGATTTCTCCTCACGCACTTTGTTTCTTCTATGTCCTTACTCATCCTATTGTCATCTTGCAACATCCTTCATTTGTCCCTGTCATTGTTTTATCATCCTACTATCGTTCTTTAGCCATCTTACAATATCCGTCTACTCTTATAGTATCATATTTCATGACACCTTGATTTGCTTCCTTTTGTGTTTTATTATAATAGCCACTCATCCTATTGTAATATGTGTGATTTTTTGGATACTACTCCAAATGGTTTAAAGTATGAAACATTACGAATGTTACTCGCTTGGCCTTCTTATTTATGGTAAAATCACAACGAAGAGTAGCCTGTTGGGTATTATAATGTTGGATATTACATCAATTGTTACCAACTAAAATGATTTAGTACGAGATAGTACGTTGTGGCATTTCTTGTGGCATGTTATATGGTTTGGTGTTGACTAGTGCCAAACATAAATGAAACATTCCTTTGAATTTTTTTTCTTAAGGCTAATTATATCCAAGTGTAAAGAATGGATGGATAGGCTTCGAATCGCATGAAATATTTATAAAAATACAAATTTGTCATAAAGTTCCAAAATGTTTTGGAGATAAGCTTTTAAGTGGTGCCAACCCATTGAAGTCATCTCCCATTAATTTTTTTGCTCCTAAATTTATACACAATAAAATCTATTGAATCAAAATTTAGTTTTGTTCGATGTAAACTAAATTATTTTGAAAAATGCAAGGGGCAATTTTAAAGGTCTTAATCGTTACCAACTAGTCAAAAGTTGAAGCTGGTTTGTTTCCAAATCAGTGTTATTTGACAATAATTTGAGTTTTTTGAGGATAGAACAAGTTGTGAAAAATTGTACATAAAATTTGTTATGTCTTTCAATTTAGTATCAGAGTAGTCATATAGACTGAACATCACTGATTCATTTGGGCATACATAGTTACAATTCCTCATTTTCTACTTTCCATTATATTCAACTATCATCTATATGCTCACACATGCACAAAACATTTCTCACATTTGTGCATATAAGTGTTTATTTTCATATCGACTTTCTTGTTTTTCTTTTAAATTGACTTTGTATTCTTACTACATGGCCTACCAACCTACAAAAATCTTATTAATGGAAATCAAAGGAGGAATAAATTCAACACTAATGAGGTGTTGGAATAATTTAAGATGCACCCAAAATTGAAGGGTAGGATGTGCATCCCACTATGTCGGCTTATTTACATGCCCAATATGAAGCTTGCCTTCAAGATAAATATCTTGAAGATGGAACAAGCCTTCCAAATGGGTTATAGACAAGGTGAGAAGGTATTCTTTGTGTCACCCACAAACTGCATGGAGAGGAGGTTATTGTTTCAAGCTATCAAGATTCCTAAAGTCCCCTATGGAGGAAGAAAAATCATGAGTTTGAGGATTTTTTACAAAAAGATCTAAACCTGATTGGACTCTCATGCAAAATGTTCCATGTTTGGGATGGAAACCACATGACTCAAGCTACCTAGTTCCCATACATTGAATGAGCTCACCTTGAGGATGAAGATTGGCACATATGTTGAAAGTTTTGTGTTGGACATTAGGGATGGCCTTGTTGAGTTGTTGATAATGATGACTAATTTCAATAAGTAAGAATTCCTATCCTATTGAATTCCTATGCTTGACTATATGTTTTGGAGTCTCATTTCATCGCTTGAAATCCCTTTGAATGTAGGTTAGTGGAACTAGACCATGCCAAGCCATCACTTGTCCATGACTTCTTCCAAATTCAAAGCATAGGTATGATACCTCTACAACAATTCAAAGATATCATATTGAAAGAACAATATAAGAAGTGTGAAGCAAAAACTCAAAAGACTTGGTACAACCTCATGAAAGAGGCATTTTTTGACTACATGTACAAGGTTAGTTCCATTAACTACAACAATTTGATAGTTCTTAAGTTTCCATTACTTCTTTCTAGGCTCATGAAATGACATACATATCTTTCATGATATTGTTTTATAAAGGAAATGGCTATTGCAGTTGATACTACACATCAAATGTATTTTGCAGATGTTGAAGACCTAGTTGAGAGAGATCTTGACCAACTTAAAATCTTGAGCAATAAGGCAATGGAAGCTGTGTGGAAAGAGCACATGATGGGCTTTCATAAATGCCTACCCATGTGTGATCCTTCCTTGGGGCCATCATTCCTTCAAGAGGTTCAAGTTCATTATGATATAAACCTTGAATTGAAGATGTTGATAGAAAAATTACAAATGTTGATGTCTACTTGTGTTAGCAACAAGCAAAAATTATAATGGCTAAAAACTTGGAATCAATTTGGGGTCTTATATGGAGCATAACAATTCTCAAAACAAGGCTTCTTTGATTCCATATTTGATAAGTGTTTTCACAAAGCCACGTTTTGGCACCATGTTTTCTACTACTTTTAACTTTGTTTTCTATTTGCATTGTCTCAAGTATTCAACTAGGAATGAAAATTGGAACTCGCCTTAATTTTTGTTCTTTTCATGTACCTTGAGGTGGAGGCACAAAAATTATTAGGTTGGACTATCAATGACCTTCATGTTTCCATTGATCCAACTATGAAGGTGATTTCCTTTGTTGCTTACATTGAAAAATGGAGACATGAGCTCTAGGAAACTTCCTTTTATAGAGGGTTTAGAGTGAAAAAGCCATCATGAGGGGTAAGACATGGGATTTCCAAATTCGGGCTAAGGAGGCAATGGAACAAATGTTTTACAAGTTTGAGTTCTCCATGTACTCCTTTCCTACATAGTATATACTTTTAAAAAAAATAAAATGTTTGACATTTTGTTGTGGACCTCAATTCACAAGTATATGGATCCTTAACATTTTAAAATTAGACATAATTCAAGTTAGGGTCCTTGTTTGTAGATAATGTTGAAACAGTCCTTGGAAAAGGACCTTCACCAAGAAAATTAACTAAGGTGCGAGTTAAAGACCTTCGCACTAAGCCCTTAGGATTGTTAATCATTTTACTTGTTCAAGGCTTAACCAAGGCCTAGGTTCACATTGGACCTTGCCTTTCTTCCATGCCAATCCCAAACCTAGAAGTGATATGGAGTGGTTCAATTGTTGTTGATTAACTTAGTTGGTCGGCACCAATCCAACACCTTGATTGATGCCAACCCATGGCCTCAGTTGGTGTCAATTAACCTCCTTGGTCATTGGCGATCAATGGTGTTGGTTGTCCTCAACTCGAATCCTTGGTTGTTGTTGATTGATGACCTTAGTTGGTATTGATCTTCTACCACAATTGGTACCAACCCATCTAGAGGCCATGACTTAAAGCACTTACGGACCTCATATTGGTCCAAACTTTGTGGTGTCAATCCATGGCCATTAAATTTTAAGGGCTTTCGTTGCCATGATTTTTTGGGGATCCCTTGCATACAATTCCTATTTTTTCATGTTATTGATGATGTAGATGTTCAAGGATTTAAATATCAATTTTATGAATTTCTTTTGCATGAATTCATGCAAATGCATTTGATTAGCCTAATAGTTCATTGTTGAATACCAGGTAATTTTTTTCATGTCTTGTTTCTAGTAAGAGCCATCAAGGAAATCTTTCAGCTTTTCCACAAATGGAGTGACCCAAAGTTGAATAGCTCAATGTATAAAAAAGATCTCCCTAGGGATTGGCCATCCTCTCATTTTTAGCATTGTAGATTGTACTTTGACTACCCACCTAATTGAGCTCTAGTTTTTGAAAGATCATTCAAAGAGATGTTCGATCCAAGATTCATGGACAAGCTAATGTCCAATGAAGCAAATAAGAATGAGGAAATTGAGAAGAGGAGGAAGAAGAAGAGGTTAATTAAGGGATCCTCCAATCTAGGGCACAAACCCATAATTTTTAATAATCACCACATTTGGAAGTGTGTACTCTAGGAAATGGCCCCATTCAAGATTCACCCAATCGTTGAACTCAAGAGGTGTCCTATGGTGATCCTCTCCTAATTGTGAATATTCATGGGGCTAAACCTTTTACTAATTCCACTATTGAAAGAGGAGAAGGATTTTGTAAAAGATTCTAGAGGTTGATGAGGAGCAAGTATTTTCTCATGTCCTTCCCAACCTTTTCCTCTTAGCCACCCCCAAGAGGCCTGGATTGGTCAGCAAGGCTCTTCACCTCTCCTGGCCATCTCTTGTTGAGGGAAGGGTGACAACCAAAACATGGCCTCTAGGCTATGCAAAGATTTAGAGGTTCTAGGAGGAGGTAATTAATTTTAGCCATTTGTCCAGTGGGTTTTATGTTTTCTTTTAACTTAGAATTTTAAACCTTGATTGTGCAAATCATGGCAAGAATCCCTAAAGGAAAAAGTTGATAAGGTTGTTGGAGAAGTGTTAGGAGACTTGCTTGTCTCACATGTATTTGACTCCATGAATGTTGAGTCGGAATGAAAAAAATGCAGAATTATGTTGTGTGGTTTTCACCCATCATGATTTATTGGCTTTAATAAAATTATTGGCCCAATCAACATTTACTCGCATTTATTAGTAAGTACCAACATTTATAGGTTATTTGGAAGGGAAACCAACATTTATTGACCTTTATGGGTTTAAATCAGCTTAATCCAAATGTATGGTTTAACCCAAATATCGCTGAATTTTTTTTCTTTGAGTTTTGTTGTTATGGTGTTGGCAATAATTGATAATTATCCAATCATTGTGGGGTCCCACACCATTTATAACCCTTTACCCATTGGGGAGGGGCGGGGGGGTTGTACGAGGGGTGTTTGTCAACAAATGCAATTTGTGGATGCAAAACAATATCTCAAATTTTGTACATTGTCTTACTTTCATTTTTTACCTTCTTATTACTTTTGTACATACTTTTTACTTTTTTGATTACTTTTTTCTAATTACCTTCTTCATACAATATTTCCCCTTTTTCTTTTTACCCTTTATTCTTCTTCTCCTTTTCCTTCACCATTTCTTTTTCTCTAGTTGTTGATGGTGTTGGGGTTCGTTCAAGGTCGTCAAAGGTGTTTCATAGTTTCCAAAGGGGCTTTGTAGTTTCCAAGAAATTTTACAAGAGTTTGGAAATAAAGCCTATGGGTTTTCAAGGGGTTTTATAAAAGTTTGGAAAAAGAACCTCTATTTGTTTCTTCTTCTTCATTTTCTTTTCTTTCTTTCTTTTTTTCTAGGACAAAAGCCAACTTTCATCATGGTGCAAAAGCTAGCATACTTTGTCAACCAATGCCATTGTGGCGGCCAATTTGAACATGTGCCACATAACCAAAATACATTGCAAACATGTCTTATTTAAGTTTAGTTTGAAAAAACTTGGATTTTTATAATTTTAGTATCTAAACAATGGAGGTTGGCCAAAAGAAACAAATACATGTCATCAATAAATGCAATGATAAACATTAAAAGGCCTCAAAACACTCAAAGGACATTACAAAGGAAATCCAAATACATTTAACATTATGAGTGCTTATTGAATAAGCAATGAAGGCCTTCAAAACACTCAAAGGACATTAAAAAGGAGGCTCAAATTGATTTAGCACCATGAATATTTATTGGATATGTAATGAAGGCTTTCAAAGCATTCAAAGGCCATTACAAAGGAGATGTAGATTAATTTAACACCATGAATGTTCATTGGATAAGCAATGAAGGCCTTCAAAGCATTCAAAGGATATTACAAAGGAGATTGAGATCGACTTAACACCGTGTAGTGCTTTTTGATGGAGTGACCTACAATCAAGGGCCTTAAAGCATAATGTATTAGATCTACAAAAATCATGAAATGAATAAGCTTGGTGGAAATTGTAACAAGAAAGGAGTTTTGGTACATTCATACATAGACAAAAGTCCTCAACAAAACATGTTAAATGCTTCTAAAGCTAAGTCTTTGGACAAACTCCATGTTTGCAAACATGGAATTCTTCACATGTGTCCTCCTATTAAAGTTTTTAAGTAGTAGGTATTATTAGCACATATTAAGAGATGATTGAAACAATGCAAATACTTTGTTCCAACAAATTTTCACTAAATAAGAAGGGAAATTCTACACTTACCTAATGCCATTGGTACTGCATAATCCTCTTTGAGGTCCTCCTTCAATTGGTTGAACAAATTTAAAAAACCATGTTCCATTGCCAAAGTGTTGATGGTTGCATCATGATTTTGAAATCCCCAAGCATTCCACCAATTTGGGGGGAAACTTTAACACAAGGGTCAAAACATGCTAATAGGAGCCAACAAGATTACTTTATAAAAGGATTGTGAATCATTTTTTTTATTCTTTTCACTTTTTTGTATAAAAGAATTTTCGAATGAAATATTTTGCAAATTGTTATTAAAAATGTAGGTAGTTGCTCCAATATGTCACATTTTTGTGTGTTAACTATTGTTGAATAAATATGAATTTTTCAAAGAATGAAAATTTTGTCAGATTTTTTGTTTTGTCTTAAAACATTATCATAAATTTGAATCATACCAAAATATGTCAATTACTTTAGGTTTTAGTTTTTTATATTATAAAAAAAAACTTTGTTTTATATGTCATGTAAATTACACCCCATTTACATATGGTAAAGGACTTTTGAAAATTTGAAAATTTGAAGTTCATATTTTGAGTTTAATTTTTAAAAAAATCATAACTTTTAAATTGTGAGTGTTTTTTTAATGTGGGTAGTGGGTTAGTATCATCTAAATCATCTAAATTTCTTTATTAAAATAATATTTTACCTTAGTGCTTTACAAAATTGATTACTTTAACCACAATTGTTGTTAAAGTTCAAGATTCCTTTACTAAAACCAAAACTCAAAGTTAAATATAATGAATTTTTAATTTGAATTCTTCAACACTCATATTAGTCATTTAACACAACTTGGAATGATTAACATAACTTTTAAATGTCAACACAAAAACATATCTATTATATGTTGAAATTTTCAAGGATTCCTAACACCCTTTTTGGTTTTTATTAATGTGTTTTGACCCACAAACATAACATTTGTTGTCTTCTTTAAAAGGTTAGCCAAATAAAATGGATGATACAAATGTTTTCAAGGTGCCACAATTATTTCACAACAATTATATGACCTTTTATAGGCCAAACACATAAATTCATAATGATTTCATGGACCTTTGAGTTAATTGGCATGCTCGGATAAAGAAGGGGTTTAAGCCAGAAAAATACTCCTATTTTCTCCATTTCATTGACCTAAATATTAATTGCTTCTTTTTGTTGTTCTAGTTCATTAACAATGTTTAAATCAATTTTCCACAAATTTATTTGGTGTCCTAAAATAAATCCTCCCCTCATATGGTTTTTGCTTTACTATCCTCAACAATTATTTTTTGAATATCTAATTTTCTTTTAGTGGTTTTAATTTCTTTTTAAATAATATCCAACCTTTTAGAAATGTTGGGCACATCCTTTGTTTGAAATTGCATCCCCTCCTTCCCTTTGCAAGCTTCCTACAAATATTTTACACATCAAAATTTTTAACCTTAATGCACAAACAACAAAACTTCTTGTAAACACATTTCATGAAAATGTTAAAAATTTATAACTTAATGCACAAACAATAAAAAATGCACAATTTGACTTAGTGTGCTTGAGATTCCGCCCCTTTTGTCCTTCTATAACATTTTTGCAAGTGGATCAAATTAAAACCTATGCAACCCATGTTCACACAACCTATGTGCATAACGATATGCATATTGACTTAATGTGTAAACAACAACTTGACATTCAACAACTTAACATTGATATTAGAAACATGACAACAAATGGGGGTAACTACCAAGATTTTACTTTACTTGTAAAAAGGCATACATTTCCTTTTGCCTTCTCAAGTCATCTTCCAACACAACCAAGTTTTTACTTCTACTTATTAGTCTTTTTGTGTAAATGATCTAGTTGCTTGCATGTGGAAGCATATTTTAGTTAGTTCGTTAAGCAATTTTTGCTTCCTCCTTCTAAAACCACACCTTTCTTTAATGATTGAGTCAAATTTTCACCAAGAAAAGTGCGTACACCTTACATTTTTGAAAGCTTTATTGGTAGGACACCATATGGGCAATGAATATCTCCCATTCCACCTTGAACTTGTAGGAGTTTTCTTGATGACCTATCCACAACATTGTTAATCTCCAACTAACCAACATTTGTGTTTCCACCACTCAACTTTGAACCCTTTCTTAATCAAGTTTTGAATCTCTCCATCTCCACTTGCCTCCATTTTTCTTTAGTTGTTATAGCTACAATTGCATTTGTAACCCAATTAGTTTTATATCTCTTGCCTTTTGATATGCATCCCTTTCATGAACCATTTCATGAACTCGTTGTTGGTGACATTAAAGGGGCCAAATACCACCTTGTTCAAGGTTAGGAGCTTTTCTCTGGTCCCTGGAAGAAGAATAAAATTTTTAGTTTTATAAATATAACAATCATTGAAAACCTCCACCAAGCCTTCTTTGGTAACATGGTGTAGCTTGAGATTTGTTTTGGGATTGAATATTTGATTATTTAATCCCTTCTCAATTACAAAAAACTCAATTGTTTGTAATTTATAATCTATAGTGTGAGTGGGTTCAATGTCTTTTTTTTATTTCCTAGGTTTTTGTTCCATATCATTAACACAACACAAACCGAAAAGCAAAAGGTAGAACAATTTTTTTTGAGTACATGAAACTTTCATGCTCACTCACCAAAATTGTAACTCATTTCAACAAATTTTTTCAGCTCCCTTCAAACCTCAACTTAATTCACTTTGAAATCTAAACTAAAGATCATAGCTTGATAGTGTTTTGTTGTGTAGATTGTGCAATGGAAAAAAAATTGAAAGAATACTTGTGAATGTTATAGAAAAGCTTTAAGGTCTAGTGGGAGTTATTGAAGCCTTTTGCATTGAACATGAAAAATTATGACCAAACTTTGTGGGCATCCAATTTTGATAGAAAATTTCAAATTAGTCAATTACGATTAACCATAGTAGTCATGCCATGTCATCATAGGAAAGTTGATTCCTTTACATAAATAGTTGTCTTGGGGGTGCATTTGGCTCTTAATAACATGGTTGAACCCTTAAAACAAACAAAATAGTCTTTAGTTTACTGAAGGTTACAAGCAAACAAAAGATGGAAAATTTCCCATGCAAATATAGCCTACAAACCATTAGTAGATGATTGGCATCCCCAACTACCTTGAAAGTTGAGCTTAGATTTTGTAGTGACATAAAATTTTATTCTTATTGAAATCTCACATTCATTAAACAATTCCGTAAGTAAAAAAGTCTTTCCAAATTCTCTTTCTCACACCTTTTTAAAGCTCAAAAGAAAAAACCATTGAAACCTCCAGCACATTATCCAATACTCCATTGCCCTAAAAAAAACCAAATCCAAAAACACACACACACAAAACCTTAAGAACATTGAATTCACCCCACTCCAATGTTCTTTATGAGGTTCCCAAAGTTCCCAAAACTAAGGACCATTGTCCAACCCTGGAATCTGAAATTTAATCTTTGCCCCATAAAAGGACAGAGCCAACAAATTGGAGTCCATATGGGAAAACTGGTATAGCTATTTCCACATTGCCGCCAAATGGCAGCCTCCATGTGGCAATATAGGGAAAAGAAAAAGCCCAGCATCAAAAGTTAATAGCATCCCAAAGAAAAAGAGGAGGTGCTGCCATATGGGTTGGGTCAGCCAGGACCTACACTTCTTGCCCTAAAAACCACAAAGTTTTTGTTGAGACTCTTCTAAATTCTGAATATTATAAATATCATCTCCTATAGACTAAAAATCAAGATCTCCAAGACCAGTTTTAACATTTCCTAAGTTAAATATAGTGTACGGTAAAGTCCAAGGGTTGGGGGCTTTCTCAAAATAAGGGGTCTATTCAAGCCGATACGTACATGTATAGTGGCTAAAGATACATGATTAAGTCCGGCCCACATTTTGGGAATGTGGCCCACCACGTTGGCTTCACCTGTCTGTAAAGCACAAGGCACACGTTATAGTCAACCTGGACATAGGGCAATCATGGGATGCAACAGGCGAGATGCTAAATACACCCCCCCATCGAGCTCTGTCCGGTGCATGTTTCTCTTGTCTTCTTGCACATGTTTTTCGGCCCTGCTTGGTTCTGCATAGAACCATGCAGCCAGGTTCTACATGTTCTTCTGTTCAGCAAAAGAACATTCTACATGTTCTTTGTTCTGCTTGAACTATTACTTGATCTGCTGCCGCCCAGCAAATTCGAAATCTGCGACTTCCTAACATAGAACATGGTACTATCCACTGGCACAGATTCCAGCGCTATAATTGATTTCTTATCTATTGAAATAATTCCCACAGTCAAAAAGTCAAACCCTGCGGCAGAACCACACGGTTCTCAGCAGGGCTGCACTGTCAGGCCCAGAAAGGGCGCCGGACAGAGCTCGATGGGTTTAGGGTTTAGGGTATTTAGCGTGTCGCATGCAACAGGGGGGTTTCTTACACCCACTTCCTCAGAGTTGACGATCTTAGGCTTAAGTAGGCATAAGAACCTTGAGACTCTTAAGGAGTAAGTGTGCAAGACCCTTGGGCCCTTATCTTGTCTAAGAGAAATATTCAACAATAGAAGGTGGAAGCTCTCCAAATATACCAGGAAATTTCTTCGAATGATTTACACCTCTAAAGAGGCGGCATCAGTCAAGAAGTGAAGGTGCCAGTGTGCGTGCTGGTTCACTCTGGCCGAGCAGGCATCCAATTAACCTCGAAGCAATTTCTCCGCGTGGTCCAAGTTGTCGGTTTTCTCTTTCCTGTAGTTCCAGACTTTCACGTACATTTTGACTTTGAAGTTGAGGGCAGTCGCCTGACGATTTCGACTTTCCTCTATTGCCCATGACTGCTCCTATCCCACCGCTTTTCTCTCGCAGTATGCCACTGCTTTCACCATCTGCAATCTGCTAAATCCATGTCCCATAGAGCTACTGCGCACCCCCCAAGAGCGCATTCTTCCGACTACACAAGTATGTGTTCGTGAATTAATTGCGTTCTTGTCATTTGAATGAATCACTGCAGTTTATTTGTAGGAGAATCATAATGAAAATTGCACAGGGGTCGATTAGGGCTTTGACTCAGCTTCATCTGTGCATGAAGCTCACTTAGTTAGAACCTCTAAGGAATTCTTTGGCGACTATTGTTCAATGAAGAGTTCCTGGTATCCCATTATCTGAAGAGTTGCCTTTGAAGGCTTGAAACGATCTTGCTTTACATCGTGCTTTTAACTCATCTCTGACACGCATATGTGTCCAAATTTCCACCTCTGTGATGCAGGGACAGTTGGAGCAAGAAGACTTAGTCTCAAGGACAACATCTTCAAGGTTACCGATTTAGACGATTGCTGTTCTTGCATTTATTAGCTCATGAGCTTCAGTTGCAGGTGTGTCTTCTCTTCATAGGTAACAACAAAATTACTTTATACAGCTTATTTTCTAAGGTCGCATCATGTCCTTCTCCATTGCATTCCTCACCATTTTCAAAATTAATGTAGAAACTCCACTAGAGAAGCATGGCAAAGGAGGACTTCTAAGCAAATTAATCTTACCTTCAATTGTTGCTCTACTTTGACATACTTTTTGCATTTCTTCTCTGTTGTGGCTCAAGAGATTGGTTTCAGCTTTGCCATGGTGACCATATCATCCTAGGTTGCAGCCTTAGATCCTTTCTCAGGCACCATGGGGTTAGAAAGGTGTGGCTTGTCTGAATCTATTCTTGAGAATTGTTTAGTCACTATGATGCTTATGCTGATAAAATGCATTGTTAAAAACCAGAAGCATTTATAGGTCTTGATGTTGCACATCTCTTTTATGGAAACTCTCATGAAGTAGCAAGATTTCTTGAAGTTGTCTGGCCTCAGTGGTGAACCTATGTTTGTTCCAACAAACATACCAATGATGTGGGAGACCCCAAAATCCTCTCATAATTCTATTTTATGGTCTAGTTTTCTTTTGTTCTTGAGGGCAGTTTTTCTTTTTCACAGTTGCTGATGGTTTTTAGTTTTTTTGCCAGATCTGAAATTTCAAATATACAGTTCCTTACTACAGGGTCATTTGCAAATTCTTTTTAGGTTGCCTAAGATTATAGGTATAGACAAATTCTCAGTACTTATGAAGAGATATGTAATTGTGAGAGCATATGGAAACCCCCTTTCCATTAAACAACTTTCTGACTGCAAGTCATTAGTCTTAACACGTATGGTGAAGTTGTTAAGGCTTGTGACTTGTGCACATATTGCATATTTATTCTCCTTCTGATCCTAAGTATATGTCCGAGGTTCTATTTACTTCAATTAGTGGGGTGCATTATCGATATCACACATGGAGTTGATCTTTTAAGTTTCATGCATTTCTAGTTTGAATTTTCATGTATAACATCATGTGTCAATTTTAGTGTCCATGGTTGGTATATTACTTCTTAATGTAGTTTGCAAGTGAAATATCTTCACTATTCTACTCATGGAAAAGCCATCTTGCCCGTACTTTGCACTGATGTGGAGACTAAATGGTTTGTCTAATCTGATGTTTGTGTTCTGCAGTAGGTATGCACAACAGATGAAGGTACATTAGTCAAAGAATTGGAGAGTTGCAAGTTGATCTAGATCTATGATCTCTTGAATTTTTTCAATCAAGATACCTTTTGATGATATGATTTGTAAGTAGGTTTGGTGTCATCTTTTTTCTAATAAGTGGTTTTATTGACATCATTTTTCAAATGTGGTTTCCTAGCGGATAGAAAGTGATGTGAAACACATTTATCTTCAGATCCTTTGATGGAACAAGTCTAGTGGTTCATATAAGGTAATGCCAATTTTTTGGTTTTGCACCTAGAAAAGCCAAAACTGCTGGCATCGTGTCTCAAACTCAACTTCTTAAATCAATCTCATAAAGAACCCTTCTCCAAAGATTATAAGTTATTTCTATGTCAATATATACAAAAGAGTGAAATAGTTAATATCATCTTATGGCCCTCAACTCCAACAATATGAAATATTTGTTATCTCTAATGGTAAGGAAGAAGGGAAGTAGAGGCTGCATGCATGATTAACATAGTTAGTGGGTGGAGGAGTCTTGCTTGCATCTAATACAAGCTATAATCTATAATCTTGTTATCATTATGACTTCAAAGAAACAATATTTTCTTGTCATCTAGAACTACTCTTCTAGTGAATCTACTTTCTATGAACATGCTTGAATTTTGTCCTTTTCATTCTCATTATGTTCTAATCTCCCAAATTAAAACATCACAAGGGATAAATTTTGAAGAATTTCCAAGTTTTGAAAGTCAACAACAATTTTCTTTCTATTTCCATTTGCTGGCTTCTTCCATAGATCATTAAAAAATATGAATGAACCAAATTGCTTTATATTGTGATGATTATAACGGTATGTTGAAGAGTGAAAGGATGATTTAAATTCCAGGCACATTGTTAGAACCATAAATTTGAGTTGATAAATCTAGATGTGTATATCTCAATGTAACAAAAACATGGAAAACTTTTCAATGTCCCATTTTTTGGTTCAAAAGTGTTGTCAAATAGAAAAAGACTTATAAATATCCACATATCCATATATTCACAAAGGCAGCATCATCACTTATATGAAATATTCATTATGTACATGAAATGCTAAAAAGATATATGATATGGCCAAATGTTTGTGCAGGAGTTGGGAAATTGGAGATATGGTCTAAAAGCAGAACATGAAGAGTAACATCAAGAGGAATCTACATTGTACAATGGGAATTCAAATGTAGGATGTGCCTCTGAATAGGCTGGAAACATCACCCTCCAACTGCGCATTTTGATGGTCCCAACATGGATGGTTTGCTATCTCTGGATCCGCTGGACGTACCTCTTGAGAAAAATAGACCCAGAGGGCCACCTCTGACAGCATCTGATGATTGTCTTAATGTACTTCTCTTGGGAGCAACTGGAGTTGGTAAGTCAACATTCATCAACGCATTTATCAACTATCTGACCTTTGACACACTCAACAATGCGCTCCATGGTGAGATGCAGAACTTGATATACTCCACATTTTCTACATCAACTGAGGATGATGAAGAGACAGAGATTGTTGTTGGGGTGCCAGATGACAGAGAGAGTACAAGCAATGGAAATGGGGGTGGTTCCGATACCCAAAGTTGCAGAGCATACACAATTTTAAATGGAGACAGGACAGTACGGTTGATAGACACTCCTGGCATTGGAGACACACGAGGCTTTGACCAGGATGTTAAGAACATGAAAGACATTATATCTTACATCTCAAATTACATGGTGCTGAATGGTGTTTGTATACTCTTGAAGCCCAATGAAGAAAGGCTTACACCATCCCTGAGGTATTGTATTGTTGAGCTTCTTGCCCACCTCCATAAGGATGTTGCAAACAATATCACATTCTGCTTCACCAATGCAAGAAGTACCATGTTTCATGCTGGGGCGACTCTTAACATTCTCAAGGCACTGCTAGGGGAATTTCAGCAAATCTCTGCCATAGAACTGAGCAAGGACACAATTTACTACTTTGATAGTGAAGCCTTTAGGTTTCTGGCATGTGTGAAGAACGGTATCAAATTCTCAAACAATGAACAGCAGATTTATGATTCAAGTTGGAGACAGTCAACAACTGAGTCAATCAGGCTCATAAATCACATTAGATCCCTTTCACCGCACTTGATAGAGAAGACAGTGTCTCTTAACAAGGTGAGAGACATGCTGACCAGAATTGAAATACTACTGCCTAGTATGTCAAGTGTCATAGAGATGGAGCAGACAGTAAATGCTGCTGCACTTTTTGCTAACTTCCTAGCACAACATTCCATTGTAGTCTATCATCTTGGTATTGAAGAGTACCTTGAAGATCAAATCAAGAAAACAAGAACACTACCTGGGGCAAAACATTATAGGAAACAGACAATAGAGAGTCTTGAAAGTTCGCGAGAGTCATATTCTCACCAGGTCTCAATGTACAAAAAAAGATGCAAGGCTGGCAACAAGTCTGGTGTCATTAATGTTGATGACATCAGAAACATGCTACACCAGCTTTATGCCCTTAAGGAGAATGGCAAGATGCTAAAGGAGATGATGGATGAAGTAGAGGAAGGATACAGAAATGTAGCAAACCAAGAAGAAGTGTCATATATTGTGCAAATGCCACCACAAAGGCGTACCTCTGATAATAGATGGCAGATTCTTTTCTGGGTATGGTACATACTGCAAAGCATATGGAGCAAGTATGTCAAATGACAGA
>Ga0116228_10000891_pt1 | contig 23930 bp, 20 predicted proteins | sample S1TSphfallax_2_FD_89694 | JGI IMG/M metagenome (GOLD analysis project Ga0116228, IMG submission 89694) | Host-associated microbial communities from peat moss isolated from Minnesota, USA - S1T2_Fc - Sphagnum fallax MG | ecosystem: Host-associated > Plants > Peat moss > Unclassified | place...
AACCACTGATCATGAAATTAAAGCTTCCACTACTTTTGTAGACAAGATGCAAAAATTAACCCCAAAAAAACAAAAAAAAAAAAACACAGTTAAATATGGAACCATGTATTGCCAAAAGCCAAAAATATAATAATAAAAAATATAATATAATAATAATAATAATTATTATTATTATTATTTTATTTTTTTGCAGTCTCAAGTCTCAAGCTGGTGCCACCTCTTGCGCTAGTCGATGTACATTTGTCGCCAATAGCGATACTTGCACAAAGATTTTGCAAGTTAGTGGGGGGATCTGCACGTGTGCTCGTCCGGGATGGAGCAGCAGCTGCTGCACAATTTTTTATTTTTTATTTGTGTTTTTTTGTTTTGCAGCTGGAGTTTTTGGTTTTTGTTTCTTGCAGTTTCAATAAGGTAAAGTAGGTAGCCTAATGTTGTTGCTGCAAAATCATAAGCTTCTCTCGATCCCCCCATGTAATTCATTTATTTGCATCGGGGGTTTGTTTTGGTATCTCAAGCTGCAAAACTTACTCCTTTTTTCAAATTTTGTTCTTCTTGTATTTTGGGTACTTAACTTCCAGTTTTTTGGCTGCTGCATGTTACATAATCCTCAGGTCCTCTTGCACATCTTTGCAAATCTCATCTACAATTTCATGTACAAGCAGAAGTGGGGTTCAAATTTGAGATTCTAAGCATCTTGTGAGTTGTTTCAGTTTGTTGGGTTCTTTGCATAGACAGATAACATAGATACAGAGAGAGCTTGTTGGCAAACTTGATCGAAGCAAAGTTCGGGAGTTGCTTGGGATTGAGTGAGTGAGTGTGTGAGTGTGTGAGTGAGTGAGTGAGTGAGTGAGTGAGTTCTTGTATTGGGTACTTAACTTCCAGTTTTTGCTGCTGCATGTTACTCCTCAGGTGCTCTCGCACATCTTTACATGATCTACAATTTCATGTACAAGAAGAAGTGGGCTTCAAATTTGAGATTCTAAGCATCTTGTGTTTTGTTTCAGTTTGTTGGGTTCTTTGCATGGACAGATACATAGATACATAGATACAGAGAGAGCTTGTTGGCAAGCTTGATCGAAGCAAAGTTCGGGAGTTGCTTCGGATTGAGTGAGTAAGTGAGTGAGTGAGTGAGTGAACTCTCTCTCTCTCGTAGTATTGTAGTAGTAGTAGTAGTAGTAGTGATGGAGACTCTCAAGGGTATCTTTGGTACTGCCAAGGATTCAAGCACCGAAGCAACAAGACCCAAGGCAATTGAGCGAACCCCTTCGGGCACCAAGAAATGGATCAAGGAATTGTCTCCTTTGGCCAACAGTGTTGTGGGCCGCTGTGCAAGGTATACAAACTACAAACCAACCAACCAACCAACCAGCGATTGATGCTTTTTCTTTTTTCTAAATGGGTATTCAAGACAGAATCAGTTGTTCAGTCACTCTTTTGCAATTAGATTTCCAACTCTGAACAACTCTTTGTAATTCTCTTTAAAAGACTCAAGAAGAAAAAAAAACACACACTTGAATGCAGCCCACTCTACTGTGCCCAACATGTGGAGAAGATTTTATGAAGAGTTGGTGAGGATTTTGTGAAGATTTTGTGAAGAAAATGACAGACTTTTAAAATTTGTCTGAACTTGGGTTGGGTGCACACACTGGGGGGATGGATGGGGGGGGCTGTTGGGTATGTTGGACTCCTGGGTTGTTTTGTTGTTTGCATTAGGATTCTGTTGGTTCGTCCAGAGGATTTGCAAAAGCAATTTGAACAAGAGGCAGCAGCTTCAGCAAAGACACCATCCAAGTATGCAAAGAATTTACTCGAGTATTGCAGTTTCCGAGCACTTTCAGTATCAGCTCAAGTGGCCGAACACTTGAATGACAAGGACTTTCGACGGCTATCATATGATATGATGCTTGCTTGGGAAGCTCCTGATGCAACCAGCAGCAACCCTAAGTCCAAGGTAATAAATAAATACTCACCACAACAACAACAACAACATAAGGTTTTATGTTGTGTCAATTGTGACACATTCATGTTGAATACTAAGAAGCCATATTTGTCAAAGTCATGGTGAACATGACCACATATCCATACCAATGTGGTGTTGAGTGTTTACTCAGTAGTAATTTAGCATTAGTGTAATTTGTGCTATTGTTACCCACATTGAATTGTCAAGGCCTACTGCCATACGGGAAAAACATTTTCTGTTCTAGTTTCATAGTTTGGTTATACACGGATCCATTTTAAAGATGGGAAATGCTACATTTTGAGTTTTTGGAAGGGCTACTTGAGCGCCACTTAGAACTTCTTTTTTTGGGGGGGATCAGGGAGTTTGGATTTTGAAACTCTGAAACTTGGGCTGATTTGGGCTGAAATTGGAATTGCTAACTGGAATTGTGGTAACTCTGTAACATACCTATATGCAATGGATAGATGGCAGTCTCTTTTACTGGGAAATGCCAAAAAAACTTGCGGTGTTTGTGTTCATAGGTACAGCAAGAGCTTGAGAAGGTGGGAAATGAGTTAGAAGCAGAGCAGGAGGAAGATGCAGATCATTTCTTTTCTGACTTGATGCCCATAGTGGTAAGTAAGATAGATACACCCACAAGCCATTATTATTTTTTATGTTGTTCTTTTTGAGCTTTGTTTTTAGGTGTGGTGCTCTGGTCTGTTAATTAGTTGATGTATAATTAACTTGTGTTCAAGAAATTTCTATCCTCACTCTTCATGCTTTGCCCTAAACAAAGATGGCCCAGGAAAACTTTGCAAATTTGTAATAATTAGATACATACGGTGCATGTGATCTTGTTGTGTGTAATCTTCTAAGTTGCACTATTTTCTGTGGGTTTGCAGGCAGAAGTGGAGACTGCTGTTGGGTTGGAAGCATTTGCAAGGATTGCCCCTGCCATTCCTGTGCTTGCAGATATTATCACAGTGCATCCACAGTGGCAAGCACTTACTAATACCACTGGAGGTCTTCTTCCTTTTCCTATTTATGATAAGTACCTCAGCGAGTTGGACAAGTAAGTAGCCAATCCTCCTCCACCCCATCACCTTAAGTTTTGAGCCAGGTCCTTCCAATGGTCATTGCCCAACACATATATGTCCTATTGACATTGTTGCCAAGTGGGTGGAATTTTGACCATCCTTTTCTTGTTTCCTTTTCCAGGTCGATCAAGTCGGTCAAGGGCCAAATCTCACCAACATTCATCAAGGCACTCAACTTGGGGAAACATGAGACGGTGGTGGAGATCGATGGAGGGGGTTCTCAAGCAGTTCTTCAGCATATGGGAGTATCTACCTGGCCTGGTGTGTGCAAAAACCTTACATAGGAATTTTTTTTTCCTATTGTAAATTCAACTCATTTTTGATATTTTTTTGCCAAATGTCTTCTATCACAAAATTGAGAAACAAAAGGCACTGGCTTTGGCATCTTGATCCCATTGGTTTCAATAATTGATATTATATTGCTGGTGTGTCTATCTGGGTGTATCATTCTCTCTACAGGGCGCCTTACTTTGACAGACTATGCAATGTACTTTGAGAAAGCAGGAGTGTTATCTTATGGTGAGGCACAGAAGTATGACCTAGCTGCCAACTTAAACCAGGTGGTGAAACCTGATTTAACAGGGCCATTGGGTGCCCGCATTTTTGATAAAGCTGTTATGTTCAAGTCAAATGCAGAGTAAGTGTTGTATATTCGACCTGCCCAACCTCGCCAAAAAATAAAAGAGATTGATGACAACAATACTTACAAGACTGCATGAAAGCGCTTGGTTATGAGTGTTTCCATAAACATGGATTTCATTTTTTGCCATGTAGCAAATATGGTTCTGAGAAATTTGTGTGTGTCTCTATGTGTGTGTGTTTTTGGGGTTGGTTTTATAACACAGTTTGGAGCCTACAGTGCTGGAGTTCTCAGAAGTGACAGGGAATCAACGGCGGGAGTACTGGCTAGCAATAATTCGGGAAATAATAGCAGCCCACAAATTCTCACGTACTTTCAAGCTCGAGGGTGTGGGTAAATCAGAAGCACTTGCAAGGGCAGTGTTGGGCATAACACGGATGAGGGCTGTGAGAGAAACTTTCAATAAAATGCCACCCAGACCTGATAACCTTCTGACTTACACATTCGGGGATGAGATGCCGAATGGGGATATGGTTATGGCAGCCTTAGCCCATACACTTCGTCAGTCTGAGCATGGCCAAGGTGGGGATAGTTTCCTCGATCTCCATGAGGGGAATCGTGTGTATGCAAGCTCAGCAACTGCTGCTGTTGCTAGCTTCGAGTCTTTGACTCCCAAACTGAATAGTGACCAAAAACCTGATGCTTCGGTTCCCATTGGTGAGTTTGTGATTGGAGAATTGACACCGCTTGAGAAGGCAATTTTGCAATCTCGAGAAAATACCAAACAAGCTGAAGTCGCACAGGCAACTATAGATGGAGTGAAAGTGGAGGGAATTGGCACAAATGTTGCAGTAATGACGGTGTGTCTCTTGAACACTCTCTACTACTCTGTTTGAACCTTAATTTTTGGTTGAGCAAATCCTTAAGTTTTCAGTTTGGCCATTTCTGAAAATTTTGAGAACCATGCTTATAGATCAGAACTGAGTATTTGATCTTATGAGAACCTTAAGAACCACCCCGAGACCCAGCAGCAGGGGTTTGGTGCAGTTTCTAATACCCACCCTGGAACACTAGTGGAAACTGGAAACCCTTTGGGGTTCATAGCTAAAACATTAGCAATAGGCAATGATGCTGTCATGACTACTAATCAAACTGGACTGTGATTTTTGCAGGAGCTGCTGAAGCCAGTGAATGTGCTTCTAGCATGGTGCACATCTATCATAGAGTGGAAGGATCCTTTCAAGACAATCTCAAGTGCAGTGGTTATCACAATTTTCATTTACATGTAAGACCACCCAAGATCAACCTGAATAAGCTGTGGAGCTGATTCCAGCAAGAAGCTGAACCTGCAAGTCTGGTTGACCGGAACTGGACCAAGAACCAGGCTGGAAAGAGGGCTAGAACCTGTTCCTCAATGCAGTTGAATTACTTCAAAATACTTACAACGAAAGAGGATTGAGGCTGTGATTTGTGTTGGGTGTTACAGGAACTGGATTTTCTATGTTCCATCGCTGCTGCTGTTGAGTGCAGCAGGCTACATACTGTATTTGCGGTATATGAAGAAGCGGGAACAAATGGGTGTTGGAGAGATTCTTGTTCCGCAACCCCCAAGCCAGAGTACTGTGGAGCAGCTGCTCGCACTACAACAAGCACTGGCGCAGTTGGAGGGATTCATTCAGACTGGCAATATTGGCCTACTCAAACTCCGTACTTTGTGCTTGTCAAACTATCCTGAGGTCAGTACTACTCTGAATTTTCCATTACAAAAGTACTTCCTACTTACAATTGGATTACTAAGAGCATCTCACTGAAATGACCTGTGCACAATATTTTGGATGACATACAACCTTTACATTGTGTGAAATTCAATTTGGGCCTATAAATTTGCCCAAGATATAGTGATCTCCAAGAGGGACAGTAGAAGAAAATGATTGCTTTTGATTGGTCAGCCATTATGATTGGCTCAACCGGGCCATCAACTTAGTCTTGGTGCAAACTCTTGCACCTTCAGACTAGGCAGATGGCCAGCTAGCTACAGTTCTGTAGCTAAGTTTGATGTCACTAAACACATAACGCCATAATATGTGCTATGGGCTGTTGTGCAGGCATCAAATCAGGTTGTGGGGTTGCTTGTTGCGGGGTCTATTGGCTTGGCACTATTGCCATCTCAATGGATAGCTTTGATCATCTTTGTAAATTTGTTCACCGGGCAGATGCAATCAAGGAAGGAGAGCTCAGCTCAGTTCAATAGACGTATTAGTGAATGGTGGCACAATATACCTGTGGTGCCGGTCAGGTTTCTCAAGCCAGAAGAGCAAGAAAGTTTGGGTCAGCAGTGATGTGTGCCTGCACAGGAGAGTGAATACAAAACACCAGCGAACTTGGTACTCAGATTCTACAAGAGGTACAAAGCCACCAATATTGAAGAAGTAAGCCTTTTTTTTTCTTTTTGAGGGGGGTGGGGTTGTTGCCAAGAACTTGCCATTCTAGGTGGATGTTTGTGGTGTGGCAAGAAAACTCATGTTTTGTTTAAGATTGTAAGTAATGGGAGTTACTCTAATTAAGGTTTTCATATTCAACAATTATATAGCTTAACAGATATGCAAACCCTAATGCAAAAAGCATGAGATTTTTGTACTTGAAACTTACGTGCTTTGAGCTTTCTAAGTCCATATGTCTAAAGGAGAACACTTCCATTTTTTTGCAATACAAAATGTTTTGCAGAAAGAAAGGAATAAAAAAATGGATTCAAAAAATGGGTTACTCCTAGACTTTGTTGTGCAAGTATGTAAAAATCATTGGCTTTGCTTATGTGAAACTCGTCGTGTGGTACAAGATCAGTGCCCAACACTATAGAAACTAACAATGTCATACATATGAAAATATGCACACAAGGAAAGGACTCCAGAGGCATGCCATGAGGATAAACCCCCCAAGCACAAAAGAATTCAGAACCTTGTTCACATTGAGCTGAGTTTCCACAACAAATACCAAACAACAAATGCAATAAAGACCTAACAAATTATCATGACTAGAGTTTTGTCTAGTGCTATGTCCATTTTTCATCTACCGTGTACACTACCCATGACTTCAAAAAATGCTTCCTTGAGTTTACAAACAAACATGATTACATAGATGCAATTCATTGGAGAAGTGGTCATATGTAACCAAAAACCCCGATGTAATGAAGAATTTAGTGGTTGTTTGTTTGAGGCTTAAGTACCAACCTCCCTTTCATTACCTACCAATTTAGATCTGAAAAGACACATGATGTTATGTTATGTGCATTGAAATATCCAGGCTATCTATTGTAAGATGTTTATATTAAGATGGCTTTATAAGGTAAGAGTCACCCCTTGAAAAATGTTAGATCTTCACATATAGACCATTAGATTCTTAATGGAGTTTAATGTCTTCTCTAATTTGGTACAAGGCTTAATATGTTCTGTGCAATCAAATTGTAAAAGTGTGATATGAGCATCACGATGATGTGGAAGAAACATCATCAAAACCCAAGAACCTTAGATTCCAGAATCAATAAAAACTGGGCATGGTCCACACATTTGAGGAAACTATTTTGCAAATAGGTATTCATATTCAATGTTTTTGAAAAATTCAGCATGTATAATAATGAGCAGGCAACTGATCGATATGTACAAACTAAAAAATAATTCAAACTATTGGAATAGTATGCAACGGCAAGGCAAAAACCGATATACAATTTTAAGTTTACATCAAAAAAAAATGCAGGAATGTTTCAGTTGATGTCTTTTACTAATCATGCATCAAGACCCTCCTTTACATTCATATCTTATTCAGGTAGAGGAGGGTCTAATGTGTCCACACCACAAGCAAAAAGATCTGCAAAGAAATGCTCGCCACAACAGCTCATGACCCCAGATATGTTTGCTGCAATCCTTGTACAGCTGGTCCTTTTCACCAAGTTTGTTGCTCACACCTTTCACTTGCAGAAAATTGCAGTTCAAATAGAATATAGTTTCAAGATTTCAATGGGTGCCACTCTTGGAGTCACTGCAAAAAATAGCAGTTCAAATAGAACATAGTTTCAATCTTTCAATGGGTATCACTCTTGAGGTGACTGACTTCTGGCAATGGCTTTGAAGCCTCTGACTGGATCCTGTGCAGCACCTTACACATAGCTACAATGCTGCAGGGTAAAGAGAAGGATCATGTTTGCAGATCATTTATCCAGACATGAGGTTTTGCAACTTCAGGTTATTCAAATGAAGACCTCTCTCTACCTACAAACAGTCCTCATTAGGTTACACAAAATAATCACCCAGCTAGGAAGTTGTCAACCACTCTCAAGCTGAAAGATGCCCTCCTAACCTCAACACTGCCACCAAGCAACTCTTGTTGTCACCCATGGCATTGCAAAATGCAATTGTTCATGCTTCATTTCATCTTCTAGAAAGAGGAGCTTAGAAGGCCTCTTGCATGGTAAATGTTTGAATATACAAGGATTAGGCTGCCCCAGATCTCACCAAGAAAAGTCACAATTCCCTGTACTAGCTCATCAGTCCTCCACATGCTTGATACTAACAACAGGCCACCACAAAGGAAGTAGGATTTGGCTACAGTTATGGGTTTCAAATCAGTTCATTGTTGACTACCCCCAAGGAGAGATATCTGGTTCACCAAATGCAGATTGTCTCAATCTCTCCACGATTCCCAATGGAAACTACGGCACTAAAAATAGACAATTGCAGGTAGAAAGATCTTCAAAATCAGTGCTTTGTACCCATCAAATGACCCAAAGCTATGGATCCAAAAGAAAAACCTAAGAAAATATACAAATAGCCCAATATAACATGAAATGATTTTGTTAAAAAAAAAGGGACCTTGGTTTCTGCGAGTAAAATTTTTGCTGCAGCAAGTAAAAGTTCCCATAGAATATCTCTTTGGACCCACACAAATTGCCTCAGAAGAATTGTTTTGCACTCCATAGCCAAGGGTATAGTGTAGCCATCCAATATGTTCATAGTGTTTCCATCACTCTCTACTTTGACCATGAACATACCCTTCTCTCTCTCTCTCTCTCTCTCTCTCCACTGGGTACAAACATGGCTTACATAGTTGTCATGGATACAAGCGACTCTGGAATAACTCAAAGCAATAATAATACAGGGATGTCATCTTTTACCTGTAGAAAATCTGCCTTGGATGTGCACAGACAGAGAGCCCAGGGATTCCACAATCAAATTTTCAGGGGGACACTTCAAGGTCTGCCTGATAGATCTAAAGCTTCCAATTTCCAGGTTCAAGAGCATTGAAGCACAAAAGAAATCATACATAGCGCATTGTCAAAGCCCATCCTTTAAGATTGGGCACTGCAAGCTACATGAGTATTCTGGTTATAGATCCTTGTCAGTGAGGAAAGGAGACCAAAATGGACAGAACAAATGAACACACAACAGTCCAACTAACTAAATGGGGCAAATTTTCCATGGCTCAAAGCCAATGAAAAGAAGTTTTAAATATATCAACATTCAACACTGCAAACAGCATATAATCTATGGCAGAGAATGTGACAAATTAGGTTGCAATTTGCACTAGATTTTGTTTCTGCAACCAAGAGATGAAACTACAACATACAAAAAAGCAAGTCAAAACCAAAATGCATGTCTGCCCAAAGTTCTCTTGATAAATACATCAAGGGTAGAAGGCAGAAGAATTCAGTATAGCTTTACAGAATTTTGAAAGGAAAAGGAAAAGCAAAGCTCTGGTTGCGTCAAGTCAAACGCCCAACTGCTGCAAAAATTTGCAAACAAACGCAGGAAAAAAAGATTCCTTTCCATTCCTCAGAAACAATTATATATACACACAAAACAACAAAACTCAATCGAGATCCGCAATGCCCAAGTTGGAGATAATAATCTTGAGCTGCTCGACAAAGCTGGAGCCTGTTGCATACTCTGTAAGCAACCCAACTGCAATTCCAAACATTGCCCACCTGAACCCGCAATCAAAAACCCCACAGTCAGAATTATAGCTCCAATCCAGCAACATGAAAGAATTAGGTCAAAGAAAGAAATTGGCGTAGTGAAGACTGTGTAGCATGTTGTAAGCTGTAACATCGACAACAACCAATCTTCAAGCTGCCCAACAACCATGCACACCTCAAATCCTAAAAATCATGCACATCTCAAACCTACCGTGCCAAGCTTATGTTCAAAGAGTGGTGGCAGTAGAGCATCACTAAAACACCAATCCTCGGTCATTAGCAGCATTCACACAAATTCTGTTTCCTATTTCAAAGGAATTGAGGTCTAGAAGAAACTCGAATGATTCATTGAGGGAGAGCTAGGGTTTGGGAAGGGGAGAAAGAGATGGCGGAGCAAAGAAGAAGAGATTCGATGGGTGTGGAGAAAAAACTGCACACACCTGCCATTGCCAATTTCATTCTTTCGTGTCCATCCAAAGAGTCTGCCTGCTCGGATCTGTTCCTCAAACTTCTTGTCTAAAAAATAGTCCTGCATCTCCTTGGCCCTCTGCCTCTGATACTCAATACTCACGCTACTGCTTAGCTTACCGGAGCTGGCCGCGGCTGCAGCCGGAGCCGAAGATGATGAAGAAGAAGGAGAAGATGAAGGAGCTGATGTTGTTGGTGTTGGTGGAGAAGAAGGAGGAGGAGGAGGAGCCGGAGAAAAAGAAGGATCAGAAGTTGTCACAGAAGGTGCAGCAGGTGCACTAGGCCTGCGAAGAGGACCTTCAGCTTTAGAGCTCCTGATTGCAAGGCTAGTAAGACTCCTGCTGCTGCTGCTGTTTCTTCTTCCTCTTTTTGTTGTTGAATTGTTGTTGTGAGATCTTACATCTTGTTTGTCACACACAACGGCTTGACAGAACAACGCAGTAGAAGAGCAGGAGGAAGAGGAGCAGCAGGAGGATGAGGAGGAGAGGAGCAGCGATGGGAGGACCAATGCCGTCGCCATGGCCATCACAGACTTCTTCAAAAACACAACAACAACACGCGCAGCACCAAAACCCCACTCTTCCTCAATTCCACTCAAAACCTATCCCAAAGAGCTTCCAATAAAACAGCCCTCAAGAATACTCTCTTAATTAAAAAGCCACTTCCGGTCCCCCTATCCCCTGAAGGGCTTCCAATAAAACTGCCCCCAAAAAACTCTCTCTTAATTAAAAAGCCACTTCTTGGCCCCTATCCCCCAAGGATTTCCAATAAAACAGCCCGCAGAAATACTCTCTTAATTAAAAAGCCACTTCTTGGCCCCTATCTGCCAAGGGCTTCCAATCAAAATAGCCCTCAAAGTTAGTCTCTTAATTTAAAAGCCATTTATTGGGCCCTATCCCCCCAAAGGCATCCAATAAAACAGCCCTCCAAAACACTCTCTTCATTAAAAGGCCACTTCTGGTCCCCCACTATCCCAAAGGCCTTCCAACAAAACAGCCCTCAAAACCTGGATTTTTCAATTATAAATTAATTAATTAATTATAATATGTGAATGAGAACTGAAAATTGTCACCATTGTAAGTTTGGAGTTTGTAATTTTAATTAATTTTCTAAATTGCAAGTCTTTGGTAGACTCAAGCCAAGATGAAGGTTTGGAGTTTGTAATTTCAACTTACTTTTCTAAATTTGCAAGTCTATGGTAGACTCAAGCCAAGATGAAGGTTTGGAGTTTGTAATTTCAACTTACTTTTCTAAATTTGCAAGTCTTTGGTAGACTCAAGCCAAGATGAAGGTTTGGAGTTTGTAATTTCAAGCTAATTTTCTAAATTTGCAAGTCTTTGGTAGACTCAAGCCAAGATGAAGGTTTGGAGTTTGTAATTTCAAGTTAATTTTCTAAATTGCATGTCTTTGGTAGACTCAAGCCAAGATGAAGGTTTGGAGTTTGTAATTTCAACTTACTTTTCTAAATTGCAAGTTTTTGGTAGACTCGAGCCAAGATGAAGGTTTGGAGTTTGTAATTTCAAGTTAATTTTCTAAATTTGCAAGTCTTAATAGACTCAAACCAAACCAAGATGTTGTGCTTCATTTTGTGTACAAAACTTGGTGATAGATAGAAGGCATGCATATGAATCTTGTGCAACAAAAACATTCCAAAAAAAAGGTGAAATGAATGAGCAATATCAATAATCAAAGTAGGCAATCCTTGAAAATGTGTTCCTTAAAAAAACTTTGTTTTTCATCATTTTAAAGCAAATAAGAGGAATACCACCCTAGTACCTTGGCCATTTCAACACATGTCTATGCAAATAATTAATTAATTAATTAGTTTTGAAAAACTCATTCCAACAAATGAAATATTCCTAAATATTCACTATTATCCTTCACAATGTTTTTTGATTTGGAAAAAAATAATTTTTGAATTTTTTCAACATTTCTCAAAATAATATAACTAGTGTCGAATTGGCCAAGGTACTAGGGTAACAATTAGAGACACTTTGAGAAATAAAAGGGATTTCCTTTTGTTCCCAAACGCAAAAGAACATATTTATTAATTATGTTGGTCTTTGTCCTTTTTAGGGTGGGTTGTTGGCTTAGTTTTTTCTCTCTCTTTTTTGTGTTTTTTTGTAAAGGGGGGGGGGGAGATGAAGGGAGAGTCATTTTCTTTGTAAATTGCCAATAGTAGACCATAATTTTTTAAAGAAAATATGATTAGAAACAAAAAAAAAATTAATAAATTGAAAAATAATTATAAAAACTTCGAAATTGAAAAAGATTGTGGAAAATATATATATATTGCAAATCAAAATTTTGATAAAAAGTTGGAAATTTTCACCAAACTCTTCAAACCATAGAGTTGGAACTTGTTGTCAAATTCCATTTTTTAATGCAGTTTCAGAAAAACTAAACTAACAATTGAAATTTTTCACCCCAAGCTTTCAAACTATGAAAATTGAGCAAAATTGAAACTTCTTTTAAATTGCAAGTTTGGAATTTTTTGACAAAATTGAAATTCAACTAAATTTGTTAAGTTTTTGAAAAAATTCACCAAATTTTTGATATTTCAAAATTAAAGAAAAAACATGATCCCCAAATTTCAACTAGTGTTGTGTGGGTATATGGTTTTTTTTAAGAAACCTCAAGTCTAGACCTTATATAATTTACCAATGTGGTAGAACCTTGAGGTGAAGAATTTTTATTTTTTTTAAATGTCAAAACTTATGGATAAGGGTAATATTGCTTTACACAAACAAGGTGGTTACAAAATATAGGATTTACAATTTTCTAAAAAGGATGTGATTCTGGATGTGGTTTAGATTTAAGGTTGTAACATGTTCAATTGGAATGGTTTTGCATTTGAAGGAATTAAAGTTGTCAAAAGCATATATTGATATAATGATCAAGAAATCATTGTTCTCATTGTAAAAACAAGTATTGAATCACTTCATATGCATTAATGTTGAGAAAATATGTTTTCTTGTTTGTGTTTGATACATTCAAACCTAGCTTGTAAGTTATTAAAACAACCATCAACAATGTTTGGCCATAAAATAGATAATGAAATAAGTGGGGATAAGTCTTACACTTTAGTTAAAAGTAACACAAATATCTAAAATACCAAGTATGAACTAACATACACACATGAACCCTTAAAACCTACACTCGAACCTAGGGAGGTGCTTAGGGGTTTCATCCATTGAAAATGGGTGAACAAAAGATTTTAGGTTTTACTTTGGATTTACCATGATCAATGGTTTAACAAGAATTTACATCAAATTTATTAAATTTTGGATCTAATTGGGTCAAATTCTTAATATCTAAATCTAGAACCACCAATTCTAACATTTGGATTTGGGTACTTACATAACATTGGTTTTAACCTTTCAAACAATAAACTAAAATTTTAAAATCAAATAAAAAGAATGGCCTTTTTTTAAATGGCACTTGGGCTTTGGGGGGGTGTGTGTGGCAACGGATTGCCATTAATAGGTGTAGAACAACCAAGTGCCACCACCACAACAATTGTTGTTATTCCCTTGTTAAAATCATTAAGCTTTTCCCCATTTTTTGGAGGAGGAGGACTACCATCACCTATAACAAAAAAATTCTCTTGCAGCTTCACATGAATGTCAAGATCATTGTGCCTTCCATGGAACATATGCATTAAGAGCTTCACCTTTGTGTCATTTTTGGGCACCACAAAATATAGGGAAATGGTCTTTTGTTTTTTTAAAGCCAACACAAAGTTCATCAAGAAGATTACTAAGAGCTCTCAGAGTTTCTTAGTCCTTTTTTTGTGTTTTGAAAACCAACAAAAGTTTAGGTGCCATTGATGTTAAAAAGTGATCATTGCTTGGTGGAAATTTTTCTCACCTAATGAACTACTAGGTCAATGTTAGTAATAACATTCTAATTACAAAAATAAACTAATTAAATCTCCAAGGGAATGTGGGTTTAGGGTCTTAATTTACAAGTTAAATCATTACCCAAAAACTAACACACCTTACATACATAATACCTACCACAAAATTTCAAACCTCCTAGAAACCCAACTCCCCAAATGTCATCTAAAAGGGAATAGGGAAATATCAAATGATTTCATCAAAGCAATAAATGGTACCCAATTCATCCATTGCAATTAACATGGATTCACCCAAAGCTTCATGATTATGTAATAAATTACATAATTTTGATCCACAAACCTAGTTGGTTTTAAATATTCAAATTTTTTTTTAAATTGGTGCAACAACCCAAAGATGAAGTCATGAAGATGCACTAAAATCATGTTTATGAATGTATAATTTAATTTGTAAGATTTCCCTATTTATACTTATTGTGTTTAAAACTCCCATGTTCCATTAATAAAGGTTTTTTTAATTAAAAAAATTATTTATCCATTGCTTGTTACAAACTAATACAATGATTATTACAATTGAACATGTCCTCCAAGCTTGGTGACCCCTTCATTAACCCACCAATAATGCAACAATTTATATTTCCTTTATCGTCATGCGATTTTTTGTATGGATTTTTTGTAATATGAATAGCATGTACATTTTTTCTTCTAATTTTAAACCTATTGTGATGCAATTTATTTAAGAACTTTGAATTTCAAAAAAATATATGGATTTGATTTTACTATTCATACCTATAGGTGGCTTGCAATTGAATCATTTAATCTTTTGAAACTTTCTCAAATAAGTAATGGTACATATTTATTATAACATCGTACCACAATTCTCTAGAAAAACCATGTGAAGTTGAAGCATGACACATTTTTATGAGACCATCTGTTTTTCATCTCTACCAAATAACAATATGTATGGTGATTGTTACATAATAAGAACTAATAGGCTCTTTGACATTGTTTGAACCTTTTCAACATGGATGGCAAGTATGACATCAAAATATGATTTTTTCAATTCAAAAAAAAACTCTAGCAATAATAGAAAAGTGATCAACACATCATTTTTGGATGAAAATATACCACTATGTGATGAAAAAAAATTGTTCCGCCAAAATAATAATAATAATAATTAATTAGGCTATTTATGTTTGTAATTTGGAATCCAAGGTTCAAGTTACAACATTTAAATAAAATATTTATTTTTAAAAAATTACAAATATTTATTGAACCTAATCAATCCCCATGGGAATAAGGTTACACATACAAGATAAAACAAAGGAAACATGAATTCACTTGAACTCTCACATGTATATACACTTTTTGTTTTTCTTTCGTGTTATTGAAGGTTCAATGTGTAGTTTATTGTAAAAGCTTTTTAAGTTCTTCCAAACATTTGTTTTAAATGAAACATTTGACTTTAAGGTCATTAGAATTGTTTCCATGGCCATGGCCAAATGTGATTAAAATATAATTTGACAATCAATGAAAGTGTTATGCCTCAATTTTTTTCGATTTATATCAATGAAATTTATATCCATCATCCATCATATCATGGATTGAATTATTCGATGAAATCATTCAACTTTATCATTCCCATTACCATCAAAAAGCTATGTGCGTTTCACATTATGAAAAAAAAGGGTGTTTTGCAATTGGACTTGTAACTTAATTTTTGAGTTGCAACAAACATTTGTAACTCACAATATTTATATGTCGTGAGTGTTAACGAATAACTTGCATGAATTGTAGAATTGTAACTCATTATATATAAGATGTAACTCAATTGCAACTTAATCAAAACAACTCATTTTTAAATATTATGCAATTCCATTATAATTACACCCATGATGTCATACTAACATCATTAATTGTCATTCATATATTAAAATCTGACATGTGGCATTATGAAGATTTTTGGACATAAAAATTATTATTTTTGAAATATTGATCTGCATCATCCATTATGATTGTTAATGATGATTTGAAATTGTGACATGTGGCACAATAAATTTTTTTGCCACATGGCATATTAATTATATTTTGAAAAAAAGAAGATATATATAAATATTATTTTTAATTATTTTTAATAGTTAAATAGGTAGTACATAACCATAGGTAGGTAAATTGGTAGGTCTTAAAACCTACATACCTATGTATTTACTAAAACCTCACTACCTACCTAACTACATAGGTAGGTAAATTGGTAGGTCTTAAGACCTACATACCTATGTATTTACTAAGACTTCACTACCTACCTAACTACATAGGTAGGTAGAAAAGTAGGACCTACTTATTTACTTGGGTAAGTAAGTAGGTAGGAAAGCACAAAACTAAATGCATTAAAGAATAACAATGAAATTTTATTTTTTATTTTATGTTTTGCCTCTAAGTAAAGCTTATTAAAATTTATCCCAAAATGACACATGTATTTTAATGCAAAAAAAAAAGGAAATAAGCTTTTTTTATATAGTTTGTAATATGAGATTTGAAGACAAAATATATGGGTTAGATCTTTTAGTCGTTCATTAGTTGCAATTGAGTTGCAACTATAACACTTAAACATTCAAGGTAGGCCAAATCCAAAGGGAGGGCTCCATTGTTTTTTTATGTCTAAACAAAATTTAAACTTGTCCTAGTGGTGCATCTGGTGCACCAAAAATTGTCAAAATGAAATAGAATTAAGAAAGTTATGGCCCTTCAAAGTAAAAGGGGTGATCAATTTTATTTTTTAAAACCACCAAATGCTACAAAGGTCGATCCTAAACACCCAAAAAATTCCTTGTACGTTGTTTTATTGTTCTTAAAGTTTAATGATGATTTGTAAAACTTCAGGTGGTGTTCTTATAACACTTTAAATCATTTTAAATGAATAAGAAATAAGAAAGTTATGAAGTTTGAAAGTAAGAGGGGTCCAAAGAAGAAAAAAAGAAATAAATAGATGTTTTGTAAGTTGGAAAGCTTATTTATCTTGTTATTTTTCATTATTCATTTTCCTTTGCCCTTCAAAAATGATTTCTAAAACTTGAGGTAATGTTCCCATAACATTTTAAATTATTTAAATTGAAACACATATGATGAAGATATAAGTAATTGATGAATATGTATTTTTATTAAAATTATAAGGTTGTATTATAATTGTAACATAGTTGAACAATAGTACTTTAATAGTGATGCACTAGTGGCCATATTAATTGTATCAATGGGAATTGTAATCGAAACTAGTTGTAAATGTATCCCATAATGGGTGATGGAGATGTGGACATGTGGCATGATAACATGTGTGTACATTGCACATTAGTTGCAACATAATTGTTGTTTTAATGACACATTTACAATAGTTTTAAAGTAATTACCGCATGCAATTACAATGCAATTCCTGAAAAAATCAAACATGGTTGAATGTGTATGTATGTACGATGTGTATAAATTATTATATAGAAGACCCATTTTCAACTCACTTGCAGTTATAATACAACCAACTAATTTTTTGGTGTGGCGATTTATTTATTAATACATTGTATTTCTAAGGGGATAGTTGCATAACAATTATATATGAATTGTTTTTGAGTTTTAGTTGCAAAGTAGTGTGGTTTTGACGAACACAATTTCTCATAATGATCATGTTTATTATATATGAATTTCATAATGTATGTTAATCAATTGTTATTAATGAATTGAAACATGAATCAGATGATGAATTGTTGTCATTTGTTCTTAGTGATGGCACTATAAAATGTACATCCTTTATTGTGTGAAATTAACCCTTAGTAACCATGTGATGGTGTTATTTGATGTTGTTGTTGATCTCAAACCATGTGAAATTTACATTAATATTGGTTTACAATGCTGAAGTTCTAATTAAAATTAATGAGGATGTGGTTGTATTTACATTTTAATGACCATTGATTTGTGGGCAATCAATTTAACTTTATTTCTTAAAAACATCATATTCAATCATGTTGACCATCAACCTAATTTTATTGTCACAAACACAAAATGAAACACATGTGCCCCCAAAACAACTACACCTAACTTAAGTTGGATGAAATATTTAAAATTTCATTAATGACACAATAAGACTTGAATTTAAAAAGATGAAATTTTGTGAGATGTCACTTCCACCTTCTTAATGTTTTACCCTTTTTCATATTTTTGATGTTCATTATAATAAATCATGGGAATGATCAAAGCCTTTCACCTTAAATCCCTTTTAATTCAATATGTACAAACAAGATCTCAATGGCCCAAAAGATGTGTTCCTTTCATGATTTGAAGTGAAATGACATGAAGATCACCTTTCAATGGTTTAATTACAATGTCAAAAGTCTTTAACATTCTTGTGCAACAATAGTGCATTTTTTGAAATATAAAAATCTTACCAACAAAAGTTAGATTTTACCTCAATCATTAGTTACTTGCATTCAACAAGGTCCAAAATTGGCAAACATTCCATTCCCTTAGTCATTTATGTGACACATTAGATGCACATTAAATGTGAAAATTATTGATACTAAACATCACTTTTTCATTAACATTAAAAATGTTTTACATAATCAACTAATTATTTTTAAAATCATAGATATTATTACCATCCATTATTACAATTCATTAATGTATTACAAAAAAAAAAAGGTTAATTTTGAAAAAAATTCAAGTGTTTAAATGATCATTATGGAACTAGTACAAAGAATTATCATCTTGAACATAATTAGGTGTAATAACATATATATTTCTTATTATTCTTTCTTTCTAAATTTCGTTTGTTCAAATTATATATTGTGAAATAAACTTTCATTTTGCAAAACAGATAAGATTAAATATGTTTGTTAACATCCTTTGGATTGGCTAATAATAATTTCAATGTTCGATTTAATGTGGTAGTGAATTCAATCAAAATTGAAAATTTTAAACTTTTTCACTCATTTAAAAATTCATATTTTTTGTATAAAAGATTGTGTTAACTCATCCAAGGTTGCGACTAATGAATTTCAATATTTTTTTCATTGTATTATAAATATTGCCACCTTGTTCCATGAATAAAATATTCATTTTTCAAATCAAAGTTCTTGATCGAAGTATCATAAAAAATAATAATAATTACATCTTCATGTACCTTTTGAGTGTTCCCTTTTGTATTTTTTTGCAATGATTTTTTTTGAATCATTAAATTCTTGAACCTTCCTAGGTCCTCAAAAGGCAAGTTGTGTTTTTTAAAGAAGAAAATACAAGATTGGTTAGTGTTATGTTTTCAATTCTATTGATGCAAGTTTTTGGAATTTTTGGAATTTTTTTCGCAACTTCATATACCATCATTACACTTAATGAGGAGACCAAACTATTGTAGATTTTTAATTTATTTTGGTTCTTCAGTTTCTCCCTGTGGGTTTGCTTCCACATTGAGCTTCCATTTAGCAAATGTTTTTGACAAGCTTTGGACTTAAAATTACTATGTACACATAACTGTTGATTAATGGCTATTTTGTGTTAGCTTTAGCATCCTCTGCACTATTTTTACCAATTTGGGATGTCCAAAGATGAAACAAAGTCCACTCCCAATATGGAAAATAGAAGCCTAATTCTGGGAGTACTATTTTATGAGGTGTGGCTACAATTTTATGGGTTTTTTTTTGTCATCCTTGCAATTTCTTTGGAGATGCAGAAAGTTGAACTAGCTCAAGCAGGGCTACAACCACCAAATCAAGGCATCTTCAAAACTAGAACCGCATTTGGACCAATTCAAATGAGCCACCTTCTGGCTTCAGCTTTGAAGGTTTTGCACTGAAGGTCACTGTTATAGCTTGCGACAGGATGGCTGTAAATGTACTCTATTACACACCATCCATGTATGTGGATGCTGTAAATGCAGCCAATGAGAGATAGCCCTGAAGACATGGGAATTTTTCCCATAAGCTTTATAAAAAAACATCCTGTAGTTCTGCATGAAATTTTTTGTCAGTTGATTTCTTCTTCCAACTTGATGCTCCCCCTTCATTGATGTTGTTTTTCTTCTTTTGATGGGATTCATTCAAAATGGTGGAATCATATGCTATGATGCAAATATGCAGACAAACCACATTGCTACTAAACAGGATACTTCCCCAACAGAAGTGCCTTTAAGGGATATGTGTGCAAGCTCTCTGGTTTCCTTCAAGTAAATACTTGAGAATGCATTTTGTCCTCATCTGTATGTGTGCTATTATATCATGAATGCTCATTTGATCAGTTATGGTTGGGTGTTGGTTGCTATCATACTTGAAAGATTTGAACATCCAAAGGGGGCTTGTTCTTTTTTAAACAGGGTTTTTTCTCAAGACTATAGATGGATGGATTGTTGCAAAATGTTTGTGGGCCAGGAAGCAAGACATTTGGAATTTTTGGTGGGCAAGAACCAGACTGGACCCAATACCGACAGTCTCAAGGAAGCAATGGCAATTGTCCAGCATCATGATGGAGTGAGTGACACTGAGAAGCAGCACGTTGCAAATGATTATGTTCAACGATTGGTGGTTGGATCTGCAAAGGTAATGATGATGATCCCAGCTACTGCTGCCTAATTTCTTTCTCATTGTCTGCTTCTTTGTTATGCCAACATGTGCAAAGTGTTGACTCACACCCTACCTCTCCAATTGTGGTGATAGTTGAATTTGTAAAGTAAAAATGTGTTCTGTTACACAAAGTCTGTGAGTTGCACTGTGGTGCTCTTGACTTTGGAAGAAAAATTGCAGAAAGACTAACCAATATGACAAACATGGATTTCTTCCAGGCAGAAAAGGTATTCAATAGTGCCCTTGTTGCCTTGATTGGTTATGCCACACTAATAGCTAAGCAGCATGTGGGTGGTAGAAAAAACGGTTCATTTGAAGAATGTAGAGTATTACACCAAAAGGATATTAGCTCCTCAATTCTGAAGGATGTAACTGCAAGCTTGAAACTTGAACAGGTACAATTTAACAACTGGTGAAATTGATTCTTCTTAGCCTTTCTTTGTCTTTCTAGTGCTTGACATGAATTTGCTAAAAGAGTTCTCATTCCAGCAGGCTAAAGGTCACTATTTTTCCCCTATCTTTGTACCACTAAATGGGTATGTGATTATGCTTCACAAACAAATTAGGTTCGGTTTGCTCTTTTCATCAGAAAAACCCAACCCTAAAACTCAGCATTTATGAAGGGAGATAATTGCATGCTCACGGTTGTGATCACTTTGTGTAGTGTCCTCTGCTGAATATCAGTTATTGTCCAACATCTGAAGTTGAGCTTCCTTTTGCAAAAGTTTGGTATGTTCTTTGCACCAAAACTAACAATAGAAGAAGCAAGTGGTTCTTGAATTCTCTTCAAATGTGCACACGGGACAAGTCAGTGCACATGTAGTTGTTGTTCTACTTGCTACTCTATGTGACTAACTGTTGTTTTTGTCTGTTGGGTGTTGTTGGTTGTTAACAGGTAGTTGTTGTGTATAATCCTATTGGATGGAATTGTGAGGAGTACATACACTTCCCGCTGAGAAAAGCCTTGGTTAGTCTGCCTAGCAGTGGCAGTCACATTCCACACAAGATATCTGGTTCTGAGATATTACATTAGCAATAATTTCCTTTGCATTTCAGCTGCTTATGACTTGGTTGCACAAGCTAACTTGGGGTCACTTGAGTCTGCTGTGGATTTGAGGTGACTCTGTGAGTGTTGTTCTTGCCATGTCAATATCCTAAACTATCTACTAAATGGTATTGGCAAATCTTGGTGTGACAGCTATCAATGTGCATGATGCAATGTGGGTGGAAACTAGGAGAGCTGTAGGAGAGGCACGCAATGAGCTCGACAGGTCAGGGCTGATTACCTCTTTTTTCTGCTCCCAACATTAAGTGATTTAGGTTTTCTGACAGCATGTTCACTACATGTTCATGATGAATTTAGCTTCCACAGTTGGATTTTTTTTTTCCAGTCAGTGTCAGGTTGTAGTCCTCATCAGCTTTGTCTTGTTGAGATTTGCCACCAGCCCTGCCTCTGGTTCTCAATGACATATATTGCCTATCCCAACAGTTTGTTAGCAAAGACCCTTTGTCCCAAAGTTACGAGGCAATGAGAAATTTCATGCAATTTCAAATGATGTACAGAAGGAATATGTGACCAAGCTTGATCTGGTTTGTCTGGAATTTCACCCACTTTGAATGTTAAAATTTGATGCAACTCTACTTTGATGTTCAGATCTCGGGTCAGTGTATCTTTTACATTTTGGCCTATCCTAGGCACCAACCATATTGAATAATGGAGACCAATGGTCTTTTCATTGTTATTATAGCTTTATAGACCATCTGGTGTGGTAGGTAACTTCCCCCTCAGCACACAATTAACTTCTATATCATACCTGGGAATATTGTATTTCCTCATGGCTAGTTGTTTAGGGACTGTGCCTTGCCCTTGTTGGATTTGTCAAGGAATTGGTTTCAAGACAACAAGAGACTCTGCAAGCTCAACAAAGATCTTCTTTGGTATTAAGGGTAAGGTTCTCCATCTTTCTTGTGTAATGTGCTCAAGAAAAGATAATCATCTGTGAGCCGATTATTTCAAGGTGGCCCAAGATTGTAAGTCATGTATTCCAACTTACAAAAAAACTTGTATATAGAACAGCTTGTGTGCAGCAAGAAGGGAGAAGTCAAAACGGATGAGGAGGAGGAGGAGGAGGAGAAGGAACTTCTTGTTCAGGAAGAGAATGTTGTTTAAAATTCTAACTTAGCACTCTTGAATTACACAATCCAAGACTTGTTGCTGTTGTTGTTGAATTGAATTTTACTGCAAGAAGCTTGGAGCCCGCCACAAACCTCTTTTTCTTTTTTTCTTATCCAGTTTGGGGTTTAGCTTTTGCATGCCTCTCTCACTTGAAAAGAAGAATTGCTTTTGCTTTTTTACTTTGGGAGATCATGAAAAAAATTTAAGCATGATCTTGGGATTCAAGCAATCTTTTGGGTTGATGTGAATGATTTGGGTAGGAGGTGCTAGCTAAAGAGAGAGAGAGAAGCATTGAACTTCATGTATTGAAGTTTTCCAGCTAAGGAATTTTGATCTTTGCTTGCATAATCTCCCAGGAAAGACACATAGAGAGGCAGAAAAAAGCATTGAACTGGCTGTGTCTACAACAAGCTCTGATCTTGAGCTAGCTTCTAAGCTTTATTAGAGCTTTTGCATTGTCCATCGATCAAACTTGCAAGCTGCTGCAGCTGACTTGTATTCTTGTAGTTAATTGTTGACTTCATGATGAATTAGACATGGCAGCAATCTTAGATCCCTGTTCACCACATGCTTGAAATCTATTGCTGAGGTTGAAGAGATTTGATCAGAAGTTCTGTTTGACCTTCAATGAGTGCTCTTATTCTTCTTCTTCATTCAAGAAGATTAAGATCAAAGAATGATCAAGCAGAATTTGGACATGATCAGAAACATAACTGAGGATTTGCATACAAAATATCATTCCTCCATCATGACATTTGTGCAACAGAAATGAATGCCGGCAAGAGTCATCATGGAAGCTTGTGGAATCCCAATAGCAGCAGCTTGATCAAGTTTCAGATTCAGATTTAGGTTTGGATTCAGGATTCAGAAAATTGGAAGTTTGAACTTGGCAATTTTTGTTGCAAAGAAAGTAGAGAGACTATGTGAAATTGTTTTGTGTATGCTTTTTTGTTGATGGACAATATCATTGTTGTGACTTGGATTATAACAACCTTGACTTGGTTGGCATTTGGCATCTTCTACGTTGCTCACAAGTAAGTAATAGTAGTACTCCCATTTTGTTTTTGTTAAGAATTTTTTTTTCTTTCAACCCTCATTTTGAACCAGAGGATTGAGTTTCCTCATCACAGATAAATTTTCTGTTCAAGACTGAAGCAACAAAAAATACAACATTTCTTCTGGAAGGATTCAGGATTCAGGATTCAGGACTCATGGTTTGAAGATTTTTAGCATGATGGGTTTGCATGCTCTGA
>Ga0116228_10000892_pt1 | contig 23908 bp, 18 predicted proteins | sample S1TSphfallax_2_FD_89694 | JGI IMG/M metagenome (GOLD analysis project Ga0116228, IMG submission 89694) | Host-associated microbial communities from peat moss isolated from Minnesota, USA - S1T2_Fc - Sphagnum fallax MG | ecosystem: Host-associated > Plants > Peat moss > Unclassified | place...
AACTTTTGTTTGCATGGACTTCAAAAATTAAATTATTATAATCATGTTTTTTAAAGCTGCTTGCAAGTACTTGAATTGGACCTAAAATTTGTGACAATTTCAAAAAAAAGTTCAAGTACTTGAAAGTAGGTGAAATATTTTTGCAAGTATTTGGTTTTTTTCTCCACCACCTCAATATTGATGTGGTGAACATTGTAATAAATGTTTTTTGGTTAATCAAGTTTGTTTTTATAACTAAAATCATCCCCAACCCCTTAAAAATGGGGAATATTTTTGGGGATATTTTTGGGATACTTTTTCAAGTCCAAATGATACGACACAAATTGCTTTTGAAAGCTAGAGGGAGACTAGAGATGCCCATGAAAAAAAAAAAATCATTTATTTTGAAATGCTAGAGGAAGGTTAGAAATTTGAATTTTTTTTTTAATGTTTTCAAGTAGAAAAAAAAGTAACAAATATGTACAAAATATCTTGCTTGCACCCTTGTACAACATGGATTTGGTCTGAATAAAATTATAGGTTGTATTTCTAGGGAAAAAAAAAATTCATTTTGAGATTTCATGAATGAATTTTCATCCATTGGAATGGCTTGAAATCCACATTGCTCACAAAAATGGATTAAAAAACAAAGAAATTTGAAATAAAAAACTTTCAATATGTTCGAAAAATAATTTAAGGGGTAGGTAGGTTGAAAGGGCTTCTCTCAAGATTCAAAAGACCCATCAAGTGAAGAAAACATTGAAGAGAAAGAAAGAAGGGAGGGAGAGAAAGGGGAAGGGGAAGACCTGCAACCTGGTATGGGATCTTTTTGTAAACTTTCATATTGTACTTGAGACCCATGTTCGGTGTTGAGTATTTCAATTGGAATATTTTTTGTAACCCAGAGAGTTGAACCCAGCACCTGTGAAAAATAAAAAACCAGTCGATGCCACTAGGTTATCACAATGAACTGAAAATAGAGGGAGTCCCAAGCGTCTGCAAACTTGTCGTTGACTATCAAAGTCTTGAAATATTCAAACTGGGCTTCCAGGACCCAAAATTAGAAATAATCAACTATTTTGACAAAGAATGGTTTGTTCATGAATTGGAGGTATGTACAGAATCAGGCAGGTCTTGGTATTAGGGTTCAAAGCTGATTTTTGGGTGATATGAAGCAGGTATATGCCTCGTATTGAGACTGGTCTGGCCTTCATGAAGCTGATACTACCTCATGTCCCTACCAGGCAGGCAGTGGTAAGGAAGTTGGATGAATCAGACAAAGAGAGGAGAGGGAATTATTTTAAAGAAAATTGGAACTAGGTCTAGTGGTGAGGAATTTGAAGAACCTTGCTTATACCACACCAGAAGTATCCATCTTCAGCTGCTCAGTATGTGACTTTCCAAAAATCTTTCTCACATCCAAGTTTTAGTTATTTATTTTTCTCCAACCTCAAATTTGTTTGTTTTTTTTTTTTCAATTTTGCCCGTGTTAGTCCAAAAGTGGTGATCAGCCACAAAGAGGATTTAGCCAAATCTGGCTTTAAATAAATAAATAAATATATTATATGTAAATATGCTAAAAATCTGCCCAAATCCTCCAAAAATCTTGGCAATTTCGTATTTTCTTCCTTGAAATGTGGCAAATCTTTGGGAATTTTTTCAAAAAGTTCCCTTGACCATGTTGACGAATTTTTGCCACAAAGAAATCAGTGACCTAACTGAACCCATAAGACTAAAACCGGGACTGCAAATTTGTGCACTACTATTAATAGCAGCCCATCTGGACCAATCAGACTATTTATGGAACCAGAAACGAGGAACAAGCAAGTAACTTAGATTTGACTGGATTTATCAAACTACTCCAGGGCACTGAAAAGGATGCACTTTCGAATGGAAAAATAATCCAGTGGAGCCATTGGATATGACTACTGCACCTCATCCAAGATTTTTACATGGAGATGCTCTTAGCGGAAGGCCACGGTAGCATCCCCAGTAACATCCTGTGCAGCAAGTTGGAAAGAAAACGGACAGTAGGCCAGAGAGCGTATGTACGTATACGTAGCTAGCAGCAGAAACGGTAGCCCAGAGAACGTAACTAGGTAACAGTGACTGTGGGTCCAGAGAACGTACGCCGTGCTTCGTACGGGGCCGGGTTGAGGAGCGTGGTGGACAAAGGCTTCCGCTTGTCGCCACTTTTGCGCACAGGATGATGTAAGGGCGGTTGGGAGCTTTCCTAAACATGCGAAGAGCAAGGAAGGAGAAGAAGAATCTAGTGATGAACAGTAGTGTAATTCAAAAGGAAGGGCATGCAACAACAGTCGCGAATCTGGCGAAGAAACTCACTACCGTGGATTTTTGAAGCCTTAGTCTTATGGCTGCTTGCTGCGCGGATATAAAAGACCTGACTGCCTTCATCATCTCTTAATGAATTCCCACAGCTCTCATCTGCTGCTGCTCATACATGTATGAACTTAGTCTGACAAGCCTTCTGTCTTTGTTTGGGGGTGACCTCGCAACAGTAGAGAGACACTGATTAAGATATCCAAGCTGTAGCAGCAACAGCTGCTGGATGTTCTTCACCTTTCCTCCAGTTTTGTACCTGTTCCAGAAAATCTCAGAAGCTAGATCATCATCATTATCATCATCGCCGGGAAGAAGAATTCTTAATAATTTATATAGTACCCGTTTCTTCATCACACCTGCTCGTGATTCATCCGTCTCACGCTGCTCATGATCAAGCACCCATCCACCCGGGCAAAGCTGCAGCTATAATTCTTCTTATAAAAGTTAGTAGAGAGTCTTATGAGGCGCCGTTAGATCGACATCTGTAACAAAAGCATTTGTGAATTTGTTCCAAAAAGTCCTGGCTCAGATGACAAGTCTGGTATGTCTTATCGACAGAGCCTTGAGTTGTGTAGCAGCCTCACGGTGATTTCGGTAGCAATCTAGACAATCTACAACAGCTTCATGGTAATTTCGGTCGCAATCTAGACAGTTTGCAGCAGTCTCATGATAAAATTTCGGTCGTAATCTAAACAGTCTGCTAGCTCAAGATAATTTCGATCACGGTCTAAACAGCCTGCAAGAGTTTCATCATAATTTTGATCGTAATCTAGATAGTTTGCAACAGTCTCACAGTAATTGTCTTACAATAATTTTGGTAGCAATCTAAACAGTTGTAACTTCACTGATAATTTCGTTAGAATCTGGACAGTTGACAGCAAGACAGGTTTGAGAGCCGAGTTGACGAAGTGAAATTTTCAGCAGAGTTTTTTGGGAGTTGGTCCGACGTTACATATAGCTCGTGAGTGAGTGAGTGAGTATTGGGATTTGAGAATAATGGGACAAGCTTTGGAGTTGTGGACATTTTTGGCAATTTTTCCGGGCCTAGTGGCGTTTGGGACCAAAATACTGCCCAGTGAGTACAGGCGGATTCTCAGCACATGGAGCAAGTCCTTGGTGAGCTACTTCACGCCGTACGCTTTCGTGGAGGTGCCGGAGTTCTACGGGGCGGGAGGGAACGAAATCTACGACTACGTGCAGACGTATTTGAGCTCGTCCACGGCCATAGCCGCGCATCACGTGAGTCTATGTCGACCCAAAAACGCCACCTACAACACGTTCGCACTTGCGGACAACGAGTCCATTCACGAGGAGTTCATGGGCGCTCAAATTTCCTGGACGCATCATGTCTCGCACCGGCAGGCCGGTAGCAATTCCATCAACTGGCGCGGCCTGCCCGCCCCCGAGGACGAAAAGCGGACCTACACACTCAAGATCCGCAAGGAAGTCAGGAGTCGCGTGCTGGAACCTTACGTCGAGCATGTCATCGCCACCGCCAAGAACTTCAAGGATCGAACTCGTGACCGCCTCCTTTACACCAATGTCCGCAACAATGGCGGGTACAAAATAAATCTCATACACCCACATTGACTGAAAATTTTGTCTCAAGAGTTATCGTAACATTCGGTCCTTTCGACTTCAGGACTTCTTCACAATTTCAGCTCTAAGAGCGTCTCCAGCGGTGCTCAGTATGTGACCCTGCAACATTATTGCTCACATCCAAGTTTTAAAGCAGAACGGTTCATCACCGATTTCCTGCCTATGACCGAACACTTATTTATATCTTCATCATTTGTGCTTCATTTTGAGTGATTTAAAATGTTATAAGAGCGTTACCTTAAGATCTAGAAATCATCTTTCAAGAGCAAAGGAAAATGAGTAATGGAAAACTAACAAGAAAGAAAAAAAGCTTTTCCAACTTACAAAACTTGACTTTTTTTTTTCCCTCTTCTCTTTGGACCCCTCTTACTTTCAAACCTCATAACTTTCTCATTTCTAACCCATTTGCCACAATTGCTAGTGTGTCAGATGCGCCAAGAAGAGAGGGTCAAGTTTTGTTTAGACACCGAAGACAACAGAGCCCTCCCCTTGGATCTGGGGTGCCCTGATTGCTTAAGTGTTCAGTCACCAGTCGGTCTACCCTAGTTACTTTTTAGCGTCCGCAAAAGTGAAACTGCAACTACGTGGAAGACTGGAATAGCAACCCACCTGGACCAATCAAACAATCTGGCCAATAAAAAACATGGAGCAGTCAATAAATGCAATTTGACTGTATTTATTAGACTGTTACAAGGCTCCTCCAGGGCTCTGAGAGCTGTGCATTATTTCAGGGTCACAGCAGTCTCCCGGCGGATTCACTGGATTTCACTGCTGTACCTCATCCAAGATTCCCACTGTAGGGTCACATACTGAGCGCCGGTGGAGTTGCTCTAAGATCTGAATGAGAAAGAGTAGAGATCTATATCGAGAAAGTCTTGATAGCTGATCAGCTGAAAGATAAATGACTGTATTGTTTTGTCTGCCTGAAGTTTGATCGGAAACTTGAAAGAGGAGTGCCGGTTTAGAATCATGATGATCTTGCCTAGAGATGTTACATCTAGAGATTTTCTTCAGCTGACCTCACCTTTTGCTCTTCTTTGCAGGTACAACAAAAGAATGTGGGAGTCAGTGCCATTCAAGCATCCTTCAACATTTGACACCTTAGCCATGAGCCCTGAGTTGAAGACTGAGATCAAAGCGGACCTTTTGGACTTCACCAAGGGAGAGCAGTTTTATCACAGAGCAGGAAAAGCATGGAAAAGAGGCTACTTGCTGTATGGACCTCCAGGGACCGGCAAGTCCAGCATGATAGCAGCCATTGCTAATTACCTGCAATATGATGTCTATGATGTTGAACTCACAGAAGTTGCCTCCAATTCTGAGCTCCGAAAACTGCTCATCCAAACCACCAACCGATCTGTGATTGTCATTGAAGACATTGACTGCTCCCTTGATCTTTCCGAGCGCAAAAAGGCAGCCTTCCAAAAACACACATCTGAGACAAAGAGACCAGAAGCTGCTCCAGCTCCTCCCGCCATGAAGAGAACTGGCGCAGAGGATGAGGTTAGCCCCCAATTCTCGCTCCCTCCCTCGTACAGTGCAGCAGAGTCTTTGTATTTGAGGTTCTGAATACCATTTAATTGGGATGATTACATTGCTCAGATCACAAGAAGAAAATTACATGGGTCCGACATAATTTTGTCTTCATTTTGACTTAATTTCAGAATTTTTCCATTTTGAAACACATTGGGAGTTTTTATTACCATCTGTAGACTCTCTTTGATGGGTTTTTACATTTTAATTCCATATTGGGTCCTGAAGAGTGTTTTGCAGACTGACCTTGTAACAGACCTTTTGCATAGAAGAATAATAGTTTGTAAATAAAAAGTTGCTCTGTGACATTGATGATGTGTCATTTGCTCACTGCTTTCATTCCCACAGCATTTTGGGTTTACAGTGTTTAACTGTAGCAGCATTCACAAGATCATCTGCATTGTGACTCTAGGATTGTGTCAACTCAATGAGCTTCAGAATTAATTTGAGACTTTTCCTTTTTGTGTCTTTATATGGTGCAGACATGCCGAGTTACACTTTCAGGGCTGCTCAACTTTACTGATGGGCTATGGTCATGTTGTGGTAGTGAACGCATCATTATATTCACTACCAACCACATTGAGAAACTGGATGGAGCCCTGTTACGTTCAGGTCGGATGGACATGCACATTCACATGTCATGGTGCACTTTTCCGGCTTTCCAGATACTGGCATATAATAACTTAGGGCTTGAGACACATGCTCTTTTCCCTCAAGTAGAAAAAGCAATCTTTGACAAGGCCATCACACCAGCAGATGTTAGTGAGCTTCTGCTAAAAAAGAAGAGAGATCCTACAGCAGCTCTTGAAGGCTTAATTCAGGTTCTTCTTCAGGAGACACAATTGGTATCTGAGCTTCCAGCAGCAGTAAATTTCCAGCAGCAGGAGAAGTATGATACAGTCTCTGTGACTGCTGATGGTTCACCACTTGCAGCAGATGAATCTGGTGCTGTTGAGGATTTAAAAGCCAATGCAGAAAATTTGAAGGCTTGCCTGCAACAACAGCAACAACATTAGTGTAGCAAACTGATAATTTAGCTCAGCTCATTTTAATGCATCATCATTGCCATGTTATAATCCATTGCTATTGCAAGAAAAAACATAGAGCTCCTTGTGCATTACAAAAACCTTGATGTTCGCAATTGTACATAGCAGACAAGGTTTGACATCAGTGCTGGGTTCTTGTCTGCTATGTGCAATGTTGTATGATTTGAAGTGTTTCCAAAACATAGATTTTGACATTGTTTGGACTTGCTTATAATTCTTCTCCTACAACTCAATGTGCTGTTTTCCTTCATATTCTGGTTGTTGGAACAAGCCTGCTCAACCGTCACCTACAATGTTGTTTCTTTTGGGGAAGTGTGTGAAGAATTCTAGAAATTGCTAAACAATTTGCATACTGCAGTGCTTTAGTGATGAACACTCTGGAGGACATGACAATACAGATGTTGGCTTCACCAACACATCATTGCAACTTTCATTGCAAGCCTGCATATAAGTCCATGCAATACTGTTTAAACTTTAAGTTCATATTGGTCCAAAAGATGTGTATTTAACCAAATGCTAAAAACACCATCCACTTCTACAACAAGAGATTTCAACTAAAATGTGATAGTTGGCTACCCATCACCAATTGTACCTATACACAAAGGAAATCAAAATTTTGTTTTACTGGGTTTCACCCACACCCATAAATGATCACAAAAACTACAAAATGATAATCTTTAATATAAAAAAATGAACACATTTTTCCAAGTGGACATTTAGTCTTAAACATGCATGTGAATAATCAAATGGTTGCACGCACATTCTCATTGACCAGCCAAATTAATAGGACATATTCGATCATCAGTTGGTGTTCAAAGAATACTGGCCAAGTTATCCTAGTTTGTTTGGTATTTTCATGTTGGAATCTCCTAAACCATGAAGCCCTAGGCTATGTTCTTAATATTGTTGGAAAGTCTTCCATAAATAGTGATGCAACAAGGTATATGGTATTGATGAATATTGGTACCATTATATAAGTACTAGCCTCACATGGGACTTAAGGTAGTGTTAAATACATACTTGCCTTATATCAATATTAATACTAAGTTTATACTTGCCATATATCAACCTTGCATTTAATAGTAAACACTACAAATAGATTGGTATGAAAGCTTTTTTTTAAATACCCAATATTAGGGTGAAAGCATGGTATTTTATACAAAAAGAAAATTGACGAAAAAATATCAAGTTTAGAAAGATTTTTTTTTTCACAAAAGCACAAGTATATTCAATTTTTACTTAAATTTCATTTTGAAACCATGGTGCTTTCCATTGGGTTTGTATTAAGTTGAATACAAAATTTGTAAAAACTTTGGAATAATAAAAGTAGGAAATAAGTACTTTTGAATTTGATTGGTCAATATGGTGTTCAAGAATACTTTTTCATTAGAAATTTGAATGAAATACCTTTGTGTGAAGTTATAACTTAAAGATCATTGTATATTTAAAGGAAGAAAAATAATTTTTTTTTACTTCCTCTTTGGTAGAATATACTTGACACATACTTGAAACAAATGTTACATTGCAAAGAGTAAGTTTCAAAAGTTACTTACATTTTAAAAAGTCTACTTGAAACCTACTTTTACAATGTAAATTTTTTAAAATTACATAATAGTGAAGAAGTATCTTTTTTTTCATCATTTAAATAAAAATATTAAATGTATAATTACTTTATGATGGGTTTTAGTCCTACTTCTTGTCAGCTTAACAAGTAAACTACCAAGGTAATTGAATTGTATACTTTACCATGCTTTCATCCATTAGTACCTACTAAATATTTGGGGGTAAAAGAACCCCAAAAGTAGGATTAACCAAGCTAGTATGCTCAATACCAGTCCAACACTAGTTTTAACCAATGTTGTACAAGTAAATGTCAATAGTTGTATCTATAGCTTGTAAAGCCCATGTAAATGTAAATAATCTTAACATACATTTACATGGCCCCATATAATTAATTTTGGGCATGTAAAATTTGTATAAATACATACATTTATATGGCCTTGTATGCTCATGTAAATTTCTAGTGTAAATGATTTAGTTTAGGTTTAGGGTTTACAATGATTGGGTTTGCATAATTTGGCAACTTGTGTGCCATAGCCATTGAACCTCCTCTTCAATGAATTTGTCAAACGAGCAAAAATTGAACATGTTTTGCCTTCCTTCCTTGTTATCTATTTTCTTGTTGTGATTTCATTGTCATGTCTTTTAATTCTTTTGTTTTGTCTATGTAAGGAGAGGAGCTCATGGTGAATCCAAGCAGATTTTTGGCATGTTCCAAGTGAGGGGATCAAAAATTTCATGGTTTCAAATAATAGATAACTTTTTTTGTGTGTGTGGTGGTGTTGGGGGCGGGGGGAGCTAGGGCAATCTTGGTCAATTTATGTGTTTGTTCTTTTGGATCTTCTTATGATATGTCTTGTTTGTGTGTGCAAGCATAAAAGAACAACAATTTTCTCAAGAAACCATTTGGGAGGCCTATCAATCTATGTGTTTTTTTGGTTGGTCAAGTTTGGAACAATAAAGCCCAATCAATTTGCATGCTTTTTGGGTTGGTCAAGCTTGGAACAACAAAGCCTAGTTGATTTGTGTGTCTTTTTGGTTGGTTAGGCTCATACCAATAAAGCATGGGTAGTTGGTCTATTTGTTTCTTTGTTAATTAGGTTTAGAATAACAAAGCCCATTCAAAATTTATGTGTTTTGTTGGTTGATTTTGGTCATGCTTATTTTTCTAGACCTTTTTTCCAATCTATCTTGATTGTGTGTGCATGCATAGAACACAAAACCTAGTTGGTCTATGTGTTTTTGAGTTAGTCTTGGTCGGTTTGTGTCTTTCCTTTTTTTGGACCTTTTTTTGGTCTATCTTGTTTATGTGTGCAAGCATGTAGCAACAAAGCAAGGAGCATTATTGCATCACCATTGCCATCGATTGTCATCTTTTCTTCTCTCTTTAAATGAACATAACTTTCTTCTTTTGGACCTTCTAATTTGTCTTGTTTGTGTGTGCAAGCATGGAGCAGCAAAGCGAGGAGTGCTTGTGTTGCCATCACCATTTATGTATTTTCTTATTTCTTTAGGTGAACATCACTTTCTTCTTTCAATATGTGTTGGTCTTCTCTATGTTTGTGTATGTATGTGACATTTTCGTTTGGTCATTTTGGTCATTGGTTGGAAACCCTTATTTTAACATTACAATAGTCTCACAAGGAAAAAACAATCAACAATTAATACATGTTGACTATGTAATAAAGGTCACAACACTTTGTATGGACTATGACCTGAAAAGATCTTACATCACTTGAAAAGTCCATCTTATAATGAAATGATGGCATTTTATCTTCAATTTTTTAAATTTGATTCTAAACCCTAAACCTTCTTCTAGCCTAGTATGTTGGTTGTTTGTGTTGATATTCTATGTTTTTTTTGTTACCATTTTATGTGTGTGTGTCCAAGTGTCCTTCATCATGAAAGTTTTGATGAATGTGCGTTTCTATGTATGTGTAAAAATGGAGCAAGGAATGAAGAACATTTTTACATTGCCATGATTGTTTCTTTATTTCTAGGTGAATGTTGTTTTTTTGGTATGTGTGTGTTATGTTTGTCACCTTTGTCTTGTTGTCCATATGTATTTGTTTATTCATCCATTTATCTTGTTATGTGTGTTTGTGTGTGTATGTAAACACATAGCAATAAGAAGCAAAGAACGTTCCTACATTGCCATGATTGTTCATTTAAGTGAGCCTTTTTTACGTTCTATGGTTTTTCTATCCATCATGTACCCATTCATCATTGTTGTCAAATTTTATGGCCTTTTTTTTCACCTTCTTATGCTTTGGTTTTAGTGTGTATGTTAAGGTGAGTTCCTTGCCTTTTTTTGAAAATGGGCAGATGTGTGTGCAAAATAGTGTAAACATGTTATAATGCCCAATAGCAACAATAGTTGTTATAAGAACAACAATTCTTGTAAAAGTGGAAGCAAAATAGTTTTTGTAATAATAGGCTTCACTAGTAATAACTCCAACAAAAATAGATTTAGCAAGCACCAATAGCAGCTTTCCACAATTATTAAAATTTTAACAACATTTTTTCTCTACTCAAGTTGCAAAAAAAATCCTTTTAGGAAATTATCCTTTCCCATTTCATCTTGCATATTTTGATTTGATTTAGGGAAATCTAAAAATTTATTTAGAAATTCGATTCCCTTCTTTTGTAATGTTTAAGTTATGGCAAGACAAGAAAAAGGTTATAGACTTCAAGCCCATTGCTAAACGAAGGAGATGATGCCGATCTATCCTTACCTAAAGTTAATCCATTTAGTCCAAGGAAACAACTTTTTCATTTACTAATGTTTATGAACATTGAAATTTTTGCTATTAGGGATAGGAATCAATTCAAATCCTTATTGATGTTGGGTGTGTTCACAATTAGGGTACCAAAAAAGAATGACCTGTTTTTTAAAAACTACAAAAGACAACTTTGGATTTTTGTTTATCTTACATTAATATAATTGTAATGGATTGTTGTATGCCAATAGATAAAATGATACCTTGTTAAATTAATAAAAATAATTTAAAATAATTTGGATATTATGTGAATGTCATTTTGAGTCATGTAAACCACAATGCCAAAATGTGGCATTTACAACTATAAAACTAGTTGTAAATGCCATTAGTCATTAAGATGGTCATAGTCGTAAACACCATTGCAATTGCACCTACAACTACATAATATTATATTTGTATATATAATAAAATTATGTATATATATTAAGAATGTGTTATTATATTAATATTTAAATATATTTTCGAATATTGATTTTACAAAATAATTATTCATTTAAGTTAATTTCTGATTATTTATATATCATATACATATGGTTTGTACACAAATTGTATAATACATGAATTGTATAATCATATATATAACCATATAAAACATTCTTGTATTATATGTCATTATACATACCATTGGTCAACATAGTCAACATGGTCAAATTGGTCAACATGGTGGGAACAAGTATTACTCCTTGGACCTCCAAGATTTGGTCCAAGGCCTTTGCCATCAACCTACCACATCACATGTGACACAATATTCTCACATAAAAACTTTATCATGTTCCAATGTTTGAATGTATAAAAATACAAAGTTTAAAATTTAATTTCTTTTCCAATACTTAATCAAATGAACATATGAATTCGAATTACTAAAAATTGAATATATATATATATAATTCTGAAATATGAATATAATATGATGTTATTAATATATTATATGTATCATATATATATTTTATATATATAATATTTATATTTTATATACGAATATTTAATTTTCATTATATTACTTAATTTAATAATCATATATTAATTCCAATTTTATATTTATTTTCATTACATTGCAAATCATTAATAGAATTGATATTTCGAAACAAACTATTTACCAATTAATTATTATTATATATATTATAATCCATCCGCTTAACATAACATTATAATTGTATTGGTTTTTCATTATTTAATTTTTTATAATTTTAAGTTTACTAAAATATATATATTTTAATACAATATATATACATAATACAAAAAATATTTTGTAATAAAATTAAATTTAAAAAAATTGTAAATTATATTTCATCATTTTTTTTAAAGGTCATTTTATATGTATATTTAATATGTTGTAAATTTATGAATCCTAAACCCATAGATAAATTTGGTAAAACTTTGTTAAATTTGGTTTAAATAACATGAAATTGCTTGAGTTGTGATATTTTTGTTTTAAAAATAGGATGTTTAGATTAAACTTGGCTAGAATAAAGCTAAAGTTCATTAATTTTGTTAAATTTTTGTTAAATTAATATAAATGATGTTAAAGTAGGTTATTATAGCTAAAATAAAATACATTTTCTTATATATTGATAAACTTGGCTAAAACTTGGTTAAGCTTGGTTAAATGAAGATACATTTTTTAAAACTAGATGATTTTGGCTACATTTGGTTTTTATTTTTTATTTTTTTTAAAGGTTAAATTTGGTGAAATCAAGTTACATGAAAGCACTTCAGCTAAACATGGTCAATTAAACTTGGATAAATTTGAATTTTTTTGGCAAATAATTTTTTTTAATGTACTTTGTTAGAACTAAAATCAACTAGGCTAAATTGAATTAAATTAATCTAAATTTGGATAAATTTGGAAAAAAATTAAATGTTGTTAAAGTTGGTTACATTTGGTTAAACTAAATTAAAATATGTTATTTTAATTTATATATGTTTAAATATGTTACATTAAGTTAAATATAAGATCATTTATAATAAATTAAGTTATTTAAGATAAACTATATAGGCTACTTAAGGTGAACCAGCCTTAAATGGATTAAATTAGGATTGGATTAAGTTTAAATAGATAAATTTAAATTAAATAGGTTTAGATTAATTCATACTAAACTAAGTTAAAACATATTAAAATAGGAATTATTTAAATTAGATTAAATTAAGGTAAATTAAATTAAGTTTGGCTTCTAATACAAATTTGACCATGTTGATATGTATTTTAGTTTTTTTTTTTAACTTCATAAAACAAGGTCAAATAATTACTTTAATATGGTTACATTAATCATGTAGTCATATTTATAATTGTAGATTCATAATTATGACTATAGTTGTCAAATTGACTATGATTCAAGTCCACTTACAACTACATGACTATTTTGGGCAATAGTCGCAACATGTCCTAGTCATAGAAACCACATTTTGGCTTAGTGAACTAATTATATCAAATGTTTTAACTACATTTTTTTTCTAAAAGAATCAAAAGGAATGCATACAGTCATACAATTGATTTCAAATTCTTTGTATAACAAAATCATGCCCCTTTCTATGAAAATTCATGTTCATTGGATGAATTTGATGAAAAACCAAATCATACAAAAATTTCAAAGTTTTAATACTTTGAAGGAAATGGTTGCAAGGCAAAGGACTCATTTAAAAAACCATTTGATGAAAAAATTATGTTCAATGGGTTCAAAATGTTTAGCTTTAGGTGTAGGTCACATGTGAAGGAAATAATCTTGCCATAAAACATGTTTGGTTGTTCATTGAAACTCATTTTGGGATTTGTTTTCTAGCTTTAAACCAAAATATCGATACACAATTATGTATGAATGTAAAAACTTACATGAATTATTTTAAATTAAACTATTCAAATTTTCTCATTTAAATTTGTTTCAAATAAATGTTATTTGCAAAAAGTAACCCCACAAAAATCGTAGAGTCTTTTTTTGTTTTTGGAAGCTTAATTGTGAATAAGCTTTGTTACACAAGCAAGTTAAGTTTTGGGCTACTTGGAGTCAAAATTTTGCTCCATGGGCATTTTTTTGTTGTGAACAATAAGGATCAACTTGATTGTGACTGAGTACAACAATTAAAATGCATTTAATTTTTTTCACATGTCCACCATACACTAAAAAAAATTTAAGGAAGAAGGGAATCATTGCTACAACACATCATTTGGACAAGTTTTATGAAACAACATGTTGAAGCTAAACATTTTGAACTTTTCAATGAACATGTTGGAAAATTTGTTGATGTAGAAGGTAATGAAGGTCACAATCAAAAAATGTTGAGGGATGTAACAAGGTTGTGTAGCTTGCCAAGAAACGTCAAAAAGTAGCACCAAGTGTAATTTGTATTTTTTTTGGAAGCAAAATTCATTACAAGCAAGATGATGTTTAGGAATTATTCTTGGTAGACTTGGTTTTTCCTCTTAGGAACTTGTGAAGGCTTTGAAGTTTGATCCAAGTTAGTTTTCCCTCTTCGAAAGACATTGTTTGAAAAGATCCTTCTTACAATGGTTGTTTTCTATTTGGATTTGGATTTGCAACCTCAATTCAATGTTACACCTACTATCACAATTACATTTGATTTGTGGATGAATAGGGGATAGTACAATACCTTTGTTCTTGTCATAAACTTTTTATCTATAAATTGGAAGCTTCAACATGTTACAAAAGGCCATTTTGAAGCCAATGATACTATTGGGCATGGTTGGTAAAGCAATTGAAGGCCATGTTTGAAAAAATTGGTATCACTTTCAAAATCTTGTGTTATATGTGAAAGGGCTCAAGCACAGTTGGCATACATGTTTGAAACATAAGGACTCATTTCAAGGACCCCCAAACAGTAGAAGAAAACTATCATTTTGCAATTTTTGTATGCAACTAATTTTGAATTGCATGTGACACATGTAATTACTAGACCCCATAGTTGCATAAGACAAGTTGCACATGATTGGTAGTTGTATACAACAATATTTATGTGGCCAATATATATGGTATGAATTTATACTTTATACATTTATATTATTTTACATGAATTGTCCACAATGACATGTGTTCATTTGTGAAGGTCAATTATATGGTCACACATGGCATTTAAGCACTATTTCAATATTCATTATTATTAATAAATTCATAATATTTTGGCCATCCAATAAAATGTGAATCAAATTTTGACATGTGTCCATTTGTGAAGGTTAATTACATGGCAACACATGGCAATTTTAAAAAGCCCATTGATTGTTTATTTTTTAATTAATTAGGTTGTTAGGTAGGTTGTAAGTACATAGGATGGTAGGATTAAGCTAGGTAGGTAGGTTTAAAATAATCCAATTTTGTGTTTAGGTTTAACCTCTTTCATTGGCCCATCCCAAATGGCATTTGGTATTTGGTTTGTGAACAAGACAAATGCATTTACTTATAATATAATTTGCACACTTGGAGTCCAAAGCAAAAAATATGGGATAAAAAATTCAATTACAACTATAACCAATATAGTTGCAACCACATGCAAATACTACATACTACCTAGGCCATATTAACCTAGTTTACCTACTAGTTAAATTTATTATATTATAAGTAATAAAACTTAATAGGTGATAATAATATTATATTATTATCAATTATTTTAAATTAATGGCTAACTTAGGTTAGTAACTAGCGCAAGCTAGGGTACAAGCTAGGGTACTTATAGGCAAATCAATGTAGTTAATTAGCCAAATATATATTACCATAATTAATAATATAGTTAGAATTAAATTATAATCAAATAATTATAATTATAATAATCTTCTAATAATTAAATACATGATTAACTATAATGATTATATATATATAATATTAAACTAACTTTGATTAAATTAAGTTAACTTAGTTTAATCTCATAGTTAATTTTGCCATGGTTAGTTTAACCTTGATAAATGTGAATTTAACTTAGGTTTAACCAATGTTTTACTTTGGGTAACATTGGTTAGTATGGGTTTAGCCTCAATATTAAAGCCATAAGACTATTATATATAATTTAGGTAAATATATTCAGTGTATTAATGTACGAATGTATTAGCTTAAGCCATGATTTTTATGACATGTGTTCATTTTGTACACACAATTAGTTGCATGTTAATTGCACAAACAACCAATGTAGTTACAAATGACACCTAATTGCACATAATTACATAATGACTGATTGCAAACAATGGGATCTCTACTAGTGAAATTCACCTTTTTCTTCATAAAATTGATGATCCGTTTTAAATTTCCCTTTTTGTTCTCATGTTAGATGAAATAAATTTTCTCCAAATTTTATATAGGCATTTAGAGTATCTATTGATTTCACTTATGAAATTTATCCAATGTGGGCCATGTTTTAATAATGGCCCAAAATTCCCAAAAATTTCACATTTTGAAACTTTGTACATTGCAATAAGGCATTTGGTTCTAGTCACACTTGAACATTCTATATATATTAGTAGTTAAGGTGTTTGTGGTGAGAATCTTGAGGCAAAATAATTTATTTAGACATTTCTTATGGGTCCTTGAACCTTTTTTTTAATGAAACAAAGTCTTAGAAAGTTTTTAAAAACTCATTAGGAATCCTTAAAGTTGTTGAAATTTGAAATGTTATGCATAAAATAGTACCTTAATAATGTATGTATTTATGAAGAAAAAAAATTCAATATGAATTTTCCATTAAGTTTCAATGACATGTTGAAGTGAGGGGTCCATTGGATATTTAATGAGATAGTCCTTTTTGGTACCCCAACCATGCTTTGACTTGAAAGATGAAAGCAACCAATTTGGGGAACATGACCACAATTTTGGAATTTGTTATTTCATGTGAAGTATTAAATTTGCATGCTCCTTTTGATGGTTCATGCTTTAGACATGCTATGAGCAAGGTAGTTCAATATTAACCAATGATGAAAAGAAATCCAAGGACCTAGGCTTCATTAGTGTGAAATTTGCACAAACATCCCTTGAAGCTTGCATCACATGGCCAAAAAAATCAAGTATATATGTTGACTATTTTGATTTTTGACAATGAAAGAATTTGTAGTTTATCAAATGTTGAATAAAATTGATCTTCTATGTTCATTGTCCATTGTAGACAAATGGCAAAAGAATGGAAGCAAGCATGTTGAGATTCTAATTTGTTTGAGTGGAATTTAGTAGCTTTGGTGAAGACATGCTTTACATCCAAAGTTGCCATGTTTGAGCAATGTTTACCCTATCGAGCTACAATTATCAATTGCAACAATTGCTAGATGGAAGTTATAACCAACAAGATTCCTTCAACACAAACTTGGGCAATTGTTGTTGCAATTTGTGATGCACTTTCTCTTTTGTGATTACTTGTGTATGTAACCAACATTGTGGGTATTGGCTATTGTTAGATGTCCTTATGTTTGTGATCAAGTTATATGTGCAACTTTCCAAGGATAGATTGGAATTGCAAGCAAAAGTTGATGTTGTTAAAGACATGGATATGCACACCAAGGTGAAACAATTTGGTGTTAACATGCAAGAGCAAGTGATTATTGTTCGTAGGCCCTTCCTTGATTTCATGGATTCTTTTAAGTTTTCTAAAGCCCATAACATGCTTGCTATCACGTTGGATCCTAGACTAGTCTAGTGGGAAACTATGTTGGCCATTTTTTAGCAATTGAGATTGCTTGTGCATACAATAGCTAATTCCTCCTCCCAACCTTTAACAATTTATAATACCAAAAACTCCATGGACAATCAAATTCCTTTACAAATGTTGTGCAAGAAATTATGTGCAACACTAATGTTGTTTTTGGAATAGGGGTGTCCAAGAATGAAACTTGTTTTAAACACTTGTAAGTGTTATTTTTCTTTACTTATTTGAAAGACTTGTAAAGAAAAATAAGTTAAAAGTTTTTTTTTTGTTTACAATTTACAAACCTCAAGTTAGTTTAATAGGGAATATGTGTGTGAGTGCAAGTTTGACGAGGATTATTTTGCTTCCACACATTTATGTGCCATTGGAAGAAAGAAAGGACAATTTAGTGGTTAAAACATGAAGGATAATTTTCAATAGTTGCCTATTTAGCTAAAGCAATTTTAGGCACACATGGTAGTCATATTGAATTAGAGACACTTTTTTCTATTGTAGGCATTCTCATATGCCTTTGTCATTGTCGACGTGGTGCAAAAACTTGGATGTCCTAGTTCTTCAAATTAAGAATTGGTTTGATGATCCCATTGTTGGCTTTGAGGCTTAAAGAGGACCTCAAAATGTGCATGGGTTTGGTGAGGCTAAGGTGTTGAGTTTTCGGATGAGGTTGAAGATCATACGTAGAGGATTGTGTGCCCTAATTGACACATGTATCCATGCTGTTGGTAATGTTTTGTTCAATTTACACATGGAACTTTTAAAGCTTTGATTGAACTTCTATGCCTTTTTGTCATTTTTATAAATATGCCAGTTTGATGATCAAAATGGACATTAAAAATGAATATTTGTAAAGTTTCAAATGAATTAAATCAAGGTTTTCATGTTTTTGCATATTCTTTGTTTCATTTTCTAATTTTTATTAAACACAACTTTTACACAATGTTAAATGTAAAAATAAAAAGTTTTACATTTACATTGTTTTTACATGGCTTAAATTAATTTGCACAATTTGACACTTAGATTTATGTGTTTCAACTTGTACATTTACACGTACACAAAGTGTGAATTCTAAACTATATACATGCACAACATTGGTTTCAACCAACAATGGCTCAAAATTCAATAAATAAAAAAATAAAAAAATTCAAGGGAAATTGGGAGGTGCTGTTAGTAACAATCAAAAGCTCTCCATGAGCATGGCTACACCAAGGTGGTTTTTTAATGTTTTTACCTAGACTAAAAGAATTATTGAAATATGGATTATTTTTGTCATTGCAAATTCAAGGAAATTTAAATATTAATTTTGAATGGAAATTGAATTTCAGAAAATTTAATCATATTATGCAATGATATTATTGTAAAATTGTGTAATATAATTCATAATGTAATATCATTGAAAAATTCAATAAAACTCAACACAATATCAAATTCTTTTTCACTTTTGTGTCTAAAGGATTATTTTTCTTCATACTTGACTCAATATTTGGAAAAAAATGTACATACCTTGCACAATAATCTTCAAATATTCATTTAATGATTTTTAAACATAAATATTTCTAGAAATACTTTACAATATGTGCTCAGTGGCACATGCCACATTATTTATGAATCCATCTAATTTGTTTGTCACAACGAGATCTCAACAAACCATAGCACCCCCCACCACATTCTTGGTACTATAGGAAATCCCTCAATTAATCGGGGTGCAGAAAGGGGGTTTCTTGATGGTTAGACAAGTGTTGTGTGAGCATATTGGTTTTGATACATCCTCAAATAAAGGTATATATATTTTCAACGGGTTTGCCCATCAGTATTTTAAAATTATTTTTTTCCCAGCTAGATCAGGTCCTAATATGTAAAACTTGTGATTTATGGTAGACCCCTATCATATACCCATTATTTGAGATAAATAAATAAATATGTATTCTTTTTAATATTAAAAAAAAATCATATTTTGAAAATATTGACACAATTTTCAAAGTCCAAACCCAATAGGATCATACACAAATCCCATGTTAGAATGCAAAAATAAAGTGATTGACATGTGGAATAGTTTATTCACCTCATGTTCCAATAAATTAGCAGAATTGACAACAATACATCCCAACAAATTGGTAGAATTGGAAATGTAGACAAACCAAATTTTGATATTAAATTTCATTATCTACCTACCCTAATTTGACTTACCCAGATTTTCACACATATCCCTTCTTACTACATATTATGTTTTGCATATATTCAAGGGTATGGATAGAATATAATTTTTCAAATTTACATAACCTTGATTATGTACATCATGTAAATACACTGATTTAAAAAAAAAAAGATAAATAATATACCCAAATCATAATATCTGACAATATATTTGGTACCCTGTGTAATATTGGTTTAAATTTTCGATGTAAGAGTTATTGAATATTGAACAATTTTGTCATTGACAACGCAACAAATTCAAAACTCAAAATGTTAAGGGAATTGAAGCACACTCTTAGTACTCTTGGAAAGCCTTTGATGAGTGGGGGGATCATAGGAAGATGATTTCATAATTTTTGAATTTTAGGTGCAGGATATGTTGATTTTTGAGTAATCTTTTATTGTTGGAAATTCAACTAAATTACAAAATTTTGGAAGGAGAAATTGGTTGGGTGACTAGTTCACACTTGGGCCAAAGACACAAGCTACACTTGTATATAATAACAATATCACAAACATAGATAAAGTAAGATAATTATTTATAGAAAAAAAAGAGGTGACAGAAGGCCCTCTCAATTTAGAAGAAAACTATTCGACTGACAAGTGTCAAAAGTGAGGCTTGGTAGATTGCCACGTGTCCAGTAAATTTACTGGTTATAACTTTCGAGATCCCAAGTCTCTACCATCGCCGTATTCTAGGTCTCCAGGTTTGTTACCGCGAGTAATTCTCGAGGTGCCGATTCTTCCCTTCCATAACTTATTCCTAGTTACAGCTTTGGAGATCATGAGTTTTAAAACTTGACTTTGGGACCTGGAGTAACTTCTGAGATCCCGATATTGTACCGCAACTTTCGAGGTCCTGAGATTTGACCGTGTGTTGGCTGAGATCCCAATTACAAGCTGACGCTTGGCAGATTTCCACGTGTCACGTAGATGAGTTTTATCCCTCTTTTACATGGGCAGTAACTTTTGAGGTCCCAAGTATTTACCATTTACATTCTAGGTCTCCTGATTTCTTACCGTGAAGACCATTTCTGATTTATCTCGTCTTCTATCAAGAGAGTGCCTTGCAGAGAGCATAAAATCTCACCGGGGAAAAAAGTAAAAACCATAATGAAAGGTCACTCTTTACACTTGGTAAAGTACATGGGCAAGGGCAGTACCAAAATTGGGCAATGCTCAACTGCCACCTCACACAGGCAGGCCCTTGTTTTGATAGCTTGGGCCCTTATTTTGGTAATGCCCTTGCCCACCATGCTTTACCTTAAGTATAATTTTCGAGGTGCCGATGCTTCCCTTTGGTATTTCCAGTTTCTAGTTTCTACCTCTACAGATTTGGAGATCATGAGTTTTTTTACCTTCAGTTCTTGAGATGTAATTTTTGAGATCCCGATATTCTACCGTAACTTTCGAGGTCCTGAGATTTTACCGGGTCTTCGCCGAGAGCCCAATTACAAGCGGCAGCGCTCACGCTCTTAAACACGAACAAACAGAAAGACGCACAAGGGGAGACAAAGAGAGAGAGAGAGACGCACGCCCGCGCGCGCGAGCGAGGAGGAGGAGGAGGAGAAGCAGAGAGAATTGGTTTGAATTTTGGAAAATTGGGGGGACTTAGGATTATGGCGCAGGAAGGAGCGGCAGCGATACAGGTGATAGATGAGGCGGGGAATTTTAATGAAGCGGATTTGGTGGAGTTTTGTAGGAGTATGAAGCTTGCGGAGTGTGGGCTATCTTACGCGGTAGTGGCAATCGTGGGTCCGCAGAGTAGTGGGAAGAGTACGCTCCTGAACCATTTGTTCAATACCAAGTTTTCGGAGATGGATGCGTTGAGGGGACGTGACCAGACCACCAAAGGCGTGTGGTTGCAGCGATGCCAGGAGGAGTTGAACGTCGTCACTCCTTGCACTCTGGTGATGGATTTGGAAGGGACTGATGGAAGAGAGAGAGGGGAAGATGATACCGCGTTTCAGAAACAGAGTGCTCTTTTCGCTTTGGCTGTTGCAGACATCGTGTTGATTAACATATGGTGTCACGACGTCGGTCGAGAACAAGCATCCAATAAACCATTGCTCAAGACCGTGTTCCAAGTCATGATGCGTCTGTTCTCTCCCAGGAAGATCACGCTCATGTTTGTCCTCCGCGATAGGACCAAAACTCCCTTGAGCGTATTGCAGTCGATCTTGCTGGAAGATGTGAAAAAAGTCTGGGACACCTTGCCGAAGCCAAGCAAGTTCAGGGAGACTCCGATCGAAGAATTCTTCACCTTGGAGGTCACGGCGCTTGCCAATTACGAGGAGAAGGAGGAGCAATTCTTGAAGGAAGTCTCTCAGCTTAGGAGCCGCTTCCACAATTCCGTAGCTCCGGGAGGCTTGGCAGGCGATCGAAGAGCTGTGGTTCCTGGCACGGGATTTCCTTTCAGTTCGCACGAAATCTGGAAAGTCATCAGGGAGAACAAGGATTTGGATCTGCCGGCTCACAAAGTGATGGTCGCGACCGTGAGGTGCGAAGAGATTGCTAACGAAAAGCTTCACGACTTGTCCATCGATGAGAAGTGGAAGAAGCTGGAGGAAATTTGTTCCTGCAGCAAGAAGAATCCTTCTGATGCTGCAACTGTAGTTTCTGTAGAAGCTGGAGGAGGATTATTCGGGAAGAAGGCGAGCTCTCTTTTGAGCAAGTACGTTGCAGAGTATGAGAACGAGGCTGCTTTCTTTGAGGAGGGAGTAAGGACGGCAAAGAGAAACTACATGATCTCTCGAGCGCTTGATCTGATGCAACCCTCGTATGAAACTGTGGTGGCCCATCATCGAGCACAGGCTTTCAACAGGTTCAAGGAAGAGATGCAGAGGAGGACAGCAGAAATGCCTATTACTGCAGACCAAGGATTTGCTGATGTTGTGCGATGCTGCTCTGAGATTGCACTTTCTGATTTCGATCAAGCTTGTGAAGGTGCGTCTTCTCCTTGCATTTTACTAATTGATTCTGCTGCTGCAGTTCTTCTTTGGTGATCTGTTTTTCTTTGCAGTGGCTGAAGTCTTGCAAATCTCTTACAAAAAATTTAGGGATTCTATAATGTCATTATAGTTGTTGTGATTATTGGTGTGCATGCAGATGCACACGTTGTACAAGCAGGAGCAACATGGAAAACAACATTGTCCAGGATCCGTGAGAAGCTCATTCGTGACATCAACATGCATGCTCAATCTGTGCGTGTCATGAAGCTGCAGGAACTGACGTCTTCATTTGAGAAGCAACTTGAAGGTGCAATTGCAGAGCCAGTGTCATCACTGTTGGATGCAGCATCACCAGACACCTGGTCATCAATCAGGGTGCTGCTGGATCAAGAGAAGCAAGTTGCTATTGAAGGCTTGGCTGCAGCAATGGCTGGTTTTGAGCAAACTCAAGAAGAGAAGTCAAGTGCCTTGATTGGTCTTTCCGAATTTGCAAGGGGTATTGTGGAGAAGAAGGCAAGGGACGAGACTGCACAAGCATTGATTCGCATGAAGGATCGATTCAACACTGTTTTTGCTCATGATAATGAATCTCTACCTCGGGTATGGGGAACAGAGCACAACATGCGTGCCATTACCAGAGATGCACGAATTGCTGCATTGAAGCTGCTTGCAGTTCTGGCAGCTATCCAACTTGATTCGAAGAATCCACATGAAGGTATAGAGGTGGCACTCATGACACTCCTCAATGAATCTGGAGGATCAGATATAGCTGCTGAAGGTTCATCAGAGAGGTCAGATGTTACACCTGGAGAATCATCAAATGTGCTTGCATCCTCCAAGTGGCCAGGCATTTCTCCTGCAGATACGTTGCTCACTCCTGGACAGTGCAGAAAACTCTGGAGACAGTTTAAAGCAGAAACAGAGTATACAATCAGCCAGGCACTTTCTGCTCAAGAGGCAAGCAGACATGGGAAGTCATGGATGCCACCACCATGGGCAATTGCTGCAATTATTATTCTTGGATTCAATGAGTTCATGATTCTGCTACGAAACCCTATATACCTTCCTTTTGTATTAGTTGCTTTCCTGCTTGGCAAGGCACTGTATGTGCACCTAGATTTGTCTCATGAGTTTCAGTATGGTGCCTTACCAGGAATTATGTCAATCTCAACAAAGCTTATGCCAACAGTGATGGCAATTTTCAAGCAGCTAGTCAATGCAGGTGAAGAAGAATCTGAAACTAGTTCTGTAAGCCAAGAGCAAATGAAATTGGCTTAGCTTCTACCTCTTTCAAACATAG
>Ga0116228_10000894_pt1 | contig 23888 bp, 7 predicted proteins | sample S1TSphfallax_2_FD_89694 | JGI IMG/M metagenome (GOLD analysis project Ga0116228, IMG submission 89694) | Host-associated microbial communities from peat moss isolated from Minnesota, USA - S1T2_Fc - Sphagnum fallax MG | ecosystem: Host-associated > Plants > Peat moss > Unclassified | place: USA...
TTAGTGTGAACCCGGTGCATAATGCACCCCGTCGATCCCCCCCACCCGGTCCTTCGCATTTCCCACTCCGGTTCACTTCCACCTATTAAGACCCCTAGAACCCCACCCCCACCCCCTCCCCCCCTCCACAAAAAAAATAAAAATCATGACCCTCCTAAACCCTCCCAAAAAAAGTGCACCCAAATCTCCTCACCCACCCTCCAAATCCCAAAAATACCTCCCCCATCGATGACGGCAGTTGCTGTGCGGAAACGGACGTAAAAGTAAAAGTAAGAAGTAAGAACTCGAGGTCCTGAATAATTTTTGGGCCCTCGAGTTCGGGGGGACAATTTTATTAAAAGTGATCTGGGTTTCAGGACCTTGACAGACGGACAAACAGACTTACTGAATTAATATATATGATATAAGATTCCCTTGGATGCAAAATCATTGATTTCAGAGCGAGTGATGGAGGGCCAGCGATGGAGGTATGAGATTGTGCATATAAAATATATTAACTTGAGGGTTTGCCCATAGGGTAAGGTTCAAGTGCCCCTCTTCTTTTCCTCTCTTATTCTATACATTAAATGAGTTGCTTCCCAAATTTTTAAATTTTTTTTCAATGATCCATTTTATTTGGCCCATCATCAGGGTCCCCAAAATAATGTTATGTGAGGATGGAGTGCCTTCCATTTGGTTCATCTACATATGTGATAAAGTGAGTTGCTGTTGGGAACAGCCTCAAGAACATTGAAAACTTGGGGAACATAATTGGAAACATATGAGAATAGATTGAGAACATGATGGGAACAAAAGCATAAAAAAATTTCATCCTCAACTTACCCGGCCCCCCCCCCCTTCTACAAAGCACACCATACCTATTTAATTGTCCGCTCAATTCTCATGCTGAATATGTGCCATGAGTGCTGATTTTGTGCCCTGGTTATCACTTCACCTATCCTATTTTGCCATCTACTACAGACCAGCTCCACAGGGAACGGGCAGTGACTGGAAGAATCTTCCAAGCACTGCCCAATTTTTGTCCACGCAGAAAAACACCATGTTTGTTTTTATATATAAGATGGTTGTCTCGACGTTAACACCTGCTAAAGGGACTGGACAAATATTCTCTGTTTTTAATGGACTAATTCTCGTACAAAATGGGGTCCTTCAATAAGGATGCCTATTCTGTAGACCTAATTGGTAGGCCTAACCAATTCTGTTAGATCTAATGGTTAACATAGAGGAATGGGCAGTATGGTTTAATTTTTTCTATTTTGTCAAGTAGGTGGACTGGTGATCATCCACAAGCCAAATGAGCCAAATTTGGCTAGCGGTCAAACAATAAAGGAAATTGTTTGTTTAATTCTACATAATTCTGCAGCCCAATACGAATCATTGTCTAAATATGGCCACCCTAAACCTTGAAGATATGGTGTCCAAATCATAAAGTATTTAACATCCTAATTGGAGATCCATGGATCACAGATGTTATCTTCTCATGGCGTTTTGCCCTTAAAAAGGTCCTTCCTTCCCAATGCCTAGGCATCCATCTAATGCATTTTTTTTGGATACAGTAGGAATTACACCTATGTTATTACTCACTACCAAAATATTTGCCAATAAGGTTTTCATTTATACTTCAAAATGACCACTCGACCCTCCTATTTTGATGCCCCTTATTTTCCTCATTTTTTATCCATACCCTTGCCTTATCATACCCCTTGCCTTAAGGAATCTTCCATTAGCATGAGGTAGATCTATTCCCTAGAGCCCACTATTTCAAAGCCTTTACGACATGGCTTTTGATTTTGAACACACTTAGAATTAAATAATTGAAAATTTGGCTTGAACTTGGGTGTGAAAGGACTTGAATATTCTTGTAATTTGAATTTTTTTTAACATGCTCAACTTATATGGGATTCAAACCTTGAGCTCAGAATCATAAACCCAACGCTAGGGGCTTTGAAATTGCAGGCTCCAAGAAGAAGAAAAAATCTAACTCATGCTAATGAAATATACTCAGTCCCAATGGAATATACCCTGATGCAAGGGGTATGGTAAAGGTATGGTCCTTTTGGTATTCCAAGACGCCCTCCTCACTACTTTTCCCTTATGTTTTTAATCTCGCACAAGAGCTGTTCCCTTTGTCACATGTAACTTCTGTTTTCTCTCATGCTGGAAATCACCTTCTCACAATGTTTTCTTTCATTTTCTATCAAATCACAAATTACCAAATTAAGTGCAGCCACATTGCTGTAGCTCAGAGTCTTTGAGAATATTAAATGGAACTTCTAGAAACATGATACCAAAACCTAGTATTGGCTTCCACATTGACAAAATGAATAATTACCCAATATCATATACTCCAATTGCACATACTTTATGAACAAATGTCATTTAAACTAAAATAACCAACAGAAAATTGAAAATTAAATAGAAAAATCAAATGTGAACAATTTAGTATATAATATAAAGAACTACTTACATGTCCTGAGTCTCATTTCTATCAAAACAACCTTCAAACTTTTTCAATTCCTCCTTCAATTCTGCATCAGCCTCTATAAGCTCAACCAAATTTGTGGTATAGCAACCTACCCTAGGGTCGTTTGACCAATTTTTTTTCACAAAGATACTCATCTCTTTAAGTTATATGTTTGCAAAGACATCTTCTGAGGTTCGTAATGATACCAACCAAAGAAAAAATTCTCTCTATTTTATCTAATATCAAACTACTCTAAGGATTTGAAGGCCATAAATGCAATTGTTGCAAACATAGACTCATGTTTAGCCCACCAATTTAAAGGATAAAATGTCTTTAATATCAAGATATCTCCTAAATAAGTTGACCTCTCAACTCACCACCTCTTTTGAAGATTTAGTTGTCCCAAAAGACACCTTCAAAATGTCAAGTCTTCATCACTTACCCTTTTTCCCATAAAACCAAAATTAGCCAAAGGGTGCAAAATTTGATAAATCTTCAAAAGCAAAGGGAAGAGTGCTTTCTTGTCATAGTTTTCTACAACACAAACACCAAATTCCTTCCCAACAAAAATACATTATATTCTAAAGTTTTTATATCTCATATCTAACATCAATGCAAACATATTATGAGTTTTTTTTTCATCAAACTTCTTTAATAAAGAAAGAAAAGCATCCAAAACACCAAACACTTCTTTCATTTTGTTGGAAGCTAACAAATCCAACTCCACACCAATTATAACACTCTTTTCCATTAAGCCATTTACAAATAGATTCATTTCAACCTCTTTTGTTAACTTACGAGTCATGCTTATGGTTGCAAACAATGCATTTGATAAAAGCCAATGGCCCTTAGATTGGTTCATAACACAACCATTAACCATTGGAGAAAGCACTCAACGAATACTTTAAATATGTGTCAAGTAAACATAGGAAGGGCACAACAATATCCTAATTGTGCTCTACATGCTTTAACACAAGGTAATAGCTTCATGAAACTACAAAGCTTCTTGGAACAAAATCACCTTACTAACAAACCGTCATTTTCAACAAAAACCAAACTTAATATCTAAGTTATTAAAAATTTGGCACCAACATTTTAAAAAAATGTCAAAAGGGTTTAAGATTAAAAAATTTACCTTATTTTCATTAGGTATTCAACTTCCTAGGTCAAATTCCACAATCAATGCATACATCTTATTCCATTCTTGTCTACCTTTCTTAGGCTTTTTGGGCCAAATTATGCATTTTTGAATATTTGATTATATCATTTATTTGGTTAATTGTGGACTTTTCATTTGGAGATTGGAAATTTGGAGAAAAACTTTGATTTGGGAACCACCATGTGATGCAACAATAGATATTAACAATGTTTTGCCTCACTAAATGATCCAACAAAAAGATATTTTCAATGTTTTATTCAAAAAAATTGATCCTAACCACCAAATTTGAAAGTCCAAAATTAATGGAAACATGTTTCAACCCTCTACACACTTTGTCATCAACTGTCCCATATTGACATGCTTTGGAAAATGCATGTCCAAACCCAGATCCTTAGTAACTTTTGATCTCCAACCCCAATAATTCATGGTTAACAACATATTTTTAAGTAATAGTCATAGTGTTAAAATTAAATCCTTCATCCTTGACATACCAAAAAATTGTTCATTTCTTTTCTTCAAATTTTTGTTGTTGAAACAACATGTTTTGCATCCACATGATTTTTCAAAGTGTTATTACATTTGTCTTGTAATAAGATATTAGCCTTTTCCTTGCCTTTGTTCTTTTATTGCAAGCTTCAACAACTTCAAATAATAAAACATATCATTAATTGATGGTTTTTGTTACTAACTTTTTTTTTTTCATTCACACAAAAAAAAACCCAACACATGCATTCCTATTGTATCCTTTTCATATTCTTCTTTGATCCATTAACTTTTGCAATCGAAATTTAGTTATCTCATCTTCAAGGACAACATTTTGTTGGGTTTGAAAAATGCAATTCTTTTCTTCCATAATATATATTTCAATTTTAGCATCTAAGTACCTCACATGATGCATTATCAATCCTAGTTTCCATTTTTAGTGATGTTCTACAAAGTTAAGCAAAAAAATCTAAGTTAAAATATAATTCAAAATTTTTTTTTTCAATAAAGCGTTAAAAGAATGAAAAAATTTAAAAGCATTTACAAATTCATCAATTCATTTTGCTTTCCCTTCATATCAAACAATGAAAGACTAAATTTCAAAAGAATTTTTCTTTAATTCACTTAATGACGTGTTCCCAAGCTCCTTGATAGACTCATCAACAGTAATGAGTTGAGGCACGTTCCCTGGCTCATAGCACTTTGGGGTTAGAAGGGTGTGTTGAAATTCTGGGATCGGACTAAGAAGAATGATAAGCAATCACTCACTCACACAGACCTACACAAAACCAAACAACAAGTTGGTTATTACATAGCTAGAACATTTTTGGTGCTAGGACAAACCATGGGCAAATTTGAACTCACAAGACTCATCACAACCCGAACTTGGGGGGAGCCACCACCTTCCCCATTATAATATACTTTGTGCCTAGCCATAGGACTAGCACCCAAATGTCATTTTATCCGAAAGCTCCCAACTAGGAGTCCCGAAATTCTCATAACTAGGACTTTCGCGACTTTGGGGGTCCATAACTTTGCATGCAGACCTCGGATTGAGATGAGGTTTGAAGCAGAGTTGTAACCCTCACCAAGAGCTTTCCAATGATATGTCGCACGCCACCTGCACGCGAGGAAATCGGGGCGATTTTCAACTAGCACCCTAAATTGGCAATTTGATTCCCATCCCTTCTTTTGGCCATAACTTGTGTTTGAAGTGTCCAAATGGGTCATGCAAGCCCATTCAAACATCTATGTTCCAAGATCTTTTCAATGATATAAGGAACTCTTCAATCCATTGAATTTTGACACCTACAATCACTTTCTGAAAATTCAAAAATCCACCAAGATTCTAACTCCCAAAGTGGAAGCTCCCTTGGGAGTATGAGGGTTCATTCCTTCACACTTTCCTACACTCCCAGGAGCATGAGGTGTGACTCCCAAGCTTCCCTTTTAGCCCGCAACCTTGCAAGCCTTTGCCTTGATCTCGAACTCAAGGCTAAGGTTGCAACATTTAATGTGTAGTTGAATCAACTGAAGCCTCTAATCAACTTGAAAGTTGTAATAAACTAATGAAGACCATATCAATGATAATTATGAAATATTATGAAATTAAAAAATATAATATAATATAATATAATATAATATAATAAATAATAATAATAAAAAAGAAGAATATAATACATTTTTTAAAAACACAAAAGCCTTGAAGAAAATCCTTTGAATGACACCACAACAAAAAAATTTAATAATATATTTATATATATACCAAAAAAAGATAAAAATTAAAATTAAAAAAAACAAAATCTTACAACAACAAAAAAAAAATAGACAACAAAAAAAGTAAATAAAATAATAATGATAACAATAAAATTTGAAAAACAAGAAAAGCAACAAATAAGACTTCAAAATTAAATTAAATTAAAAATAAACATTTCCAACAATATCTTTTTTAAAAGGAAATAAATATAAATAAATTTAGTTTCAAAAAAGAAACATACATGTGAATGGAATGTATTTGCTTTCAATTTCTTCCAACTCCTATAAAATAAAACAAACATCCAACAAAAACAAAAATATAAACATTGGGAAAAATGGATTAGATCAAAACAAAATACTCAAACATTTTTTTAAATGAAGAAAAAGAAAACACCTCAAAGTTTTGAAGGTTGTGGTTTTCTTTGGTAACCACTTCTGTAGAAAAATAGGTCTCATACATAGAATGATAGGTAAAAAAAGGTAACTATTAGGTCAATAAATGGTTTATATATAAGTAAAAGTTGTTTTTACTACCTATTTACTAACAACTTGCTTATGGGTTGTTAATAAGTAGAAAAAAAAACAATTGAGCTAACCACCTTGGTTAGTTAAGGAACTGGAACCCAATAGAAAATTGTTTCTTGACAATTTACCATCCATCCTTCACAGGGCAATGGTGGGTGTTGGTTGATTGTGGCCAAACACCTTTATACAAGTGTGGGGCAATTACCTAATTTGGAAGGTTAGACTTATTGTTTTTGGTTAATAAACTTTGAATGCGAAGATGGTCTTATTTTTGGAACTAATTATGGAACCTTATTACTTTAACATTTCCACATTTACATGTGGAACCAAAATCATGATTTTTGAGAAAAAAAAAGTAAAAAAAATCAAAATCAAGGGCTAATTGGCAATTAACCACTAATTCCAATCCAAGTTAATTGGAATTGGATCAAAACTAAATTTGATTTTCAAGTTCAACTTTTTTTTTAAAGCCAAATTTTTTTAATTGCATTACAAATGATGCAGGTATTCTCCATCTTAAGTTGGGTGCTAATGGTAAGCCTAGTTACTTTTCAACTTCCACCCCTTTAAGACACACCCTTCATTACCATCGCTGACCTATTACAAGTAGTCAATTGTTGACATGGAGAGATTTTGAAATCTAGTTTGAACTAACTTGACATATTGTGAATTCCCCTTTTTCTTTTCTTTTTTATTCCTTTTGTACATTTTTCCGAATCTACTGTGTGTTATAAATAAAGTTTTGAAAGGTTATAATAAAACCAAAATCTATTGTTTTGAAGAAACAAATCTTGGTTTCATTTGTGTAGAAGTGTAATTAAAGTTAATTTATTTTATATTTAAGAATTAGAACCAGAGATTTTTCATAAAAATAAAGAACCACCCAACAATATTTTATATGCATAAGTTCTTAAATTCAATCTTGTCTAACCCGAACTAGACTTGGATGTGCTTGAAACTTGAAATTGGGATGTCCTTGAAATAAGGATGGTGCGGTGTGGATAAAAAAATTATTACCTTTTGACGTGTAGGCTTGGGAAAAAATAAAATAAAATAGTTTCACCAAAATCTAGAGCTTTGAACAATGACATAGGGATGCCACCTAGCTTGTCACACATGCCATCACCATTCTTGCTCACAACTTAGAAGGGTTTTTCACCTCTTAACCTTTCTTTGACATGATGTACTTAGTAATCCAACAACTTTGTTCTTCTCAATTATACCCATTGTTGTGTTGATATCATGACTATGTTACTTGGTAATGTTGGTTTGATCAAACTTGATTTTCATCATTTGATTGGAGGCCCTCCTTGAGACTTGGTATGGGTTTTTCTCTCATTCATCTAAGAAATATTTTAAATTTCAAAGGTTGTATGATATGCTCATAGAAAATGGAAACAAATTGTTGAAAAATGTGAAACAAGATCCAAATTAACATGTTGTCTCCTATGAAACTTGTTATGGAAGAGAATTGACCTTTGATTGCAAAGATATAAGATGTTACTTTGATGCACAACTATATTGTTAATGAGAATTTGAATTTCCTTTTTTACTTAGGATTTTATTTGGGTTTGCATGCCATTCTACCACTTTTGGTTTGTGTGCATACCTTGATCAAGTTTGCATAATCTCCTAATGATAAGTCCTCTTGAATTGGATTTTAAAAAACAATAATATAGATTTTGCATAAAAGAACATGCTTTACAAATCTTTAGTTGGTATTTTGTTCATGTGGATTTTATGAGTTTTTCTTTTAAGGTTTCATAATTGCATCTATCACAAAAGGTTGCAAACACAATCCAAGGAGCAAGGGATTAAATGTTTTCTTAGGACTAGGTATAGCCATGTTTTACGCATTTTGCTATGACATTTGTTTTCATCCAACTTTTTGCAATGTTATTTACTTGTATTCATTAATGTATTTCACGTATGTGGAATTGAATTTGTAGACAAAATGATTATTCTTTACATATAAAATGAATAGATTTCTAACACAAAGTGCACATGCCATAATTAACTTTACATTATTTGGAAGAAGTTTACCACATAAAATCACTTTTTAAACATACCAAAGCTGAAAATTGAACTTAGATTATGCATTTTTTAAAATGGCAATGTGTTGGAAATGAATGAAAAAATACATTTAATTGACATTGTGCCCTCCATAAAATTTATGCATGCACTCCACCACATAATAATAATTTTTGTTAGAAACACATCATGAAAATTTGTAATTTAGAAGGCAAAAAATGCATTTGAATAAAATGTCATAATATGTGTAATAAATTAAAAAATTGCCAATTTCAATTTTTTTGCACTTTTAACTATCGATGTGAATATTTCCCCTAATTTTGGTAATGAATGGTGACATTTGATAAGTCAAAAGGATTTTTCAATCTAAAAGCATTATTTGACAACTATCTTTTAAGTATTTGATGTGAATCAAAAGACTCTCATAACCTAATGAAATGAATCCAAATTCATGGAGGAGTAAGATCATTAACAAATAAAACACAAATTGCAAAAAAATTATGATTTGGATAAATATTATACCTAAACTTGTTTTTCAAAATAGATAGGGTATGATGTTACATTACAAATTTTGACAATTGCTTTGGTTTTCTTTAATGATTGCACTATCCAAAAGATGACATAAACATCCATTGATGTAAGTTTCATGTATGTTTAGGAAGGTTCATAGGTGGGTGAATGCTTAATAATCAAAGATTACAATAATGACATATTAAAAAGTAAAAATCATGTGCAATTGAATATTTTTTATGAACTTGTATGGGATTCATATGGAGTCTCGTATATATGCAAATAATGAGTCACCATAAAATGCACACACCGTATTGGCAACTGTTCTTAGTGTAAGGAATCCATTCACATAATATTTTTTCAATGTGCAAATTCATTTCTTCAAAATTTGAGTCAAACAATTCCACCTCTACAAATGCTTTTTTAGGTTCCATCTTGCCTACCATAACATTTGGATTAAAAGGCCAAATTCCAATTGTTTTGAAATTCTTGTAAATATTTTATGATTTCAATGATTTTTGAGTAACAAATAAATTTAATGTAATAAATTTTACTTTCAAACACCTTTCCTTGGCCCACTTATACTTGTAATGGTTGATATGTTTAAAACATGCAACATCAAGAGGTTGCAAATGCTTGGCTTATGTGTGATGTAAAGTAATCAAATTCAACGCGACCCCCATTGCCTTGTCCATAACATCTATTGTGATGCACTATGAAATTTGGCCATTTAGAATCAATAAGTGATAGTTAGTTAGACACAAATTTCATCCATGTGATTGAATAGAAGCTATGAAATGTGAAACTTATTTGTCATAAAGAATGGTTGCCATCCACATTTTGGGTTACATAACATTGTAGTTTGAAACTCACACCTTTTAAAGAAATTTCAATGGAATTGAATGCCTTTGAAAATACAGAAGCTTGGAAATTTTGAATCGCCTACCATATTGATTGCCATTTTCAAAAATAAATAAATTTACCTGTCAAATAACTCATTAAAAAAAAGGACAAAATGCAACCACTTTATTCACAACTTGGGCTCCACATTGCTGTGCACTACTAGTGATGTTCAACCTTTTATTTATTTATCATGTTCCCATTTGGTTTTCAATATCTTGTTATTATTTATATCAATTTCAATCTTTTTTTATAAAAATGTATTAAGCATTATATCCATGATGGGTAAGATAAAAAAGGAAGGTAGTTATTAAGAAAAAATGAGATAATTATTAGTAAAGGAATGAGGTAGTTAGGCTTGAAAATAAAATAGGATTTTTTTTGATATCCCTATTGGTGGGTAGGGGAAAGAAATTAGGTAATTATTAAGAAGTGAGGTAGTTAAGTTGGGAAATGATGAAATAGTTATGAGATGACTCTAGAATTGTTCAAGGATGACCATATGATAGGTTCTACAAACCTATGAAAGATTATGCAAAATTACCCATATACCTACTCCTCAAAATTTTGTCATTGGAACTATATGCAACTATATATTGTTTGCAATTTATTTTGCAATTGTTAATCAACATTGACAACTTTCAATAATTTTGTGAGTATGTTGCGATTGCATTAAATGATTATTGGTTTTTTCATCATTCCATGTGAATAATTTTTAGATTATGTTCATCCATAATAAGCTTTTATCTTGCATTCGTTGTGCTAGTAACCCAAATTTGTGCACCTAACCTCTAAAGGTGTATTAAGGTGATTAAGAATATAAATTAGAGGTATATCTTTAGGGGTAGATACATCAAGGTTATGTTAGAATTATATTTAAATATTGGGGGTATATATAATATGTATATTAAGGATATTTCTAAGATTTAATATGAAGATTCAATTAAAGGCACATTAAACATACATTGAGGTAAATAAATAGGTTGATAAGCAGATAACTATCTATTTATGTAGCTAGTTACCTACTTTATTAACATACCTACCCGCTTATTTACCTAACCTACTTATTTATTTACTTATCTACCAATGTAAGTCAGTAAAAATGTGAATAAATAAGTAGGCAGGAAGGTAGATATGCAATTAAATAGGTACGACGAGCATTCCAATTTATGAAATGTTTGCCCCTGTTTTTTTATTTCAAAACATTTTGGGCTGTGCTTTACATTGGGCAACACCCATGGAGTGGGGGCATTACTGAAAAAGAAACTCCATAAGTTCCGCCTCAAGAGGTCCTTATTTCAGTCAGGCCCCGCTCCTGGTTTGTTACCCTACACAGATGACTTATTCTTGCTCATTAGCTTGTGGTGCTTGTACCAACTACAAGTACAACAAGTCGGTACAACAACTACACAAGTTACAACCCGGACATAAATTTTTAGGGCTAAACTTTGTTTATACTCATAAATGAAAAGAACTGAAGGTACAGTCTTGAGAGTGATTGGCAATAGACTTATTGCATTAGTACCCCAAACTAAGGCTACTGGACCCCACTTTTGCTAGAAAATGGGGATAAAAAAAATTATTTTTGCTAAAAATGGGTCTATCCCTCTTTGTCCTGCAAATTTATCCCCATTTTTAGCAAAAGTGGGGTCCAAATTTTGGATTTAGCAAATTTTCCCTCGTTGGATTTCCAAAATTTGCAGGACAAAGGGAGGAAAATGGGGATAAAAGCAAATATTTTTGCTGAAAATGGATCCTGCAAATTTTCTTAACTGATACCCAGTTTCATGAAATGGTATCCAACTACACTCACTTTATGGCTCTGCATTCTTTGATTGTGGAGGAAACTGGCATTATATGGTCAAACTAGGGCCCAAAGACAGGGGTGACTTTTTGTATAACCATAAGAAACCCTTATCTGTGAAGTTCTCTAAAATGCGGATTTGAATCCTGAGTTTGGGTGTAATGTGTAATGAGATTTCGCCAAAGAAAAATATCATTTGACCAAGTGCTGTTCAAGATGATTGCCAGTCCACCTACGTCACAAAATTGAGAAAAACAAAACCCCTTGTTACTATGGGTGTTGATGGAGATAAGGTAGAGTATGGATGATTAGTGAATAGCTAACCTAGCTATAGGGTCAGCAATACAACAGAAAGTGTTCAATTCCAGAGATTTTAGTTGGGGTAGGGTGGATTCTCTTTTTGCCACACACCAATTTGGAGATTATTGAACACCAAACCTCAGTGACAAGTAAAGGCACTTGAAATATGAAGCTACCCTTTTCCTTGTCACACTTAGACCTCACGCAAACATCTGTGAAAATTTCCATGCACAGTCATCACATGTACTATTGACTTGTGGCATTGTTCTCATAAGCAAAGTTGTGAGGGGCCAATTTTCACATATTTCTTTGATTCAACAGTTGAAGAAGGTTATTTCAAACACATCTTGGTTCTGCCTAGATGTATCTTTGGGTCCTCTTATGCAAGTTTTTGATTCATAATGAGTGCTCATTACAAGCCCAAAACTTGCATAACATGGGTCCCAAGTGTGCATCATCCTTCTTTTTTAGACAAAGATGGATCACGCCATGACCACACAAGGAAAAAAAAACAAGCTTTCTATTGCCTGCAATAAAAGCTGATTTCATGTAAAAGCCCACTTTACACTAAGGAGTCAGGGCCCAAAAAACGTGGGGCCAACTTTGAGCATTTGGGGCTTGTTGTTTGGCCCCAAGCTATTAATGAATGCTAGAACATTGATGTCAGGATATTAATAAATGCTGGAACATTGATGTCAGGATATTTATAAATGATGGAACATTGATGTCAGGATATTAATAATTGCTGAAACATTGGCCTCAAGGGTTGCAAATTGGCTTCCCAAATTCCATGGTATCCGGTTTTCAGCCTTGGGGCCAATACAAGGCCATAAAGTTCAGCACTCATTAGTAACTTGGGGCAGATTGAAAAGATTTTTCCTATTTCAGCCTTGACTCCTAATGTAACGCCCTTGTGGCTGATTTCAACTTTTGCACCAATAGGAATGCTTGAGTTAAACATCGGCCCTGACTCCTAGTGTAAAGGGAGCCTAAGGTGGATACCTTACCCCAAGGACTGTTTTGTCATGAAATAATCCTCAAAATAGTGAAATGAAATTTTGTGAAAATATGAAGTTGACATGCTGGAAATCATCATAATTATCATAGGCTACACTCTGAATAATTTCACTACTCATGTAACAATACCATAATAGATCATGGAAAATTCAATAATTTCAATTTTTAAAAACGAATTAAATTATTTGAAAAAAATAACTATTCATTTTGTCAATGTGAAAATTGACCCTAGGCCATGGTAATGACTATGTGAAGTCATTGTTTGATTGTGTAGGCAAACAAGGTGGTCAACTTAAGGTTTTAAAGAGGTGCATAGTACTTACAAAGCATAAAGGTGGCTTGTTGCACAACAAAAAGAAAATTAGCAATTGCTTTACTTCTTTTCAATGGAGTAAACAAAGAGTAATCTCCACATTTGGAGGCCATCCACTCCTGATGTATCTTATGAAATGGATCCATGCAACGTTGCCAAAGAAAAATTCCAATTTCCAACTAAAATTGTGTATCTTATATAAGCAAGATTATTGAAGGTTTCAAGTAGTATTGTGATGGTATTTGGTGTAGATTGTTAAGGTTCAAGTTATTATGACTTGAATTTGAGCTGACACAAGAATTGGATTGTGTAACTAATGTTTTTGCTAAATTTGGAATTAAAATCACAACCATAAATAAACTCTTTTAACACATTTCAGGTTCATAACATAAACTTAATTTTAATTTGTTATGAAACTTTGTATAAAGACAATTTCTATCATTGAAGAGTGTTTTGACCTGGGCCTCAAAGTTTTTGAATTTGAAAAAAAAAATGTCAAAACCAAAACCAAAAGGTTAAAAACAAAAGAACTAGGGTCAAACCCACACCCATAGAATTTCCAACCAAATCTAAATTGCATGGCCAGTTTTGGGTTCTACAGCAATTTTGGATTCGGTTCTTGGTCCAACTTTCAATTATCCAAGCCCCAATTGCACTAAATTTTGGAAAAATTGAAATTGAAACCAAATCTTTGAACCCAACCTCTGCTAGAATGCAAATATTGAAACTTGGCTGCAATTTTTCTTAATGTGTTGGTTTCTTATTTCTAAGTAGTTAAGTAAGATTTTTCACAATTTTCAAAGCTAGTCGTAAAATTTTGCCATTTCAAGGGTTTTGAACACTAAGGTCGCTATCGCAACCCTAGCCTTGGGGTTGCGACCAAGGCAAAAGGGTCTCAAGGGTGTGGGCCAAGAAAAGTGTGAGAATGAAGACTCACACTCCCAAGTGAACTTTCCTTTTGGGAATTAGAGTCCCAGTGGACTCCCAAACCTTCAGAGAGTGATTGCAAAGGTCAAAACACCTCGCATTGAAGAATTTTTTATATCATTAGAAAGCTATTGAAGGTTACATGTCTAAAATGGGCTCGCATGACTCATTTGGACATCTACAACACAAGTTATGGCAAAAAGAAAGGCCGAGACTCAAACTCGTAGTTTGATTCTCGACCATAAAAAGTCGGGAATTGACCCGACTTCCATGCGTGTAGATGGAGTGTGATACACCATTGGAAATCTTTCGATAAGAGCTATAACTTTGCTTTGGACCTCATCCCGATTGGAGGTCTGAGCAAGAAGTTATGGCCCCGCAAAGTTACGAGAATTTAACCTTAACAATTTTGGGACTCCCCTTTGGGAGTCCCAAGACAAAAAGGCCATTTGGATGTGGGCCTCGTGGAGAGGCGCATATAATACTATATGGGGGAAGGTGGTGGCTTCCCTTGGGTTCAGGTTGTGGTGAGTCTTATGAATCTAAAGTCGCTTGTGGCTTGTCTTAGCACCAAAGGTATTACAACATAGTACTAACCAATTTGTGGTTGGTTGGATGCAGATCCAAATGAGTGAATAAATTGCTTGTCACCCTTCCTAGTCCCATCTCGGAGTTCCAGCACACCCCTCTGCCCTTTTAAAGTGATGAAAACCAAGGAGCGTGCCCTAAGCTTTTAACCTTTCCGTTGTTTTCTACCTTAGCCTCATCTTTGAGGCTACCAAGGAACTTGGGAACGCGTTAGCCACAAAAAAAAACTAGTAGAAATGGTAAAAGAGTTTTTTGCGGGGACAAATGTAACAAAAGTGGCCATAATTTGAAGGAAAAATGTCACATGTTGCCATCCTTAAACAATGAATTTGAACTGGTTGCTAGAACTATGTAGAAATGTTTATTAAAAATTTGCTTTATTGTTTAACCTTTAGCCAAATGTGGTTCACTCCTCTTGCGGGTGATGGCCAATCCACCTACTTAACAAAATTTTTTTAAAAAAAACCCTTGATGTGAATGTAAAAACAAAAGTACCAAGGAACGTTCCACATGATAAGCTCAGTGGCAACATGACTTTGAATGAGGAAACTAACCTCACAAAATTGAGGAAAAGGTAGGTTGGAAAGATTTTTTTAAAAAGTGCTTTACTTAGTTCTTGAGGCCATTCCTAGATTTTTGGGCAATCCCTAGAGCGGACCTCAAATCCGAGAGTAGCCTTAGGAAAATGCATTTCCTTTTACATTATACAATTTTATAATGCTTGTTTCTTGGTTGTGTGAAAAGAGATGGAATGGTACTTGGATTTGAACCCAAACCTTGAACCAAAGGTTAATGTACATGAAGAACCATATTCAAATCTTGACCTAGAAATTTCACATGAATTTTTTTACAAACCAATTGGAACCAGTGTGTTTTTTTGGAGCAAAATTTCACTTTTTTTTTACCCAAAATGAGGATTGATATATCCTTGAAAGGGATATTTTTTGGTCCTACCCCATTTTTCCAAAGGACCTTGTGGGTTTTTTTAGGTGTTGTCATGATGAAGACAACATGGAAACATGTGTCACCTCCCTGCCACCCCTGAGAAACTTTTTATTATACATGTTAGGGGAAAAAATATATCAATCCAATAAAAAAAAGTCCAAAATTGGGACTTTTGTAAATAAGGCCCAAATTTTGGTCATTGAAAAGTCCATAATTATGTGTTGGTTAAATTATTTGTTGTAATTTTTCAAAACATATTTGTTTTTCCATCATGTATCATATATTGAGTCCTTATAAAAAATATTAAAATGAAATCATAACAAAAAATGCATTTGAATGCTAATGCAAAACTTAGATTATAATCCATATGTCCATTATATGATTGGTGTATGTTTATTGAATTTCACCTTTCAATAAATATATTAATTCAAATTGGCAATCTTAATACATAAATATTTTTGTCAAATTGATAATTTTATAATGTGTTTGTGTCATTTGGATAGAATACACTTTGCAAAAAGTCCATAAAGATGCAAAAAGTGAGCCACCATAATTTGCATTTACCCATACTTCTCCACTACGCACCTTGTTGTTTGCATTTTCTAGTGTGTATTTGTTGGTGTGCACTATCTACACTTGCTAGTGTGCATTGTTTACACTTGTTAATGTCCACTTGCTAGTTTTTACCATGGCCCCTTTAGTGTTGCCAAACATCTTCAAATTTAAATACTTTTTTAGTGTTCAAGTTTTGGTGGAAAATCTTGTCCCCCCCATTCTTAATTCTTCCAATGTACCAAAATCTAGCAACACAAGTGAGCAAAGAAAACACCTCATGACCCTAAATTGCACTCTTCTTCACCTCAGATCTTTGACATAGATTTAAATGCCATGCTATAAACTGTTGTTATTCATGTTGATGATGAATATGGCCCTACTCCTAAAAAACCTAAGAAGGTCGTGATTGATGTAAACTATAAGTTTCAAGAGATTTGGGCTATAAAAATGCCATGGATAGAGCCCATTTTAATGAAATTGGGGTGGTTTTTGTAATGAAATGTTGTGTTTATACCAAAATTAAATGGAAAGAGAAAATTATGGTTGCAAAGTGGGATTTTATTGAAGAACATGCAAGTAAAAAAAAGGGTTCTGATGGTAAATTGATCATGGATCCAAAATGTATGCATGTGAAAAATGAGATTGTTTCTGGTTAGCTTTTTACAACCATTGTCCTCCAACAGAGGAATGGTTAAGTAGTGGAGGATAAACAAAAGTTTATTTAGTTTGCAACTATTTTCAACTTGTTGAATAAAGGTAAGGCAATGATTGATTGTAAATATTTCTAGCCTTTGTATGAGTTTTTAAAGTTTTGATTTCTCCCCAAAAAAGATTGGTTTAATGGGGTTAATTGGGAGATTGCAAAGTACATACAAGCTAAAGTTTTGAAGGTTACTAAGCTTGTTGTCCAAAATTCCAAGTTTATTTCTCTAACCTGTGATGAGGTTATAGCCATGGATAATGTAAGTTGGGCTAATGTTCATGGTTACATTGTGCAAAATTGGTGTTAGATACCACTTTTGTTGAATGTGCAACAAATGTTTTTTGAATCTAGGGTTAATAACCTAATTTTACTAGTAATGAATTCCTTGATGACATAAGGGGACTTAAAATAAAAGGACATTATTTCAAGGTGAAAGCACAATACAATGACCCCCTTTGGGGTGTTACATTATACTACTTTCTAGGGATGTGCATGTTTGAATGTATCTCATTTCAAACTTTTGAAAAAAATTCACAATATTTTTGCATATTATGTTAAAATACAACCTAGACCAAGAGAAAATAAATAAATTTTCATTTCATTTTATAAAGTAGGAGATTGGAATATATTTGTGAAAATGAATGTAATGTATTTATGTATTTTAAAACACAAATATACTCCAAAAATAATTTAAACAAATTTTAACTTTTATGAAAATTGAAGGTATATTGAACCATGTTATTTGACATAATATGAACCATGCTTGGATAATTTGAAATTTTTCATTTCAAAAATTGATTTTTTCCAGCAAGGATGTGATAAATGTGTGGTAAATTGAACTTTTGACAAATAACCATGTGCACATAGAAGATGACAAACATAGTTAGATGGGCCATTTTTAAATTTTCATTAAAATTGATTATTTTAATGACTAATGGAGCTTTAAAGTTAGTGTAATCAAAACAAGATTATGGCCCTATTATAGCGATTTATATTATAAATATATTCATGGATCCTTCTATATAAATAATGAAGATTATTTTTATTTTAAAAATAATATTACGTAATATTAGTTTTGTAAAACTAATTATTAAAAGGTCCAAAATCCAAAATTGGTACCCAAAATCAAATGTACCATGCTTTTGGAACAATTATACTATATGTATTATAATATTAAACCCAAAAGTGTCCCGAAAGGTGTCATTGTAGTGTGTTTTCATCCTTCAAGGTTGGTTTGTTTCAATGCTGATGGAATAAGCACCTTCCAAGGCTTGAAATCTGGGGTGATAGTTTAAATCCAATGATAGTATGTTCCATTTATTGTTGGTGTGCATTGTATGGTTCATTAGACAAACCTTGCTACAACCTACTTTTGGTTTTTCGCATTGAAAATTTGTTGCAATGCTTGTATGGTTACTTTAGTCATAGCCCTAAAAGGCATTTAGAGTTTACTAAGTTGGCACAAATAATGGAAATTAAAAGCAACAAAATTTTGTGCAACATCAAAATTAGATGGATCTTTATGATCAACTTGTCAAACGGGTGTTGTTTAAATACTACACTCTCCTCATGAAAATGGCATTAAATGCTACCATAATACCTCTACTCAATTTAATTTATCTTTGTTCATTGATGTGGAAACTTTGTTGTGATTGAATGCAATGATGCCATTGTTAGAGTAGTACATTCTTTGATTAAATTTGTACAATTAAAGGATTTTTTGTTAATGATTTCATAGTAATAGTGAAGATCTGTGAAGGGGATGTGTATTGCATGTTCCAATTATAGTCAATCCTCTTTTGAGGGTGACGTGTTCACTAATTTCAAAGCTTTGATCAACACTGTTCATGATAGCATTAGTTTGCATTGGATTATAGATCTACAGACATGCATTGATTGTCTCACTTTTGAATTTTTAACCAACACATTTGGGCCACATTTATAGATTAGATTGGTGCACTTGTTTTTATTACAAGTGACATATATGGAGATGTTGCATTTGTGAAGTAGCAATGTCAAGAAGCTGCCACTCAATTTTTTACAAAATTACAAGGCATGTTCCCTACCCAAGATCTTATTGATGCATTGGGAGTTATTTACCCACAATATTGGTTATAACTAGAACCTAAAAAAGGTTCAACACTCATTTGGATATCATCAAGGCAACCCTTTATCAGCTTAAGAAGGTAGGACCTAATGAGGTATTGGTTTTAAGCCTATTTTCTACTCCTAGTTTTGACCTTCAAAGATCTTTATTTGTTAACACCATGACAAAGAATGCTAAGTTGGTAAGGCAGAAACATTCTGATGTCAACCCAGTAACCAAGTTGTGGAGGACCTTTACTTCCTTTCAGATTCTTGAAGTCAAAATCCTTGAGTACACCAAGTTGGCTAAATTTGATGTTGTGTAAGTTATTGAATCTATTGAAAATGAGTGTTTTTTTTCTACACTAATTTTCATGAAGATTAAACTAAGGAATAAAATAACCATGCATTTGGAGCTTCTAATTCACATGTTCAGCCCGAAGACCATTCCTTTTGGTGTTGCAATTCAAAACTAGAAGGATAGTAGAATGCTATATGGTGCAAAATCTTGAGGCTTGAGGCCAATCTAAGTCCATCTTTCTTGTTTGGGATTTTTTTTGCATTTAATGTAATTATCGACTAATAATTGTTTTTGCAGGTTAGGCTTTATGCTACAATGGGGAAGGCCTTTTCTAATTGGGGTTCAATTCCCCCATATAACTATTAGATTTAAAATATGTTTAAATAAAATTCATTAGCAAAAAGTCAAAGTAAGGATGTTGGATTATAGTTACAAATTTAATTTAACAAACCTAGAAGTTGCAAACCGGACTTGATCATTTTATTTTATTTCCTTTATCTAAAATAAACTACAAATTTTTTAAACACGTAGTTGGACAGATAGACACTCCATGTGTCCATGTGGTGAGTTTAGTTCCAGTAAAGATTGGCAAGTAGCAAACTAGCTAAAATTGAAAATTGAAAAAAAAAAACACTTGTTGGAATCATAACCAAAAGTTTGTCAAATTGAAAAATTAAATTGAACCAAGATTGGAGGTTTTTTTCAAGTCCTTGAACCAGATAGTGTAAATTTAAATTCCAAACACCTTAAGCTATTAACTTTTTTTATACTCTAGTATTTTTGGAAATGTTGCAATTTTCAAAATTAATTTACTCAAAGAATAATTTTTTTTGAAAAAAAGTAAAGGATCTATAGGAATTTTCAAGATTTTTTTTTTCAACTTGAAATCTTGGCCATGTGGTGAGATTTGAATGTTGTTTCATTTTATGTAGTCCATTTTTTGAGGTTATTTGACAAGCATGTGAAAGTGAAGTTGAACAAATCCAAAGGCTAATGGGAACCTTGAGAATGATCAATTTTTTTTCATTTGAAGTACCTTTGTTTCAATTCAAGGATATTTGTTTGACTTGATAAAACCTCTGGTTTGGGTCTAAACTCTGTTTTTTCACATTACAAAACTTTCAATTTTTTTTTTCAAAAGAAACTTTAAAATGGGTTTAGTTTAAAACTAGATCTAGTTCTATCTATTTACATATAGCCCAAAATTGAAATTTTCCTAATAATTAGTAATGTACAACTAATAAAAAGTGACTACCTATATTAACTATACACCTAAACCCAAAAAAGAAAAAAAGTTACATATTTGAAACACATTCCAAAAGTAACAATTACATCCTTTGATAACCCCTAGGTTTGTCAAGTGGTATTGAGGATAAATATTTTTTTGATTCTTGAAGTTGTAGAGGAATTCAACTTAAGGAACATTGTCTATTTCTGTGCATTTGAAGTTAAGAGAGGTGTGTGGGAATTTTAGGATGGGATTAGAATGATAATGCTTATGCAAGCTCATGAATAAGTTAAATTTGCAAAACCAAAATAACAAATTAATAATCACAAACAAATACATCTTGCTTCTATGCAAATTTGATTAGTGCATGGACTATTTTTAACATGAACATCAAACATGAAAGAGAATTGAGTAAATTCACATCACAAAGAAGTTCAAAATTCACAATGGCAACCATGAAAAATGGATTATCTTTGGCCATGATTTTTGCAACTAATGGCAAATTATACATCACTATTACAAAAGTGGGGTGCAATTTACTAACCTAAATAACTATGGGACTTTAAAAGTGAAATAAGTTCATTGCATTTTATTGATTTCACTATGATGAAAGTTATTTCACTATAATATCACTAAAGTAGACATCATGTTTCATTACTAGTTAACATAATTCATTATTATAATTTATTATAATAAATAGGTTTTTTTTAATGGTTTTAAAAATATTTTATCTATGTTACTTTATGATACACCTTATATTATTTTAAGTTATTGTAGTTATTCTAATTTATATTTTATGTTATTATAGGCTATTATAAATTATTGTACCTTAAAATATTATATGTTATTTTACCTTAAGGTATTTTAACTAGTTTATTATAAGCTTTTAAGTTATTATAAATTAAATTATTCAACTAACTTTAGGTTATACCTTAGGTTATTTTATTTTAAATTAATATATGTTATTTCAAATTATATTTTAAGTTATTCAAGGTCATTCTACTTTACATTATTGTAAATTATTTTATCCTAAGTATAATAATTTAAAATAATCTAAAATAAAATATAATGACCTAAGGTGAAAATAACTTAGAATAAAAAATAATAACTTATGAAAAATAATTTTAAATACCCTGCAATATAATAACTATCAATAGCCTATGATATTATAACATAAAATATCCAACAATAATTTATAATATAATAATCACCAATAGTTGTAAAATGACATATAATAACTAATAATAACTTATAATACAATAACCATCAATAAAATAACCATCAATAACCACTAATATAATAACATTAATAACATTAATAACCACCAATATTCACTCATAGTTTATTAATAGAATAGCCACCAATAGACAACTATTAATAATCATCAATAAAATAACCATTAATAGGCATTAATAAAATATCCACCAATAGCCATTAATAAAATATCCATTAATAACGATTAATATAATAATAACCAATAGTCGTTAATAAATTAACAACCAATATCCGTTAATAAAATAACAATCAATAGCCACCAATACAATAACAACCAATAGCCATTAATAAAATAATCACTAATAGCCATTCATAAAATAACAACCAATAGTCATTAATATAATAACAATCAATATCTGTTAATAAAATAATAACCAATAGCCACCAATAGAATAATTACTAATAGCCATCAACAAAATAACAATTAATAATCATTGATATAATAACCAATAATAAGCGCCAATAACCATTAATATAATAACCACCAATAACCAACCAATAAAATAACCACTAACAAAATAACCATCAATAGCCATATATTATAATAGCTTAGGATTTTCAAAAGTAATTTAAGGTGAAATAACCTATAATAACCTATAATTGCCTATAATAACATAAAATGAAATAACTTTCAATAGCCAAAAGTAATTGATAATAGTTACAAATAGCCTAAAGTGAAATAATTTACAATAGCCAAAAAAACTTACAATAGCTGAAAATAGCCTAAGGTGAAATAAGTTAAAAAAGCCAAAAATAACTTAGAATAACCAAAAGTAGCCTAAAATGAAATAACAAAAAATAACCAAAAGTAATTAAAAATAACCATAAATAGCCGTAAATAATGTAGGGTAATGATTTAAATTAATGAAAAAAATCATATAATAATTGAAAGTAACTTAGCATAAGTAATATTATTATATGAACAAAAATCTTATCCATTTATTAAATTTAAAAAAAATAAAAATGGTCATTGAAATTTTGGTGAATAATGATATTCAATTCTTTTTTTGTTCAAATGATTTTAAACTTTCAAAAGGAAATAAATGTAATTATGTACATTATTGAAATTTTTTACAAAGTAAGTTCAAATCATTTCGTTTGAACAAAATCTTAATAAGATATGAATTTTGAAATTTTATGTTTTTGTAATGTTTAAAATGAAGTATTTGATAAATAAAATGTAATGTAAGATATTATCACAACAAGTGAAGTGGTTTGATGGTAAGGGTGCTTGTTTCCATTCCAAAGGTCAAGGGATCAAACCTCATGAATGGTGTTGTGTGTGGTCAACAATGGTATGTTGATTGAATATTCTTCTATCAAATTCTTAAAATGGGTGCCTAGGTTGATTATGTGGCCTACCTAGGTTAAGTTTTTTACCTAGCTTCGGTAGTGACATGTGTTAATAAATCATAGGTTTAAAAAATCATGAAATTATCAATAATATTATATATTAAATAATTAAAATTTAATTGATTTTCATGTTGGTTAGTTAATTATCTAGCAAGTGAATGGTTTAGTAAATTTGTATTTCATTGAAGAATAACCTTGTTTCACTAAGTACTAGTGTTATTCATTGTCTGTAACAATTGGTCCTCGTTCACTAGGGGGTTAAACAATTTCACTAGGTGAAAATGTTCAAATTCACTCAAAATCTAATGAAACCCAAAGTGAACTAGGATGCAATTCCTACTAGTGCGTGGACATAACCTATTCAGCTAGATTGAACATGCTAATTTAACATGTTTTTACATTTTACAAAATCTTGTTTCCCTTCACTTTCATCAAATTTGCAACTTTCAAAAACTCAAGGTGTTTTTTTGGGTTGTGAAAAAAGAAATAATAAAATGATTTACACAAATCCTTGATGTGTTACACAATAGGGATTTGAACAAAATTTCCACCATTAAATTGGTGTGATGTGTCATGTAATGAATGCCTTCCAAATGAAAAACAAACTTATCTTGTATTTGGCGAATAACACCATGTCTCACTTGGAAAACATTTACATTATTAGAAA
>Ga0116228_10000896_pt1 | contig 23880 bp, 18 predicted proteins | sample S1TSphfallax_2_FD_89694 | JGI IMG/M metagenome (GOLD analysis project Ga0116228, IMG submission 89694) | Host-associated microbial communities from peat moss isolated from Minnesota, USA - S1T2_Fc - Sphagnum fallax MG | ecosystem: Host-associated > Plants > Peat moss > Unclassified | place...
TATATATATATATATATATCTTTTACTATTTATCTAAGACTATGATAAGAATAAAAAAAATCCAAGATTGTGGTGAAGTCTTTCTCTTTGTAATAGAAAATTTCTATTGTGCTTAATTTGAATATAAGGACTAGATTCTTGGTGATAAAAAAAAATTAAGCTTGACAAAAGCATAAAAAGGACCCACAAAACCCAGACAAAGAAAAACAAAAAGACACAAAACTTATCTTCCCTTGGCCTCTTTTTACCTTTGTTGTCTTGTTGTCTTGTTGTTTATTCGATGTTGGTGTTGCGATCCTCACTATCTTCCTCCTTTGCTCCAAAAAAATGGTTACTCGCATGTGTCCCACTATGTTAAAAAAATCTAGAAAATTTAAGGGTCCTAAACTTTCACTGGCATTAGTTCTTCTTTCCAAGGAAAGGGGTGGATGTGAGTTTCAATGTGATTAAATTTGTTGAGTGTTTTTCCAACAATGACACACCCCCATGTCATAATCTTAGCCTTCGGCTCATAACCAAATCAAGGGCTTGCAAAGGTGTGGGCCAAAAATGAAGCCCGAGAATCACATTTCATGCTCCCGTGAATGTAAAAAAATGTGACAGAATGAACCCCCACACTCCCAAGTGAGTTCCCACTTTGGGAATTGGAGTCTCGATGGACTCAAGATGGACTCCCAAATTTTCAAAGGGCAATTGTAGGGGTCAAAATTCATTAGATTGAAAAGTTCCTTATATCATTGAAAAGCTCTTAGAACTTAGATGTCTAAAATGAGATCGCATGACCCATTTGAGCACTTAAAACACAAGTTATGACCAAAAGAAGGGTCAATTTGACTTTTGATCACTAAAAGTCAATAGTCACCTTGATTTCCTTATGTGCAAGTGGTGTGCCACATACTATTGGAAAGTTCTTGACAAGAGCTACAATTTTGCATTAGACCTCACCTTGATCGAAGTTCTGCATACAAAGTTATGGGCTTTCAAAGTCACAAGAGTCCCAATTTCGAGAATTTCGGGACTACAAGTTGGGAGTTTTGGGACAAAATGACATTTGGGTGTTGGTCCCGTGACCAGGCACAGAAAATACTATAAGGGGGAAGGTGGTGGCTTCCCCCAAGTCCGGGCTGTGGTGAGTCTTGTGAGTCCATGTTTGCCCGTGGCTCGTTCATGCATTAAAAGTGTTGCAACTATGCATTAACCAAGTTGTTATTTGGTTTGTGCACGTTCATGTGAGTAATTGATTTGCTTGTCACTCATCTTAATCCCCATCTCAGAGCTCCAACATGCCCTTCTACCCCTGAAGTGTTGCGAACTAAAGAGCGTACCCCAACTTTTTATCCTTCCGCTATTTTCACATGACTTGCATATGTGAGTCTATCAAGGAACTTGGGAATGCATCACCCAAGCTCTTTGAAAGACTCATATGTGAGTTTGAAGGTAAACACATTGGGAGAAGAAGGGGTTGGAGTATGCTCCTTAGCTCATAACATTTTAGGGGTAAAAGGGACGCGCTAGAGCTTTATGATGGGGACTAAGATGAATTCACAAGTGAAAATTCAAAATGAGATCAACTTGTATAACCAACAAAAAAGGTAGGTAATGCAAGTTGAATGGAAATGGTACAACAGACTTAGTAAGGACAACTTCAAACACAAGCTTTTCATGACCTATAACTTTTGGGAAGAGGCACCACTCCCCTTCCTGTAGTATATTTTGTGCCTCTCCATGGGGACTACATCTAAATGTCATTTTTCTTCGGGACTCCCAAGTGGGAGTCCCAAAACTTTGGTTATTCATATCATTATTAGATTAAGACTTTTTTTGAAAATGTGAGGTTAATATTTGATAGGCCTTAAAGATTTTTCCAATGGTATGTAGTACACCCCAATCGAACCTCATTTAACCCCTGCTTTCCAAGGATTTGTAATCAAAAGTCAAATTCCCAATTTGACTCCCACCCTTTCTTTTTATTATAATTCATGCAAATAAAGTTTAAATGAACATTGCAAGGGCACTTTAAGCATAAACTTCAAGACCTTTTAATGGTGTCTTAGGGGCCCAATTTAGTGCTTGTTTTTATTTTCAACTAGGGCTCTAAACATTCACAACTCCTGCACAAGTGCAACTCCCAAAGTGGGGGTCATTAAACTTCGTCCCTTGCACTTTCCCTCATTTCTGAGAGTGTGTTTCACACCTAAACACACTTTCAACCTCATGGGCCCTTGCACTTCAAAATTAGTGTGAACCAAATTTTAGGGTTGTACCAAATAAACCCATTTGAGTTAAGAAAAAACCCTAGATGAAAACCCTAGCTCCTTGTAGGACAATTCATGTTGACCTAATCACTGAAATGACATTGTCATCAACTCAATATCCAAACCAAAAGTGCTTTTTATTTACTAGTGTGTGATGATTAGAGGAAATCAAATAATGTTGCCAAGGCTATCAAATGGGCTATGTCCCATGGCATCATCAGATGCAACATGAGCAATCCAAGTAGGATCACATTAATTGTTGTGATGGTGTTGCCAGTAATGGCAGTGGTGACAAGGAGGGACATCATATTGTGGCAACTACTATTTCTGCACATTCCCATCACCTTGTTGATTCCCATGCCTTCCTCCTCCTCCTCCTAATCTTCCTCCCAACATGTTGTAATCTCACTAATGGAAAAACTATTAACTATTCATTGTCACCCATACACCTACTAAAATTAAAATGACCTCGCTAATGTAGAGTTTTAAAAGGGGGGGAGGGTCCTTATTTTACAAATAGCCAACCATTTTGACAACTCTTAACTTCATGTAGCCAAATTGCTACCTAAAGGGCCCACTAGATAACCAACTAGACAACATGGGAAATATGAAAAGAAAACACTAATCACAAACCAAGCATACCCAATTGTACATTTAGTCCCCATTCCTCCTCCTATCCTTTGGCATTGGGCCAGCCCATTATTGAATATATATATATTTTTTAAATTAGTTTCACATTCATTTTTAAATATTTTTATATTTCACAAAACTTGAGCTATTAATTATCATATCAATAAAAGTTGTAACTAGAAGTGGTGTTAGTTGCATTTTCATGAAGTTTAAAAAAGGTGAGTAGTTTAATTTTATAACAATAAAAAAAAATTATTATTTTCTTATTAAGTTGTCAACCTTCTCATGTACACATATGAGACAATCACTTGAGTTTTTTATGAAAGAAATAAACAAAACCCATTTAATGGGGGAAAAAAAACAAATTTGATTAACAAAATATTTTTTATTTAAAAAAATTTCAACATAACTATCCAATGTTTATCCCAAATTTTCAAAATTTTATAAATAATTTAATTAATGTCGAATTGGCCTAAGCACTATGCTATTTTTTAGTAAATAACATTGTTGAATCTTTGAATGTTGTCTTGCACCCAGGATTTTATGACAAGAATGTGGGAATAAATCTAAAATCTTCAATAAAATAACAAGTAATTATTAACAAATAGGATATCTAATCAAGTGCGAACATAAATATTTATTGAAAAGAAACTAAAACATGATGCTCACAACATGGAACATAACATCAAGAACTCCTCAAGGTTCTTGTCACATGAAATACACAAACATGTGCAATCAAGAAAAGAGAACCAAACCATCAACACCAAGGTATTTAACTAAATGACCAAACCACAAATAATCAAACTAATATAAGTAAAGAAAGTAATTTAACCTTGTGAAAGTAACTAGGTAAATTTGAATTTAACCTACTCTAATAACTAATGAAATATAATTAATTGAGCTTGAACTCCCCTCAAGTTCAAATCCACTTCTAATACACCAAACATTTTTCTAAACCTCCTTAGCTTGTCTGTACCTAAAGCCTTGTGAAAATGTCAACAACTTGATCTTTAATACTGACATGAATAAGGTTTTTTTTTTTGCTAGAACTTTTTTTCTAATAAAGTGGTAGTGCACCTCAATGTGCTTTGTCCTAACATGATAGACTAGGTTGTTACCAAGTAGTATGTTATTGATGTTATCACAATAAATGACAATAGGAGCATTCACTCATTATCCCAAATCTTAGAGTAGTTTTTGTAACCAAACTATTTCACATGCAGCGATTATTGCACTTTTATATTATACTTATGTGCTTGATAGTGTAATTATTGGTTGTTTTTTAACTGCTCCAACTAACACCACTTCCAAAAGAAAACATGAAACCATTGGTTGATATTTTATTTGAAACATTGTTAGCCCAATCAACATCTATGTATCCATGTATTTGTAATTAGCTGTTGGCTTCATAAAAAAATCCACATTACAAAGTATGTTTATGTACCTCAGTATGTGCTTCATTACATCCAAATGTGGCTTTCATGGCGTTTGCATGAATTGACTCACCATTCCAATTGCGTGATTCAAATCTAGCCTTGTGATGGTCATGTAAACCAAACTCCTCATTATGCGTTTATACATAGTGGTATCTTCCACAAGGTCACCTTCATTTGCATTTGATTTCACATTTTGCTCCAATGGAATTGAAATGGGTTTGCAACCCATCATCCCATATTCGAACAATTTTTTCAAGGCATATTGGCTTTGTAGTAACCATATCCCTTTAGGGGGCTAAATTACCTCAATGTTGAAGAAATAACACAACTTTCCCAAATCCTTCATCTCAAACTTTTTTTTCAAAAACATTTTTCAAATAAAAAATGTCTACATCATTATCCCATGTGATAATCAAGTCATCAACATAGATGACTATGACTATAATCCCATGATTTGTCTTTTTCACATTTAGTGAAAAATTTACATTTGATGTTTAAAATCCACTTGTGATAAGGTATTGACTTATTTTATTTGACCAAGCTCTAGGTGTTTGCTTCAAGCAGTACAAAGTTTTTTTCAACCTACAAACCAAATTAGGATGTGTTTGGTCCACACAACCTAGTGGTTGTTCCATGTACATTTCTTCTTGTAAATCTCCATGAATTTTATTTATTTTTACATCCAATTGATAAAAAGACCATCCTTTTGTTGCTACCATAGCAATGATTGTTCTTACAGTTGTCATTTTTGCAACTAGACTACAGGTCTCCTCATAGTTTATGCCATAAGTTTGGGCATAACCTTTGGTGACCAATTTTGTTTTGTATATGCTCATAGATCCATTTGCATTATGCTTGACTTTGTATACCCATTTGCACCCAATTTCTTTCTTGCCCTTTAATAAAGCTGCCCATTCCCAAGTAGCATTAACATCTAATGCCGTTAAGGCACCCCCAAGCTCCTTGATAGACTCATCTGCGAGTCATGTGAAAATAGTGGAAGGATAAGGAGTTGGGGTACACTCCCTAATTCACAACACTTCGAGGGCAGAGGGCATGCTGGAACTCCAAAATGGGGATTAAGATGAGTGACAAGCAAATCAATTACTCAAACGAACGTGCACAAACCAAACAACTTGGTTAATGCATAATTGTAACACTTTTAATGCACGAACGAACCACAGGCAAACATGGACTCACAAGACTCACCACATCCCGGACTTGGGGGAAGCCACCACCTTCCCCCTTATAGTATTCTCTGTGCCTGGCCACGGGACCAGCACCCAAATGTCATTTTGTCCCAAGACTCCCAACTTGTAATCCCGAAATTCTCGAAATTGGGACTCTCGTGACTTTGAAAGCCCATAACTTTGTACACAGACCTTCGATCAAGGTGAGGTCTAATGCAAAGTTGTAGCCCTTGTCAAAAACTTTCCAACAATATGTGGCACGCCACTTGCACATAAGGAAATCAAGGTGATTTTTTATTTTTAGTGATCAAAAGTCAAATTGACCCTTCTTTTGGTCATAACTTGTGTTTTAAGTGCTCAAATGGGTCATGCGATCTCATTTTAAACATCTAAGTTCTAAGAGCTTTTCAATGATATAAAGAACTCTTCAATCTAATGAGTTTTGACCCCTACAATCGCCCTTTGAAAATTTGGGAGTCCATCGGACTCCAATTCCCAAAGTGGCAGCTCATTTGGGAGTGTGGGGGTTCATTCCGTGACACTTTTTTACATTCATGGGAGCATGAAATGTGATTCTCGGGCCTCACTTTTGGCCAGCACCTTTGCAAGCCCTTGATTTGGTTGCAAGCCCAAGGCTAAGGTTGCGATAGTTGCCATTTCTTCATCCATGGCATTGTCCCACTTAAAGTTTCCAACCTATTGTTCAAAACAAGTGGGTTCAACCTCATATATAACTTTCATCATGTATGTGTAATTATGAGTTACAAAACCATCATATGTGAATATTTGTATAAGGTATTTGATTGGTGTGGATTTTCATATTTCATTGTTGATGTCAAGTGTTTTCAAAACTTTCTTGGCCATCCAAACTTCGAGAGTAATAACCGAAAAGACTTTTGATTCTTCACCCACATTTTTTTCTGAATCATTTAATTCAACATCTACATGAAAATTTCTAGATGATGTTTGAGAACTACCATGTACAATGTTTGAAAATTTTAATCTTTTTTTCCATGGAATGCTATTGGACCCACTAATTGAAACTCTTGTGGTCCACTAATTAATTGTGATTTTTGTTCCACATTTTATGAAACATCACCATTTTTAACCTCTCCATCTTTTGTTATTTTCAGTGGTGAATACCAATTAACCATCTCATCAAACACAACATTTCTATTTATTTGTAACTTTCAAGTGGAAGGGTTGAAACATCTATATCCTTTTTGTTTTAAGGAATATTTAATGAAGATACATTTATCAGTTTTTGGGTCTAGTTTTGATCTCTTCTCGTCAAGAACATGCACGTATGCAATGTAACCAAACATTATGAGGTGTGAGACATTTGGTTTCTTGTCTATGAATTTTTCTTCAGGTGTCACGCCATGAATTGCCATTGTGGGAGTTCAATTCATGATATAGACTATAGCTGCTACCACTTCAACCCAAAAGTAATTTGGCAAATTCTTTTCATTCAACATGGCATGTGTTATTTCTACAATGTGCATGTTCTTCCTTTCAACAACTCCATTCCGCTGTGGGGAATAACTACATGAGTATTTCCTTTGAATTCCATGTTCCTTCAAGTATTATCTTGTTGGAGGTCTTCCCAAATTTGGAACAGAAGAGGCGATGTCAAAAGTTTGTGAAGCATGCCAATTGGGGAAGCAAGCTAGGCATCCATTCCTAGCTTAAACAACTCATGTAAGTTCCAAACTTTTGGAAATGATCCACTCATGTGTGGACCACAAAAACAAAACCCATTGGAGGATGTAGGTACTACGTGAGTTTCATTGATGACCACACAAGGAAGGCGTGGGTCTATTTCATGAAACACAAAGGTGAAGTGTTTCAACATTTTTTGAATTTCAAAACAATGGTGGAAAAGAAGAAGGGTGTGAGCATCAAATGCCTAAGTTTCGATGGAAGGGAAGAGTATTTTTCCAATGTTTTCCATCAACTTAAAATGTTGGAGATTAACATGGCCAACTCGCTTGTGCTAGATTCCAATGTTTCCAACTCCTTTTCCATGTGTGAATAACATGGAATTCACCTCAATCATGTTCACATCTAAGGTGAACATTCGTTCATTCCTTTTCCCCTTTGCAATCAATTTGTTTTGGTTCTTCATGTCTTCCACAAAACATCCATTAGGGTTGAATGTAACCTATAAACCTTGTTCCACCATCTAGCCTACCAATTTTTTTTATTTTTTATTTTTGTGGTTGGAACATAAAATACATTTTTCCAATATTTTTTTTGCTTATTTTGCATGGACAATGGGACCTTGCTAATTTGTGTGATGGGATGTGTAGTGTCATCACCAATTTTCACAAACCCTAATGTTTTCAAATCCCTTGTGTCTTTAAACCATTTTCCATGACTAGTCATACGGTTTGAAGCTCCAAAATTCACATACTAAACATTGTTATTCGATACACCCCCTATCATTGAATTTGCCATGTGCTGCATCACAAATAAATTTTCATCACCTTGATTATTAATTGATGCATAATTCCCTTATTGCAGCTTTCCATTTTGTGCATCATGTTCCTTTTGATAACAATTATTTACCATGTACCCAATTTTCCCGTAGTAGTAGTAGTTTGAGTTGTTATTTGGTTATTGACCTCAATGATTTCCACCACAATTTTCTCTTCCTCTAAAGTTTCTTCATCCACTTCCATGGGGTTGACTTTCATGTTGATGATGTCCACCATGTGAGCTTCTGTGTCAACCTTGAAATGGAGTTTTACCACCTTTACTTCTACTTTTATTAATATTTTAGTAGAAAACATTTTCTTGTGATCTTCCATTGGATGAAGTACCAACAATTTTTATCTCTTCATTTATAAGTAGGGTTATTAAATCTTGGAAGTCAAGAAATGTTTTTCGAACTATAATTAAACTACAAAATTGGATATAGTTTTTCCAAGTCCATTCAAGGTCAAGGAAACTAGATATTCATCATCTATAAGGGCTCCTATAGATGTAAGAATATCAGTAAAGTTTTTCACCTTTGTAGAATACTCATTGATGTTCATTTTGTTTTTCTATAAATTATGCAACTCTTGCTTGAGTTACATTTTACAGGCTTGTGTATTGGTGTTATACATTTTCACTAATGTATACCAAGCTTACTTGGGTGATTTTGCACAATCATGGAATCAAACACATTCACATAAAGCCAATACCAAATTTACTTAATTTTTTCATGTTACGTTTTATTGGCTTGAATTTGTTATTGTGTGGGGTTTTATAGGAAAGTAGGTTCTTTCTCATCACTAGTTATGAATTCCCAATAACCTTTCCCCATCAAAAAATTCATAATCCTAAATTTCCGAACTTGGAAATTGTTCTTGTCTAATTTCTCGTGCAATTTGAGAAAGACTATCTGCCATCTCTCAAGGCAACACTCAATGTCTTCTTGGGGTTTCACAAATGATTTGTTTTTAAAAAATATTTTATTTCAATCCTGGGGTTTTTAGGATTAAGATCAGGGTTTTCCTTCTTTAGGTTTTTAGGATTAGGGTTAGGGTTAAGGTTGAACAAGATGGACCTTGGATATGTATGTATGTCTTAAATATTATATGAAATTTTATACTATACATAGGTTTGACGTATATGTACATATCTCATATAATATTTTTTATATGGTATTAAATACATGATTACATATTAAATTTTTGTATGAAAGTTTTGATAATGTATTTGTGCTTCACAATTTTCAAAATCTTTCATTCAAGTTCTCCCAAATTGTATTTGTTCCATTTCAAAATTTGTTTTGATGTCTTTTTAATGTAAACTTTTGTCACAACAACTTTGCAAAGCTACATCGTTCACATATGACCTTGGATCGATCTGAAATTTTCATGAAACATGAAAAACTATGTCTACTACCATCTTTCAAAATTTTAGCTCATTTAACTTCATAAAATGAGAAATCTTGCTACTTCCTTGAAATCACCTCAAACTAGGACTTGAAAACAAAATGACTTACAATTTGCTTTCAACAACTCCAAACTTTTTGAAAATTTGGGAGACACATTAAATGTATGTTTTTATATCTGTTAAAAATCTCAATTTTATTGATGATGATCACAAAGAGTTATCACTTTCAAAAGAAATTGACTTCAAAACTAAGGTTGAAACTTTAAATACTTGGATCTCTCTCAATACATATCCAAATGACATGAAATTTTTCTCACATATACAATCCTTTAGGAGATCCCAAAGCTACATATCCAGAAATGCTCAAATAAAGGAGATAGGACTAAAAAACCAAATCTACCACAAAGTTTTCAAAAGTTCATAACTCTCACAAAACTTTTTTTTTTTTTTTTTTAAATTTAGATTAGAAGCATCTTATAATCTTCTATAATCTCTCCAAGTTTCATTCCAAGACCTTTTCACAATAGATTTAAATCTAGATTTATAGATATAACTTCCACAACCTTTGATATGTTGATTTCCTTTCACCTCTTTTTTTTTATTTTCTTTTTCTTCACATTCTTTCCATTCCTCGTTTCTCTTTTGCATTTGACAAACTCGTATGATATTGCTAAAAACTTTCTAACTTTTGATCTTTTTCAACTTTCTCATCAAATAACCTAAACTCTAATACCATTTAACAAATAGGAGATCTTAGTAAAATGTAAACATAAATCCTTATTGAAAGGAAACTAAAACATGATGCTCACAACATGGAACATAACATCAAAAACTCCTCAAAGTTCTTATCATATGAAATACACAAACTTGTGCAATCAAGAAAAAAAAGCCAAACCATCAACACCAAGGTATTTAACTAAAAGATCAAACCACAAATAATCAAACTAATATAAATAAATAAAATAATTCAAACTTGTGAAAGTAACTTAATTACTTTTCTATTCCAATAACTAATGAAACCTAACTAGTTGAGCTTGAATTATCAACAATAACCTTACCATAATAATATGTCACCCTTCTCATGCCTAAAAATAAGATACAAGTGTTATATTATCAATATAGATAGCTCAAATAAGGGGTGTGGGTTAGGATGGTGTTATGATTGTGTTCTAAACCCCTTAATCATAACTACCATAAGATTCCTCTCAATGTAGTCACATCCCTTAGCAAACTTTTGGCCAAAACAAGTGCTCTTGGTACCACGGTAGGAACACCAAAATACATTTAAATTGCTTCTAATATTCTAAATATCCCATACGGCGTGCATAGATTAAATCAGGGTCTCTGAGTGCAAATCTAACATTACTTGGGTTTAATATGGCCACTCAGTGGTGTCACTCAAGAAGGTGCCAGTGTGGGTGCTCATTTGCACTGTCCATCATCGTTGAAGTTTGTGATAGTCATTAAAACCAAAGCAATAAAGTTATCTGTAAAGTTGGGCGATTAGGGGCGGCCAGTTTGGCATAATAGGGCGTCAGTTGCGTAACTGGGAATGAAATTTCAGCCTATGTTTAAAAACCAAACTATGTGATTACAAAATCCAGAACGAATGTAAAGTACTTTGATGAATCAGGGACCATTGATATTGTCCTATGGTCCCCTTGCGATCATGCATCTTCCATGGCTTCATTTTGCTGTCCAACACCCATACAGTAATCTGATGTATCTCACCAACTTATGATAAAGTTATTCAACTTTTAGTCTGCCCATAATCTACTCTAGACCACACATTGCTACATCTATCAATAGGTAAACAATACAACATATCATTGGAGTAGCATTGGAAATGGACATGACTCCAAATTTCAACTTGTTTATTCATTTCCATAAGGTGGCTTTAATGCAGCTCAACAAATCTTTGAGAGGCGCATGTACCTAAAATTTAGGCAATATGCATTTCAAAACACGCGTGGGCCATTGTACAGTTAACAACAGAAACCTCAATAACATGATCCATAAACTGATCAAGGATAAAAGTAATTTGATTACCCCTGGGCCCTAACCTTTAGTACCTAAATGGACACCTATTGTTTAATCACAAAGCTACCTTGGGTAGCTATGCTGTATTTTTTAATGAGTACTACAAAGGCTTATGCATGTCCACTGACAGGAATACAGTGGCAGATGCACACTATTTTGAATGAAGTATGGCCTCTACTATGTTGACACTAAATTTTGTCTTGTAAATATGATACATTGAGCCCAAAAAAGAAAATGATTGCTTTTGATTGATGAGTCTTTAAATCAGCCCAGGTGATGACTTTTAAGTGGTCTCTCAATTTATACTGTCCAATTTTTCATGTTTATTGTTGAGGTTGGGGAAATAATGAACATTTTCACTGTGGATGTGGAGTGAACTACTTACTCACTTGTAGACATCCAAATAAGGGATATTGTGTGGGTTGCTCAGAGAATGGGTTTCAGCTCTAATTTGGAAAAAGTTTTGGGGCACCTTGCCAGATCTTGGTCATGGCAGAACTTCCCCAAAACCTTATTAGTTGATACATGGCAGATGCAACTGAATACTCATATGCACCAAAATTGATGATTATAATCTGAAATACACTATAAGTATGTGATAAAAAGTGTGGACCCTAAACCATTACTAGAATGGTTTCTATGGAAAAATTTGAAGTATACATGTATACACCTATTCACCTCTCCTATTCATTAGATGAGGTGTTTTGCAAGTTCAATTTTTCTGGATTTGACCCCCTCCCCCCAAAAAACCAAAAACCTCAAAAAATTCTATTCCTAAAATTGGCTGCCACTATTTTTGGCCTGAACTAATATCCCTTCCTAAGAACACCCTACCTGTCTATTGTTCTTACCTATCTATTGAGAAAGAGGCATGAATGATGAATATGTCTGTTTTTAGTTGGAAAGTGTACACTGTTTTGTGAACATAACAACCTGTTCTCATTTTTTTAGTGTAACCCGTGGGCACCTGACCCAATATTTTTTAACTCCGTTGTTTGCATGGTGTTTCAAACAATGGAATGCTATTTTGAAAAGCCCACAGTTTTTTCCATGGTACACACTGGGTATCATGGGAGATAAAATAGGAAAAAAATTGGAGCAGGTCTTGATGCTCAATGAAGCCCTCGACCAGAATTGGGCCGGTGCTCACCTTCACCTCACATGGGCCCTTATTTAATTGGTAAAGACCCACGGCCTCGATCAGGCTTTATCCTCCAGAAGTGGAATTTAAATACCAGACATGCAAGATGCATGAAATTCCCATGCAAAAACAGAATAATCTTTTCTATGGGGAGGGGAGGCCCCAACATTATATGTTCACATACTTGTTATTGGAGGCAGTACAAAAGTATTATCTGTTTTTTTGTTTTTTCCCCCTGACTACCCTTTTGCCAATCCAAGATGTGTCTAGAGTCGTACAGACACATCTTGGTGCTGTCCATACACACTTTGTGCCTTGTTATGCAGGTTTTGGGTTTGTAATGGCTAATATGCTATTATAACCTCAAAACTTGCATAACATGGTTTCAAGGTGTGTTTGGGCATCATTCCATTTTTTTTGACAAAAAAGATAGACAACGAAAAAAAAGAAGTAGGAGTACTCTTGTACTGCTTGCAATAAAAACTTGTGCAATATGTAAGGTTGGGAGAAGGTCTCTTGTAAGACCATCTCCACCCACAGCACAAAAAGCTCCTACACCCGGAGGAGAAATTTGATGGAAAAGTGCTTTTTTTGCACTACTCAGGACATGTGTAGTGACAACAACAAAGAATGCACTAGATGAAAATTATTATTTTTACGTCATCAACTATAATAATTGATCCCAAGTGGTGTGACTTTAATAATATCTCACTTTATATTATGAAAAATTTCAGTAGACTGGGTGGTGAGGGAAAAAAACTTGACTAGGTATATCTTGGACATGGAGATATTAGTGCAGGCACAAATAGGGGAGCACCCTGGAGATGCTGGAAGAACTGGATGGGTTTCAGGCTCTGAATCCAAATTGGATGCCTTCTCAGGAGGTGAGGCGGTGTGACGATCAGTCAGGAGTCAGGACTTGTGACCCTTGAAATTTCCATGCATGATGATGTCTCTCTGGTCTAGTATAGAGAGGGAAAAGATAGGTGGTTTTTCCCTGCATGATCTGGGCTGTCGCGACCGGAGCTCGCATGGAGCCGCGATTCGCGAATAGACAACGTGTGTCTCTATGCAGAAGCAATGTGCATCTGCAATGCCCGATTTTATAGGTCTTGGGACTTGGGTGGACCCATTCAGGTGATTTGGCTGGCTTTCATGGAATTATCTACTCTGCAAAATCAAAGTTGACGTTTTCCATATGGTAGGATCTCAGATCGACCTCACTTCTCTTTCAATTTCACGTGGCAAGTGTACGATGAAGTAGTTTTCCAGTTCAAAGTTCCAGTGTTTTTTCTTTCCCAGTTTTGTAGTGTAGCAGCAATGGTGAGCCTCCCAAGGCAGATTTCCACTTAACTGGCGACACTTTTGTACAGGACCATTGAATTTGTAGCCTTCAGACAGGCCTGTAGCCACACTTTCCCCCCAAAAACCATTAAACTTGGGGGAAATTTGGCCACCACTTAAACATGGTCTTTCCCGCCAAAAATTTGGATCAGTGTCGCCCTTTTGATGATTTTTCGCCAAAATAAATGACTTGTTCAAACTACCGGAAAACTCATTGCGAAGTTCACTTATAAAATTTGCTCCGCACGAGCAAAGACATAGACTATGGAATACCAAACGGGCGCTTATTTTGTCATGTTGTACTTTCTCACTTTACTCTTCCCATTTACTGTTTTCCAAGTTAACATCCTCATAATGGTGAGTTTGCCTATGTGAACACTGCTAAAATGCCACAATGCCTACTGCACTTTGCAGGTGGCCAATTCAACAGTGGCCAATTGTCAATTTCAATTGCACCTCACCAAATTCACAACTTCACATTGTCAAATCACCATTTTCACGTCTCCACTTTTACATTGCAAACTTGACAAATTTACATTATCTTACGGGCTGCCCACAATTTTCGGACTGCCCACAAAAAATCCATTGGCTGCCCAGTTTTCAAAAAAAGTTTCTTTTGACCAAACTTTACTTTTTTGGACTGTTTTCTTTTGGGGTGGGTGGGGGGCTTGCATTAGTGGCCTACCCTCCTACTTCCTAGCCTACATACTCATTAACTTACATACCCACCTACTTAGGCTACCTATCCACCTACCTACAATTTAGGATACCAACTCATGACCAAGTTTACTAGTGTGCAAATTTACAAATTTACAAATTCCAAATCAATAATTACAAATTTACAATTTGATAGATTGCAAGTGCACAAGTTTGCAAGTACACAAAATTACCAAATTACCGAACATAAAATTACAAAGTTACAAATTGAAAAACTGCAAGATTATAAATTGCATGTGCTTGTTTGTAAATTTCAAATTTATAAAATTATAAACTTCTCAATTTACAACATTAAAAAATATTAAAATTGCAAGGACATGTTTGCAAATATGCAAAATTACAAGATTATCAGAATTACAAATTTACAAGATTATAAATTGCATGTGCTCACTTGTAAATTTCAAATTTACAAAATTAAAAACTTCTCAATTTACAATATTAAAAATATTAAAATTGCAAGTACATGTTCATAAATATGTAAAATTACTAAATTACAAAGTTACAAATTACAAGTGCACTTTTGCATATTTACAAGTTTGCACATGCTTGATTTTCATGTTTTCATACTTGCATGTCCTACAAAATTATACACATATAAATTTCCAATTTGCAGGAATTGCAGGTTACAAATTACAAAATTAAAATTCAGGCAACCGACCCATGACCAAGTTTGCAAGTTTATAGGTTTCCAAGTTTACAAAATCAAAACGTTTACAAATTGCAAATGCATGTTTGCAAGTTCACAAGTTTGCAAGTATGCAAAATTACCAAATTACCAATTACAAAATTACAAATTGGAAGTTTATAAATTGCATGTGCACATTTTTAAATTTCAAATTTATAAAATAAAAGCTTCTCAGTTTAAAATATTTTTTTAAAAAAACTAATATTGCAATTACATGTTTGCAAAAATGAAAAATTATCAAAAATTACAAATTGTAAGTGCATTTTTGCATATTTACAAGTTTGCACATGCTAAATTTGCATGTTTTCATACTTGCTACCAACCCATGACCAAGTTTGCAACTTTACAAGTTTCTAAGTTTGCAAAATAAAAAAATTTACAGATTACAAATTAATAATTACAACTTTACAATTTCACAAATTGCAAGTGCATGTTTGCAAATTCACAATTATGCACATTTGCAAGTTTACAAGTTTCCAAGTTTGCAAAATTAAAAGAATTACAAATTACAAATTAATAATTACAATTTCACAAATTGCGAATGCATGTTTGCAAGTTTACAAGTTTACAAAATTAAAAATAATTACAAATTACAAATTAATAATTACAAATTTACAATATCACAAATTGCAAGTGCATGTTTGCAAGTATGCAAGTTTACAAGTTTGCAAAATTTTAAAATTACAAATTACAAATTAATAATTACAATTTTACAATCTCACAAATTGCAAGTGCATGTTTGCAAATATGAAAAATTACAAAATTACCAAATCACCAAATTACAAATCACAAAATATAAAATTGCAAAGTTATAAATTGCAAAATTGCAAATTCATAAATTGCATGTGCACTTTTATAAATTTCAAAATTTACAATTTTACAATTTGACAAATTGCAAGTGCATGTTCTCAAGTTTGCAAATTACAAAATTAAAAACTTCTTAGTTTACAAAATTGAAAATATTAAAATTGCAAGTACATGTTTGTAGATATGTAAAATTAACAAATTACCAAATTACAAAGTTACAAATTGTAAGTGCATTTTTGCATATTTACAAGTTTGCACATGCTAGATTTTCATGTTTTCATACTTGCATGTACTACAAAATTACAAAATTATAAACATATAAATTTCCAACTTGCAAGAATTGCAAGTTACAAATTACAAAATTTCAATTTAAGCTACTGACCCATGACCAAGTTTACAAGTTTGCAAAATCAAAATGTTTACAAATTAATAATTAATAATTTACAATTTGACAAATTGCAAGTGCATGTTTGCAAGTTCACAAGTTTGCAAGTATGCAAAATTACCAAATTACCAATTACAAAATATAAAATTACAAAGTTACAAATTGCAAAATTGCAAGTTTATAAATTGCATCACTAGGAGAAAAATCAGGGTTTTCAATTATGGTTTTGACTATGTTTCAACTACATTTTGAAGTTGAAAATGTCATTTCCAATTGTAAAATGTTTTTTCCAACTCAAAATGACGAATTGAACTACCTACCAAAATAGTTGACAATGTTGAATTGAACCCATGACATAGTCAAAGCCTACCTACACGTGTCAATTTTTCAACCAACATTGAGGTGACAAGATTTTAGTTGAAAACAACAAACCATTTTAGTTGATGGAACATTTTCGATTTCTAAATGAAACTCATCCATCTTCATCCAAATTTCAAAATTAAACTTTCAACTATTTTTCAACTTCAAGAATTATCATATGGGGTAACCTCCCATTGGATGAACTTCATGCTTTAATAAACCATGACATCATCAAAGAATGAGTTGAAAATTTCAACTACATTCTAACTAGGTCATCAAATTGTAATTTCAACTATGTTACAACTAGACCAATCAAAGAGTCTAACTAATAGTTTGTTGGCACACAACCCTACTCATAGTTATGTATAAACAAATAATCTAAGCAATAGTTTGCTAACACATGTCCCTACTTAAAATTATGTGTAGGTTTAGGTTTAAGTATGTAGCTCCACCTAAAAATAAATAAATAAATATCTACCTACTAGACCTACCTAATTATATAAACCTCCCTAATTTAAACCTAAGTAGGTAGGTAGGTAGGTAGGTAGGTAGGTAGAAGTATATAAGTAGATCATAGTGTTACTTAGGCTTAAGGTAAATAAATAGCCTTTAAGTAATCTTTTTTTTCACCACGTGGCCTTTAAGGTCAAACCTTTCTTATTAGATTGTCCTAAGTGACAACTTCACCTTTTAAAAACATTTGGTGTACCAACTTCATTATGTAGTTTACAAATTTGGAAGTTATGACAATCAATATGGGATTAAAATTATAGTTGCATTTTAGTTAGTATTGTCTCAAATGTTTTAACCCTCTCTAGTTTGAAACCCCATATCTTTTTCATTTTAAGTCTATTTTGAATGATCTAAAAATCTATGGGTGTGCATGTCACAACCTTAGCCTTGGGCTCACGACCAAGGCAAGGGCTTGCAAGGTTGCGAACCAAGAAGGAAGCCTGGGAGTCACACCACATGCTCCCGGGAGTGTAAGAAAGTGTGAAGGAATGAACCCTCACACTTCCAAAAGAGCTTCCACTTTGGGAGTTGGAATTCCGATGGACTCCCAAATTTTCAGAGAACAATTTCAAGGGTCAAAATTCAATGGATTGAAAAATTCCTTATATCATTGGAAAGATCTTGGAACTTAGATGTCTAAAATGAGCTCGCACAACCCATTTGGACATCTGAAACACAAGTTATGGCCAAAAGAAAGGTCGGGAGTTAAATTGGCAATTTGACTTGCGACCACTGAAAGTTGGAAATCACCCTAATTTCCTCACGTGTAGGTGGCATCCAACATATAGTTCGAAAAATCTAGACAAAGGTTACAACTTTGCTTCAGACTTCATCTCGATCGAAGGTCTGCATGAAAAGTTATGGGCTTGCAAAGTTGCAGGAGTCTTAACTATGAGAATTTCGGGACAAAATGTCATTTGGATGTGGGCCTCGTAGAGAGGCACAGAGTATACTATAAGGGGGAAGGTGGTAGCTTCCTCCAGTCCGAGCTATAGTGAATCTTGTGAGTCTGAATTTGCCCGTGGTTCGTCTTAGCACCAAAAATGTTCCAATTATGCATTAACCAACTTGTTGTTTGGTTTGGTGCAAGTCTATGTGAATGATTAAATGCTTTTCATTCTTCTTAGTCCCATCTCGGAGCTCTAACACGCCCCTCTACCCCCAAAGTGTTGCGAACCAAGGAGCGTGTCCCCAACTTTTTACTCTTCTACTGTTTTCACTTTAGATTCACATTTGAATCTATCAAGGAGCTTGGGAGCACGTCAGTGCTAACTAATGATTTACAAGAAATCTTTGAACTCCGATGCAACAAAGCAGTGAGAAAATAGTTTAATTTCAACATTTGGAACTATGATATTTTGTTTCAAAAACTTTAAACCTTTTTAGTTTGAAACCCCATATCTTTTTCATTTTAAATCCATTTTGAATGACTTCAAAAATTATGGGTGTGCCAATTGACGATTTAAAATATCTCATTAATATTCAAATGCAACAAAAAAATGAAAAAATAGTTTAATCTCAAAGTCCAAAATTGTGATATTTTGTTTCAAATGTTTTGAAAAATACACTTTAAACCTTTCTAGTTTGAAACCTCATATCTTTTTCATTGTAAGTTCGTTTTGAGTGATTTAAAAAGCTATGGGTGCACCAACTAGTGATTTATAATACCTCTTGGAACTTCAGATGAGTAAAACAATGAGAAAAAAATTTAATTTCAAAATCCAAAACTGTGATATTTTGTTTGAAATGTTTTGAAAAAACCACTTAAAACCTTTCTAGTTTGAAACCCCACTTTTTTTTCATTTTAAGTTAGTTTTCAATGATTTAAAAAGCTATGGGTGTGCCAACTAGTGATCTACAAGACTTTTTTTAAAATCCAAATGCAACTAAACAATGAAAAAACAATTAAATCTCAAAATTTGAAATTACTTTAACAAATTTATCACCAAACAACATGAACCCCCTTACACAAAACAACCCATATCCTTTTCATTTTTTCACCAAATTGAGTGCTTTTTGTAACATTGGAAATGTCAAATAGAAAACACAAATTTTATTTTAATGATAAAAAAAGGAGAAATGTGTAAGAAGTCAACTTCCTTTGAAATCTTAAGTGTATGGTGGTAGGCCTATTTACCTTAGTTAAAATTAAATTGTAATTTTGGATTTTGAGATTAAGTTCTTTTGTCATTGTTTTGTTGCATTTGAACTTGAAAAAGGTATTATAAATATCTAGTTCAATGGACAGGTGTTGAAATGGCCAAGGTATTACAATACATTTTTTGGACAGGATTATGATTCAAAACTTCATTTCAAATTGAAATAGTACTTTCCTACCTTGGCCATTTTGACATTAATTATATTTTTTCAGAAATGTTGAAATTTTCAAAAACTATTTCTTCCAAATCACAAAATATATCGAACAAAAATATTGAATCTTTAGGATTATTTTATTTCATGAAATAAATATTTCAAAATGAAATAATTATTCAGTGAACATGTGTTGAAATGGCTAAAGTACTATAATACATTTCTTCAAGGGGATTATGATTCAAAACTTCATTTTGGAATGAAGGAGCACCCTCCTACCTTGACCACTTTGACATTAATTATATTATTATCATAAATTTTACAAATTTCAAAAAATATTTCTTCCAAATCATAAAAATATAATGAATTAAAATATTGAATTTTTAAGAATATTCTATTTCATGAAAAAAATTAAATTATTTATTTATTCAACTGACATGGTATTATAATAATAAGAGAGGAAGTGAAATGAATCATTGAGAGTTGTGAGCAACGGTTTTTTTTATTTTATAATTTTATAAACTTACAACATGACAATATTACAATTTGCAAAGTTAAAATATGCAAATGCACATTTGTAAATTTGAAAATTTCAACTGTGAAAATCTACATACAAATAATTTTTGGAACTTGGTAATTTGTGCATGTTAAAATTACAAAATTGTATTGTAAATCTCAAATTGCAAAAGAACAATTTTGCAACTTTGTAAATTCTTAGATTTCCAAATTACAAATCATTGATCATAAAATTTCAAATGCATAGTTTGCATAAACTAATGAAAAAACAAGTGGGCATTTTATGGATCCCATGCGTGTCATAGCCTAAACCACAAAAGACCATTGCATATTTAGGGTGCCCTATTCGAATATTGCAACCTATATCCTAAAACTAATCCTTTTTCAAGGACATTTATGTGGGTATTGTATAATTTGGTAAATGTTCTTCAAAGATTGATTAGATCAAGACCCAGTCCCATAACACAATACCCAAATATGAAAGGGATATATCAAGTGCAAAAAACATGTAAGTCAATATATGATTATTGACCTAAACGTAGGTATTGCATTTTCTTCACAAAAACCCCATCCCTCTTTTGTAGACCTACATATAGATATTGCATAATTTGGTAAATGGTCCTTGAAGATTGACTAGTTCAAGACCCAATCCCAAAATGCAATACCTGAATACTAAAATGATATATCAATTGCAAAAAAATGTGAATCAGTATATTATTATTAACCTAAACATGAGTATTTCATTTTGTTCACCAAAAACAAGTCTAGGTCTTTTGCATAACTATATGTGGGTATTGCAAAAATTGGCAAATGTTGTGACATTGTTCATTTTGGGACACATGTGCAGGTATTGCTTTTGTGGGGAAAATTGAATCACTATTTTTAATGCCTATATGTGGCTATTACGAATGTGGGTAAAGCAAACACATATCAGTCACAAATGACAAGTACATGGTTCACAAAGCATATGATACACAAAACAATTAGTATATTATGTTAATCTTTGCATCATTTAATATTTAATATTTTTTGCATACTCAAAAATTGCAAGAGAATTTAGTACAAACTACAAAATTGGTTTCGATCTTTGGGTCAAAACACACTAAAATGAACCAACATGATTATTTTGTAAAAGGATTGTGAGTCATTTTTTGGTCCTTTTCATTTTTGCATAGAAAGGAATTTTCAAACAAAATCTTTTGCAACTTGTTATTAAAAATATTTATAATTTCCCCAATACATCACACTTTTTGTATTAATCTTCGTTGAATAATTATGAATTTTGTAAAGTGTACAAACTTTGCAAGATTCTACATTTCACTTTGAAAAATGATCATATTTTGAATTCATGAATCATTCCAATACATGTCAATTACTTTAGGATTTAATTTTTGGATCATAAACTACAACTTTTTTTTTATATGCCATGTGCATTAAACTTCATTTACATGTGGTAAAGGACTATTGAAATTCAAAAAGAACATTGAATTTTGAAACATGTACATGGAATTTTTTTTAATTTCAAGTTCCATAAAATTTTAATTGTGAGTAATAGATTACTATTCTTTTAATTTTTTTACTATCAAAATTTCTTTACTATGATAGTCCTTGGCGTAGTCTTTTGAAAAATTGACAAATCTATTGCAACCATTGTTCAAGTTGAAGAGTCCTTTACTATAACCAAAACAAAAAACTAAATTAAATGAATTTTTAATTTGAATTCCTTGACACTCATATTAGTCATTTAGCACAACTTGGAATGATTACCACAACTTCTTTTTTTTAATTTAAAAAAAAAGATATCTACAAAAAGTTTGAAATTTCAAAGATTATCCAACATCCTTTTTGGCTTGTTTTAGCATGTTTTGACCCTTCATGAAATTAATTGAAAACTTAAATTTGTTTGATCAAGGCATCAATTTTTGAATTGCAATGGAGTAAATTTTTTAATTGATGTTTCTTTGTTGACTATTTTTCAAGTGTTTGATTTTCTAACATGTTCCCCAAGTTCCCAATGGATTCCCAACAAGCTCCCAATAACACCTTATTGTATCCCATATACTATTTGTTTTATGTTCTACTATTACAATGTATTTTGTTTAAATACACATAATGTACAAGAATAGACAACAATTAATCTATTTTAGTATCATTTAAGGCTTCAATTATTTTTTTCAATGATGAAGCCAACAAAGATGAGCACATTAATTGGGGAAAAAAAAAACTTGGGGAATGCCACAATTGATTAATATGTTCAAGGCACACTATATCACATATATAATGCTACTCTACAAAATTTAACTCATCAAAGCTTTTCAAACAACCCATAATTATTCAATTTTGGTTAGATGTATTATAACTTTCTTCATCCATAGGCAATGAGCATTAGTCTTTTTTTGTAAACCGTATAATTACTTACTTTAAGTCGTGTATTTTTTTTATTACACACAAGGGTATCAATTTGTTTTCTTAGAATTTTGGGACCAACCAAGTATCAATTGGTTGGAATGGTTACTACACTAGGATATTAATTTTTTTTGTTGGGTACGTATGAATTAATAATTATTGGGTATGCATAAGGGCCATTCTTTGCAATAACCTACCTTGAATTGGACTTAATATGATTATACATACATGCCTTATTTTTCAATTAAAAGATGGTAGCTATTAAAGGATAAAAGGTCTCAAGTGATCGTTCAATCTATGTCCATTATTGACAAAAGATAATTATTGTTGAAAGCTGAGAGGGGGTGACTTCGCATAGAAGTGCATGAACAAGATGATATAAGGTTTAATTTTGGGCAAAAGACAAAAGAAAAAATTACCCCCAAATGGATGGAAGATTTGCTAATATAAATCTATTTTGCTATTCATGTTTTTCATCTAGCATTTTGATGATGTTTAATTAAGATAAATTTGTTATGTTATTCATGTATTTCATCTACAATTTCGATGATATTTATTTAATAAAAATTTGTCTTGTTTTTCATCTCTTTCATCTAGCAATTTGATAATATATTTAGTTAATATAAATCTCTATTTTATTGTTATTGTTTTTCACCTAACATTTTGATGATATTTACTTAATATAAATATGTTATAGACCCCACTTCATTTTTTTTAAAGTTTACATCTTCAAAATGAAAATATTTAACTCATTCCAATTTGATTTCAAAGCACATTGGGACCACGTTGTGAAAATTCACCGTAACAAAATTCATTGGCATTCTTGCCCAAAGATTTATTTTGATGAATATCTTTCTTCAACTTTTTGACATTAAATAATGATATATAGTCCTCTTAATTATGTCCATTTAGGAGTTGAAAAGAAATCCACATTCATCAAAATGGCATTCCTTGGCTTGAGTCATCGTATAATGGGTAGCCAAAAATATAGAATTTGATCCTTATAATATTTATGAAAAGTTATATGATGTTTTGCCAAATAATTTACTTATGGATAATTGTTCCATCTTCCACCCCACTATTTGTATAAAAGAAATGGAAGATGAAAATGAAAAAAAGAAATAAGGGTCAATTTTTAAGGTTAGGTTGAAACTTATTTGATAGAATTATTCATTAATTAATTTATCAAAAAATTTGGCCATAAAACTTGGAAAAAATCCTATAATCTACATTAAATCACACTTAGTAAAATGAAAA
>Ga0116228_10000897_pt1 | contig 23879 bp, 18 predicted proteins | sample S1TSphfallax_2_FD_89694 | JGI IMG/M metagenome (GOLD analysis project Ga0116228, IMG submission 89694) | Host-associated microbial communities from peat moss isolated from Minnesota, USA - S1T2_Fc - Sphagnum fallax MG | ecosystem: Host-associated > Plants > Peat moss > Unclassified | place...
ATTGTCGAGAGAAAGAAAGTTGGGAGTTTTGAGGGAGAGAGAGTTTTTTGAGGTGGGGGAGTGAGTTTCTGGGGTGCATTGTCGAGAGAAGGAAAGTTGGGAGTTTTGAGGGACTTGATTGAAAGAGGTGGGAGAGAGCTTTCTGTTTGAAACCGGGTTGTGTTGGCCAAATCTTTTTGTTTTATTTTGTTTCTGAAGAGTGTAGCAGTGCGTTTTGTCGAGAGCTTCTATCATAGTGGTTTCTGATGAGGAGTCCGAGATTGTAGTCAGTAAGAGGAGGAGGAGGAGGTGAGGCTGGGGACGGCGGTGGAGGGGTGGTAGTACGAGGTTTTCAATGACATTTGGGAAGAACGTATCTTGAGAGAAGCTTGTGTGTGAAGGTCGGTTGAAAACAGACGGCCAAAACTGGAGAGTTGCTCATTTGAAGCTCAGTCGAAAACAGATGGCGAGACTTGAGAGAAGCTTGTGGGAAGCTCGGTTGAAAGCAACAGACATGGTAGCTTGAGAGAAGCTTGTGTTGAGCTCGGTTGAAAACATACAAGAAAGCTTGAGAGAAGCTTGTGTGAAGCTGGGTTGAAAACATATAAGGAAGCTTAAGAGAAGCTTGTGCCAAGCTGGGTTGAAAACAAACAGACATGGAAGCTTGAGAGAAGCTTTTTTGTGTTGTTTGGTTGGGATCGAAACGAATAGATTTTTCTCTTGGACTTTCGTGAAGGTACTTACAACAAGAAATTTTCGTGAAAGAAAGAAAAAACTATGTTGCAGAGAGCTGATCAAAGCCTTAGAAGAACATAATAGTGGGAAAGAAAGAAAGAAAGACCATGAAGAGAGTGAACATGAGGCATTTTGAGAAGATGAAGGGAAATGTTGGAAGCATAGCAAGCATTTGGAGGTTGTTCAGGAAAAAGACACCTGCCTTGATATCTTTTCTAGGGCTCTTGGTGCTCATGTTGATCATCTTCAATAGCACTGGTGATCTTGGAGGTTTTCGACAACACTTGACATCAAGAGCACACCACAACGAAGAAGAAGAAGCAGCAGCAGAATTTATTATCACCAGAAGAAGTTCTTCTTCTTCGATTACTCATCCTCCTGATAATTCCATCCGATCTCTGAAAGAGCTTGTCAAGGAAGCCATGGATAAAGGGTTGGTGATCATTGTGAATGCCACAAGGGCTGATGCTGATCAGCTGTATGCGGATAACCCACGTGGAGCTTTGCCTCAATGGGATGTCAATGCTGCCTTGGATGGTCCCACAGGCGAGATTCTCACGGAGGTCATCCAGGAGCTTCAAAATATGGAGGAGCTCCAGAAAGAAGTGGCAACATTGAGGTTGAGGCAGAAGGATCGATGCAAAACTCCAGGTGCTGCAAATTCCTTTGATTACCTCCTTCTCAATTTTTTTTCGGTCAGTTGGTTTCTCATTCTCAAAGAAAAGCAGGAACAACATGCTTGAAACTGTCATAAATCTTTTGGAGAAAATGCTGATGGGACTAGAAATGCACCTTGCCTCCATTCTTCACCTTTCATTTATAAGATGTGTTTCATATGGGATTTTGTTGTGCCTGTGGTGGTATCTCAAGCTTGTGATTATATTTCTCACTTTGTCACACAAGTCACCATGGTGCTCAAGACTTCTGGCAATCTTTCTCAGAGAAGTGCATGTATCTAGAGTATGATTGGTTACTTACAGACATTCTGGATTGGAATCTTTGTGAGTTTGGTTTTCTGTAAATTTTGTCTTCAACATAAAATTCCTCAATTCTCATAAGAGTTATTTCTTGAATATGAGAATCCTCAATTCTCATGAGAGTCATTTGTCCAACATGTCTATGAAGTTTGCAAATACCCATGAGTGCTATTAACCCATCTTTTGCCATCAGATTTATTTCTACCAATGCAGGGCTAGAGCCCATTACAGGAAGAATTCTGTCCTGTTGCCAAAGACATTGTTGGCAGAGTGCTATGGCTTTGTGTCAAGCACTTTCACAGTTGTACTCTCAATTTTTGTCAAATTATATCACACATTCAGAAAGTTCACAGAATGGTGAATGTGTTGTTGCTTGTGATATGATGTAGTGGCAGATGAAGCATGTGGGACAAAATCATGGGCATTCAATGAGAGCAGAACAGGAGAGAAGAGTAGTGTGGCAGGACCAATTTTCCAGGGGGATTACAAGTTCCGCCCATTTCATTCATCACTTCACCCACTAATCCTGTTCAGTTCGTACCGAATCTCACAGGAAGAGTTCTCATTGGTCACTCTGGTGGCTAATTCACTTGGTGAGAAGATGCCAATGCAGGAGGATGCCATACCTGGTACATGCATTTGGATGCAGTGGGATCCAAGCTCCAACCACACACCGGCCTTTCCTCCACCAGTTGAGAGTCAGGTACCCATCCAATATGGGAGGAGAAGCAATGTGTTTATCAATGATCCAACAACCAAAGGAGGACTGCCTTATGATGTTGTGGTGATAAAATGCACATTTGAAGATCCAGCAGGTGCAAATGGCTTCGGTGGCCATCTCTACCTTAAGCTTGCCAGTGGAGAGTTTGTTTCTGTTTTTGATGAGCCTCCTGAAGCCATCAATCATATTCAGTTTGAAGGTCCGCTAAGGCACTCCTATGCCTTCTGCGCTCCTCCAATTTGGAACCCACTAAATGTGAGGTACTTGAAACAATGGCTCATGTATAACCATCATGTTTTCAGGGAAGGGAAGTTGCATTATTTCATATACCATGGGCTCGAACTGGACACAGAGATGATGTGGGTTTTGCAGCCTTTTCTCGACAGTGGTTCTTTGACACTCATAGACATGAGTGTTGATGGGAGCTTCATAGTAGGCCCAAAACAATACCCTAGCAATCTCTTGGCTCTCAATGATTGCTTACAACGATCACGATTTTTTGCCGATTGGGCCTTCTTTTGGGGTTTCAATCATTACCTTGAAATCTCACCTCCTCAGACACTTTTGGGTATTCTGGAGAGCAACAAGGAGAGCCCTTACATTACTTTTGGTAGCCAAGTTTGGAGTAGCATTTATTGTTCACCCCAAAAAAACTCAACTATTGAGACTGTCAATGAAGATTGGGCTATAGATCGGATGTTTTTGCACCTTGAGCACCCAACCTGCTCTGATAAGTTGCGAGCATCCAAATGCATTGGGGCAGATGGTGCCCGAAAATGGGTTGCCAATCCTCGGAAAGTTATTGCAGGAGCCACCCATGAGGCTCTGGATCCGTCTTGGGGTGGTGCTGACCTTGACACAGGTGTTGCACTGTTTAATGTGTACAGTGGTGGAGATTCCACTGGCCCAATTGACTTTGACTCTGACAAAGTGAATTGTCGCATCATTGTAGATCCTGAGCATGTCAATGCATCTACTGCTCTTGATGGGTATTGGTGGAGAGACACTCATATCTCTGCAACTTCACAACCTGCTCATGACTTTGCAAAGGCCTCTACACTATTCAATTTTGGCTTAAGCTCCAATATGAGTGGAGCAGCAGAAGAAGGCCAAGATCACAGCCAAAATGCTACTTTTGTCACAATGACAACACAGAGTGCACACTAGATAGGTGTGGGCTCATTCTGTTCTCTGATTTGGGTTTTTTGTGGTTAAGGTTTTTAATGATCTGTAAATAGTCTGAAGGAAAGAAATCTTCATAAATCCTTTGAGCTTGCTGATGCATAAGAGACAGGCTGCAAAATATAGATGTCTTAATTTAGCACATGCTGTTAGGGTTTATGTTAGTGTGCATTCTTAATGGAGCTTCAGAGTTGCAAGGAACAGGCCATCCTCAGAGACAAAGAAACGTGGAATTTTATGTCTGCAATTGGAAGCCTCAGATTTAATCTTTCATCCATCTCTCTACACTGCAGTTCTTAATGTCCTGTTGTTGAACATTCCCAATAAAAAATCACTAAACACTAAACCCTAAACCTTCTGCCACATATGACTGTTGAAGGGGTGCTAATTTTGTGTGGAATTTTGTACAGGTAGAATACAGGTGAATTGCAAGCTGCAGTTGCACTTTATGTAGTTCTCAGAATAGTGGTGAATTGTCTCCCAGGAACCTTAGCTGATGTTTCAGTGTTACCTGTCATGCAAAGCCACCTGTCTGTGTAGCATAGGACGTCTAACTGGAATCAATGTTATGAGTGGCAGGAGATGTTTCTGGCTAACCACACAGAGTGTAGCATGCACTCTTTTGAAAGAGTTGTTCAATTTCTTTAACTAATTCTGGAGACGGGTGTAAAATATTGGTGTGGCCACTGTTTAGGATTCTTTATTCTGGCTTTTGATCACAATCGCACCATTCCAAGACATTGAAGACCTTACCTTCTTTTTAATTTCCACCTTTTGGAATTTTTCTTTGTTTCTTCAATGATTTCTCAATGACCTGAGCCTGCAGCAGAAGCCCTGCAGACCATGAATATACCACCAAATAGTGTGCTGTATATCTTCAGTAGTATACAAATAAAATGATGGTAGGACATGACATGTGTTCTACCATGCGTGAGGTGTGGTCTTTCTCATGAAAGTGGTATTCTCGAACAATGCTTTTTTATCACCCAAATTTTCTTTTAAAATTGCCTAGTATTGATGATAATCTACAAGTTGAATGAATCCAATACCTTGGGGATATTTGGTCATTAAGTCTAGTGACTGTGATACATCAGAACTAGTTTAGGGGGAGCAACTTTAGGTTCCATAGGTTGTCATTTTTGAACAATAGTGTGAGAAGACAATTTCATATTGAACCCTTTCATATTTGTTTTTTCATATAATTACTTTTCATCACATGTAGGAATTAGATGTTTTTGTCTTCCCACACATATTAAATTCAATTTAGATTAGACCACATTGAATAAAACACAAAATTGTCTTGCAAGATAAATACTAAACAACACAAAAAAAAAAAATTGGAATGCTAAATGAATATGGTATCAAATGACACAATTTGCACAAAATTCTTGTGACAAATTTGGTTGCACTCCAAGAGGATGTAGTTTTTCTCAACACAAAAAGTCATGGCTCATGACACATGTGTGAGATACACTTTGTGATTTTATCCATTACAACGTATAATATGTGGTGTTTATTGTAACATATTTTACATTAAATGGCAAATTGACATTAGGTTATGGCTCATATGGCACAAAATCACATCACATTGAATAAACACAAACATAGTAATTGTCGTGATAAATTTGATCATATAATTTCAAAATTTGCAAAAAACTATTGACTGAACACAAACATGAAAATTGTCATGAGAAGATGAAATCATTGTAAAAAAGAAAATTATCATTACATTATCAAAAAACAAAAAGATTGTCATTGACATAATAAAAAGTTTTTCATAATTTTGATGATGTGTAAACACAAATTGTCATGACATGATTTCTAACATCACAAGTTGTCACATAGTATTTTATGGCCACTGACTAATTTCAGGAGCTTAGAATTGTAAATCAAACACCCAACTTACAAATACCCATTTCATAAATTATAGATAAACAAATTGATAAATTGAAATTTGGAATTTATATTAGTGGAAATGATTTCATGGAAAATCTATATGATTATGGAACTTTGTTTTGATATTGTAGGATTCAAGGAACAAATGAAAATATATTAATATTGTGGCCTTATGCTAGTTTGATTGTCATTGATAATGTAGAGCCCAAGTATGATAAGGCTATGGAGGTATTGTTGGCTTGTGCTTTGAGATGGAAAGGATCATTTGAGATTGGAGCAAGACACAACTTTCAACATGTCAATTCCTTGGTATGCATTTTTTTAATGTCTATTTGTTTGTTTGGATGATGTAGACATTTGTAATGAATGAAAATAAACAATTATGAGGCTAATATAATTTTTGGGTGAAAACATTATAAACTAGATAGAAAAAATAGGTGTTGCAATACAAAAGTTGAGGTATTTCATTAATATGCACCAAAATGAAATTAATGAAAACAAGTAGAATTTTGTTGAGTACAATCATTTAAAGCAATTGCAAGTATTAGTTTTTACATTTGAAATTAAAACATACAAGTCATTAATTGGTTGCTTTTAAGGTAATTAATTAGCTATTAAATAGGCTTTTATAAAATGGGCATGAAATATTTGAAAATCTTTTGAAAGTGAAAAGGAATTGGTTTGGTGACCCCAGTGTTAAAATGTTGATGTTCATGAATTGTGTTTTGATGATTTCAAATAAATGTGAACCATTAAATATGATGTCATTTGTATTATAATGTTTGATTACTTTTATCACTCTAAATCCAACGATGAATTTCCTTTGAAAACTATATTGGAAAGACAAAAGGCATAAGGAATCTAATAATTTGATGTGGTAATTTTTCTTCCATGAATGAAGCTCATAGTGTTGAAAAAACTATGAATTCTACTTTTAGTTTATTTTTGCCAAGACAATTAAGGTAAATTGGTTGCCTATTTTATCTTGTTTTCATTTTTTTATAGAATCAACATGAAATACCTTCCATTAACATATTTGCATGTGGTTCATAATTTTTATTTTGTTAGAATAATTTTTTTGAAATCAAGTTTAAGAAAAAGTTGTTTGTTATGCGAAACAAAATAAATAAGGAATTATCAAGGTAGTGATGTAACAATATAAAAGGATGATGATTATAAATGCTACAATTTATAGATGTGAAATTTGCACTATAATAAGATTCATTAATGCTCTAAATAACAAATGTAATCTCTTTCAATTTAATTGAAGGATTTGATCAAATTGTGAAACCCAATTAGCCCAAATGCAGTATTCAGCATAAAAACTAGTTTATTGGTTTGAAATTCAAAATAATAAGCATTTTAACCTAACACAATATCAAGACCTTCAATGGCAACTTGTAGAAAAAAATTCATTAAGCTCCCCATTGCAACCCATGTACCATAAAATATTAGTCAACCCCAATCATTCAAGCCATTTGCTTCAACAATTAAGTTTTGTTTGTTGTCACCAAATTTCTCACTACTACAAACAAAAAGATGGTTGTGAGAAATTCTAAAGGTGAGTAGTGAAAGATGGCTATGAAAGTTCAATGTGATTAGTGAAATGTGAAAGTAGTTATGAGTTTTGAAGATAGATTCAATATTTTAAATTGTGTTTTTGTGGGTTTTGTGGAAGTGTGTGCTATATGTGGTTACATGATCTTATGATTGTGATAAACAAAGATTGTGACAATATTTCATAATTGTTCCAAATTTATGGGATGCTTGCATTTTGAAAATAGTTGTGTTTCCTTTGGTTTAAGTTATGTTTTGTGTGTGTTCCATCTTTTATGTGTTTTGGTCTCAACAAAAGGAGTTGGTGATGGGTCATTCAACTTCTACTACAAGAATAAAGACCAAAAAAATTGCAATGTTAATCACCTATGCATCAACTTATATTGTAACAAAAAAAAATAGAGGAGGTCCACCTCACATGATGGGTAGGTGAAGGTGGCCATTGTCACCTCTTAGTTACATCACTAGCATTTACACAGGGTGTAACGCACATTTATGTGGTCTTGAGTTACTTGCACTTTAGATGGAGATTTTATTTGAGCTATTTTGTTTTGATTTCTATCATAAGGTAGGGTTCATATGTAAAGATTTCTATAAATTTTCATAAATTCATCTATTCTAAATCCAACAAGAATAGACATATGAAAAAGAATAGGATTCAAGCTTATTTCAACAAAAAAGTTGGGATTAGATGTTAATTTGAATAAATCAGCTTGATTTTTCAATCCATTTCTTAAAAGTTTTATAATCACAATTTAATGTTCAACAATTGTGTAAGAAAAGAGTTACTAGGCAAGAAAAAGGTGAAAACATTTGTTTTTCAATTTATGATTTTGGGTTCAAGTAATAGAAACAAACCATATATTACAAAAAGGTTGGGATGGGAACCCATCCACAAGAAATAAAAGGCAAATATAAGCCTAAAAACAAATCATAAAAACACATAATAATCAAGACACCATTAATACACTAAAAAAATGGAAGATCACAAGCTAAAAGAATATTGTTTTCCACAAATTGGTTAGTGACACTAATTGTGATGTGTGGAAGAAATGAGGAATGTTTCCCAAGTGTGGTAGCATGTTGAAGAATTGTTATGGCCTATGCACGTTGGATAGCTATGGACACATGTTGCAAATAATAAAAAATAAACATTACATGAACTAAAGAAAATTGCTAATGATGGGCTATAGTGGCCTGAACACAAGAAATTAAAAAAAATCAAAATGCAAATGAATACAACCATAAGTCTTTATGGCAAGGGGAATGAAATCATTTCCTAATGTGCATTTTGTAAATGATAGTGTCTTTTTTTGCATGATAATTATCATTGCGTGTGTTATCATGAACAATGCACATTATAACATATTCGGGTCGGTTGGATCAACTATGACAACGTTGTTAATGATTGAAATATTGACTCACCATTGAATGTGGTGGGATAAAAGGTGGGAAACCTCTCTTTGTATGTGTGCCCCACATTTTTAAGTAATTGTTGTGACGGTATCTTGGAGAATATTGTGGACTGCGATGTGTTCATCCGTGTATAGGCACCAAAGCAAGTGGATACCTAAACCATCAATGGTAAGTGCCCTTTGACAATGTGAAAGATGTGCAATAATAGGATGTGGCAAGTCAAGATGAGTATGTAATGTTGTAAAGAAATGAGCCGAAGACAAATGGAATGTAGGTGTGGTAAGATGAACTAATAACCAATTGCCCATGGTTGTAAACCCTAAAACCTACACAAGATCAATGTGTTCATGTGGTGTCCAAATGAGCATTTATTAGAAATGTGAAAAACTCCTACTCTTGTAAGCGGTCAATAAAAAAAATCTATAGAGCACAATGCAAGTATACCACAAGACTTTCCCAAGGAGGGACTTGAAAACAAACCACCTTGGGTAGTAAAGATCAAATATCTTGCTAATCAGAAGGAAAAAAAAAGCCAATAGTAAGGTTTGAGACATGGGATTGTAATGGGGCATAAATCAAGACCATCTTTAAGTCCAACAAACTTCCCAACAACTTTGATGTTGTTGAAATTTTTTGACCATCTAAGTATGGTGGAAATGTTGTAAGTTGACAGCCATAAAATAAAACTTGAGATCTCCTCCAACAATTTGAAACGTTTGTTCTGGATGTCAATGCCAAGAAGATGAAATAGGAAGGACTTACTCCATGTAGTTTCAATAATTAATATGTGTTAACTAATGTCCTTGTAGTTTTTGCAAGTGAACTTGTAAATTTTAAACTTTTTGTAAAATTAGTTATGATTATCAAAATTTTGGTATAAATTAACTTAATTGACACTAAATTAATGTGAGTGACCTAGATTTTTTTTTGGGGTGGTGATGTAGCCACATTGATGATCATTCACAAGGAAAATTAGCAAAATTTGGCTACAGGTCAGAGAAGAGATAAAAAAATTTAAGAATCCTGGGATATTTTGGCGACCTGCAGGAACCTATTGTGTATTTATGGCGATTAGATAAAAAAATTCCTCAAAATCTGGCGACTTTGGCCCAAATTTTTCACCAAAACCCTTCATTTTGTACGATTCGCACTGGATTTTTTTTTCTGTTAGCCACGATGCCAAAATTCGAAGGAAAAAAAAAACCTAACAAGAGCATTACTAGTACCTAACCCTCGTTCGTAGGAAACTAGTAGGTTCGAGAATTAGGGTTTGGCCGGGGGGTTAGAGTTTTGTGGGGGAGGGAGGGAGCGAGGGGGAAGGGTCGAGAAGAGATAGCGTCTTTGTCGTCGTGGTGAGTGCTTCATACCTGAGGGGAACTATTTGATAGAACTTGTCGAGCTCAGGAAGAAGAAGCTGGTGAAGAGTATTCAGAGTCTTTAGCGTCAATGGCCGGAGCGGAGGATAGCACCAATAACACGGGGGTTCACAACGAGGAGGAGAAGAAGCCCGTTGATACCGGAGGGGGTGGTGCCCATATCAACCTCAAGGTCAAGGGTCAGGTAGGTATTCTGTGAAATAGATGCATGCCTGTAGTTTTAGTCCGCTCTCAGTTTTCTTCTCTCTCTCTCCATCTTTTTCTCAGTGCCATAAGGTCCGAGGAGGAGGGCCGTGAAGTTTTACCACTTCTTCAGTTTTTCTTTTTTCTTCTTCTTGTAAGGTGGCGCTTTCACGAAGATTTCAAGGGTTTCTGTTTGTTTGTGAACTGAGTCCATTCGGCTCCTCATGAGTCAGGCCTCCTAACTGGATCATTTCTAGATCATAATAATCCTACCAGTAATTGCTGTTTTTCGTGGATGTTTAGATTTTTTTATTAGCCAACATTAGTACTGAGTCTTCCAGTTGCTTCTGGAAATGTGAATAGAAACTGAGGGCACAGATTTGTACATACATGATTGTTTGCCCCAATTTTTTATCAGATTATTACACTTGTTTGTGGGTACACCCACCATCAGGAGGTGATGCAATCAGTGGGGAACTTAGAGTGGTAGCTAGTCATTGACCTAGGATGGAGGTGATGCCCTGACACTCACAAGGTTATGACCGCAACACATTCTTGTTGTCATGTGTGTTTTGATTTGGCCAGAACTGACATAATGGTTTGGATTCAAAGTGTTTTTTGGGCTTAAACAATGAAACATCTCTGTTTGGTGTTTCCACCTTCAGAATCTCTGCAAAATGCTTATTTCAAGGACCTCTTAACCCTAATTAGGGAGCTTTTCAAAGCCCACTTTGTGCTCAAAAAATCATGCTCTTAAAGTTATGTGTCTTGTTTCTTCCACTTTCTCCTTTGTCTTTCTGTTTTCTCCATTTTTTTTGCCTAATTCTTCTTGGTTTCCTTGGTCTCTTCCTGTGCTTTTACTGTTGTGGAGTTTCCCGGTTACTCATGAAATATAGTTTTCCTGTTACATCTGGTCTTATGACAGAAGCTCTGTCCACTGTTACTTCTGATTTCCAAGCTCATTTATTTACAGAAGAGCCAATTGGATGTCTCCAAAGGCTAGAACTTCAAGCATGTTTCTTCTCTGTAGAAAATTGCTTCAGAATTGATATTACCCTTTGGTATTATTTCATTCTCTTTTGATGAGGAAGGAGCTCTCTCCTCAAAATCAGGCATGGTGTACTCCATAAAGAATAGTCTATTTGCAGAAGTGCTAAGGAGTGATGTCGAAAAGTTGGGGATCACATCTTATGTTTCAGAAGAATTTTGGATTGTCTGGATTCTGCATGAGGGGGTGATCCTAGAGAGGGTTGAAGTGTGGCTGATGTGCAGGATGGTGGAGAAGTGTTCTTCAGGATCAAGAGCACTGCCACGCTAAAGAAGCTGATGCATGCATACTGTGACCGCCAGTCTGTGGACCCTCAGTCCATTGCCTTCCTTTTTGATGGCAGACGTCTTCGGGCTGAACAGACTCCTGCAGAGGTTCCTTCCTGAGATCTTTTTGCCATGCCTCCCCTATTTGATACTTTTCTTTCAACTGCAGTTTGAAGTGTTTGTTCTTTGCTTTGTCTGTTTCTTCTGTTCCAATCTCTTTGAAGCACCCTCATCCCAACCAGTTTTTTGAGTACAGTCCCTGTTGTTTTGATTATGTAAATGTTTTCCTGAAGGCTTCATTCTACACTCCATAGCTCTCCATAGCTTATTGAACCAAATTCTCAAGGTCTCTTCATTTGCTGAGTCATCTCTCACTTATCATGGCAGTTCTATCTTCTTTCTTCAAGGGTCAGGGTGATACGAGCTGTCCCTTTCGGTGAACTCAGCCACAATCTTGTCTTGCAGGGGTGTTTTGAATGTGATTTGAGTTTGCTTCTTTATATCGTCAGTTTTGTTTCTTAATGCTGAAACAGAATTAGACTTCATTGTAACCTCAGTAAAATCTTTCTGTTATGTTTAGCACCTGTCTCAGTTGCTTTGGGTCCAATGACCTTTATTACTATGTGAATTAGAGTGGCTGTTTGCTTGCAATATTACTTTAATAGAGGTTTTGGGTTTCTAGTGGATTAGCTGGTTTTATGGGAGCTGTAGTGAGAACCTGTGCTACTGATACCTGGCCCAGGCATGCAAATCACAGCTGTAGTTTCTTGTTTGCAGCTGCAGTTTTGCTTAGAAATCATATGTACCGTGTTTGACTTACATTTGTTCGAGGTAGGATGTGCTTGGAAAACTGATATGAAATGATTGGGGGAGGGTTTGGATGCACAGCTTGAGATGGAGGATGGGGATGAGATTGATGCAATGCTACATCAGACTGGTGGGGTAGGTCTTTGACATATAGTCTACTTTGAGACAGAATGCTGTATGTTTATTGCATGCTTTAAAGGTTTTTGGGGCATTCATGTTAGAAATGTTGCATTTTAGTTTCTTCTCCTAAGCAGACAAAAAAAACAGATAAAAAGGTCTAATGTCAATTCCTTTTAATGGAAGATCTTAGTTGATGATATAAGGATTTTGATCACTCATGAAGTCAGGGATTTTAAAAGCTTGTCAAATGGCAGAATAGATCTACCACTCCAGATAGTGTCTCCACCATAGCCATCAGTGTCTCCCAGTTACACAGCAGGAGTAGTTTACACATTCATGAAGGAATTTTTAGTTCTGCATGCATGTTATTATGGCAAATGTGTATTTGCATGTTTTCCTTCTGATGCTACTGGTAAGTAATTGATGATTGCCCACAATATCAGGACACATCATGTACAGTCTTGTCTTAAATTCCCCTTTTAAGTTCAAAATAATAGAATTATTCCCCTTATGGATTGACAATAGCTTAGTCAATTGTTCTAATGTATGGACCTAAACATATGCAATTTCTGATTTGAAGGGTACTTCAAGTAGCAGAATGACTGGAATGCACATCACCTGTATTTAATGGAGCCCTAAATCTGTGTATCCTGGTTGTCAGTGAAGTGTCTTCACATGTGGTTGCAAGGTCTGCCCCAAGAGCTGGTATCAATCAACAATCATAACAAAAGAAAAAGTAAAAGCAACCATTAGCATGGCATAGGAAAGGATATTGTTTAATAATTATACATCGGTCCCACAGAATGTCTAGTTTTCGGATATAACCATCTCAATGATGACGCCTGAATAACATACTCGTGACCCCTGGATTCAGGACACAGCAGGAAAATCTGTCATCTGTTTCTTGGAGTAGCATGCTGTGATTTGAGGGTGTCCTGGGACAGAGCTAGAATCAATAAAAAGGGAAAACAATGGAAACCTTTAACAGTGCCTAGAACAGGCAAGCATTTATAACCTCAAACTCTATAGAAGCAAACATTATACTTCATGCAATTCAATGAACTTCACCATTGTAATAATGAAAACAACAATACCTTCTCCAAGAAGATGCACAGCCTCTAGAGATGTGCCTTCTTAGATAACAATGAAAACTGCAGTGGATTCCTGTCAGTGCTTACTGTCTGTACACCAATAAATGAAACTACTGTGACAAATATTGAGCAAGCACATAGATGGACAGGTTTCTGCATCAGATTGATTTGCCAAGTGCAGTTCAAGTCAAGTTTTGTCTATTCAATGACTCTGAACCCTTAGGTGTGAGCAGTAACAGAATCAAAAGTACTAGGAAATGTGTGGAGCTGCCAAGTGACACACCTCATTAGCGTTGTAGGCGCAGATGACCACACTAGTCTGTGCAGCTCTAGGGCCCTAGATTGTTAACAGAGTAGTTGAACGCAATCTCTTTACATACTGTACTGAAGCACATCCTTCAAGCTGAGTTGAAGACCTGCAAAAAGCGAGTGTTGCAACCCTTAGAACTGCAAAGAACCACTGGTTTCATTTTCATCAGTGCATTATACCTTAAAGCAATCACAAATGAACATACTCAGACTTACCAAAGACTAGGTGGCAAATGCAAAATTACTCACATAAAGCAGAGGGTGAGATCAAGTATGTGCATGCAAACTGCTAAAGCATGAGCTTGGAGAAGTACGTGTCAAAATCGCAGTCGATAGTCAAAATTGGCTTGCCTGACCGTTCCTCTGCACATTCCATGAAACCTATGTAGCAAACTTGCCCAGAGCAGACACAGGGATAAAAAGGTGAAGGTTGCTTATTTCTGGCAAGAACATATAGAGAGAAGACTTCCCATACAGACTAAGAGCAGTTAACAAGTTCCTCTTGTCAGAATCTCCATTAGAGGCAGGTGCAGGGTGATGAATATTGAATATGCTATTGCAACAACATTTGCAATTCTTTCCAATCTTGCCTAAGGCATGCTTAGCTCTTTACAAAATGCAAACAAAGAATCAAGAAGAACAGACTCAAGCAATTTTTGTTTGCTGATGACTGGACAGAGAGGAAGAGGACCATAGGAAAAAGTTGAGAAGCATACAAATCATGAATATACCTTCAGTGCTGCTTGGTCGGCCTGATGAAAGGACAAACATCTGATGTGGATCAGGGGTTATTGCACCATCCTCATCTTGTATCCTTGTGTTCTCTGCTGTTGAGGATGGAACACCCTGAAGATCATAGACTGATCCTTGCAGACCCATAGAGTCTATACAGGATTTGCGAACTGCAAGTTTTCTTTTCCTCTCTTCTTCACTTTGGTCCTCAACAGCAGATGTAGCACTATCAGTGCAGCAAAACTCCAAAGTGGAGCGTTGTCGCTTGCTCATACGTGACAGCAGCATAGACGTAAGTGGATTCAACTCGAGATTTTCCAATCTTGACCTCTCTTGACTGGCTTCAGTGCTGCTCCCAGCTAGAAAACAAGGCCCATCTTCCATAGAGCCACTGCCAATGTGTCCACCACTTCCTATTGATCTGTTTTGAAAAGGCCGCCTTTGCAAACTTGAAGAGTGTTCTCCATAAAGAGAACCCAAAAGTGACTGTTCACTTTGACTGAAGATTTGATTGCCATTACCTGCAGTATCCGATGATTCAAGCTTCTTCTTCTCTTTTGCTATGAAGGAGTTGAGCTGCGAACTCAGTAGACCACCACTATCAGACCACATATGCATTTCTGCTCTTCCTTTTGGATCAATTGAAGAACCTCCCTTCTGGTCTACATTGAGAAACCTCCCCAAGCATGGATGAAGCTGGCTGTCTCCTTCCTCACTAGATATGATAGCACTTGCATTACCTCCACTGATCTCATCATGTCCACTACTGCAGCAGATTGTGTCCACTTCTGCAAGTCCAAGAACTCGAGCAGCTCTGATCTGCTCCTCAAACACTGGCTCCTTTACTGAGAGCAGACAGCAGCCTGGCCTTTCTGCAATGGCATCACAGCTGCGCACATCTGTTCTAGATGTCATGACAGAGCCATAGCTTGAAGATGTACTTGACTGCACCTGCAATTTTCGGTGCCGCTTGTGATCTGAAGCTCCAGAATCCTCCTCTGAATGTCCAGCTAACAACCTAAGCATTCATGACACTCTGTAAGTAGAGGATCCACCAAGGTCTCAGCACATTGGGCTACTGGAATAAGACAGCCCCAGTGTTGTAGCATTCTCTTCTCCAATTTCTAAAGAAAATTGAAGAACAAGAAGTGGGGGTTGTAGACTCATTGAAGGATGGCCATTAGGCCCCAGGTCCTCCTACAAACATGAAGGGTTCCAGTTTCTCAGAAACAACAGGTGAAACAAAAAATAGAACAAGGTGGTTTGAATTTCAATGTCATATGCACACAAAAATGGTGGGATCAGAAAGGTTGATGCACCCTGGAATTGGCACCTAAGATGAAGGGAAACTTTGATGCATAAAGGGGATACAAAACCTATTTAACATCCTAATCCAAGACCCAAGCAGAAGGTTCACAACCATATTCTTCACCATCCTCAGAGAGTGAGTGATATTGCACCATGAAGTGTGCCTGCCAGAGAAATCCCAGTTTATTCTTTCTAAGAGCTGCTGACGAGGGTTTCAAGATAAAATAGATCCAAAACAAGGGCATAGGAAAATCCGGCCGAAGAGAAAGCTTCACAGAAAAGCTATAGGAGGAGAACCTACATCTCTCTAAATGAGAATGAAGACACAAGAGAACGGCTTGTAAAGAGATGTTCACAGGATGTTACAATATAAAAGCTTAGGAGAAGGTGCCTGGCACAGGAAAGGGTTTCAAGAGGGAAGACACAAGGAGGAAGAAGTGTATCAAAGCCTGTAACAGGATTAAGCTTCCGATCCATTACAAACCAAAAACAGCAGCACAGAGAGATGACAAACTTGACTTACTCCTTCCGTTTGCGTCCATCGCGATGCTGTGATGTGAGACTGCAACCTTCGTTGCCAGCCAGCAGCGCGTCTAAGCTGGATTCGGGCTGACTCTCCGACAAGACGGAAAGAGGTCCCGTCTGCATCCTCCTTTCCGCCAGCCATAGCCTCACGCCCGCTGGAGAAACCCCAGCAGCCGTGTTCAAGCCTTGCGTCATCTCCCTTCTCTCTACCTTCTTGCCTGCCGTCACGTCCTCTTAGCTACCTGCTTCTATACTCTAAACATGCTAGTCCTCTTGATGCCGACATCCTCCTCCTCGTCAGCTGCTGCGTCTCCTCCTCAAGCCCTCCAAAAACCGTCTGCTGGGAACTCCTCCAGACCAAAGAAACTTCAAAACAACTAGGAGTTTTCCTTCCTTGCATTTTGCATTTGTTTCCTCTTCGTGATCCAGCCTCTTTGGTGCACATCCTCCTCATACAACGACGAATCCAAAGCAAGAGGAAGAAGAAGTTCCGAATTCCAAAAACAATCCGCAAACGGATTTTTTCCTTCAAACTTCACATCCTTTTGTTGTACCGTCGCCATAGCCATCCAAACAAAAAATAAACAAAAAACAGTGGTCTTTGCGGAAAACAATGAAAATGAAAACTCTCAGAGGAAAAACCGAAGCAACAATAAATTATAAAAGTTTGGTTTTTTTTTTCACCCCGAAAGCTCGGTGCAGATCTCCGCCTTGAAACTTAAGGCATGAATTGTTGACGCAAAAGAGGCATGGGATTTGTTCATGCAAACGGACCGTGCCTTCTTCAACGCTTCTCAAAGCTCACTTGTGCTCTCTATCGTCACCGCCTTCGCTTCCCACTTGCCATTCCCGGCCTCGTTGTCGTCCTTACGGGCGAAGATAAGGACCCTCAAGGACAGGGTCCTCCCGCATAGGACTAGCGTCTCAAGGACCGTAGACCGTACCTTCGGCGTGAGGTTCTTCTGCTCAGGTCCATACTCAACGCTTCTAACTTGCCTCTTAGGTACCTATGTCAGATATCGTATCCAATTCTTTTTGGCAATTGAGTACCAGTGTTGGGTGGGTGGTTCTTTAGTTTTATGAAGAACCCCCGGTTCTGGTTCTAGAAAACTAAATTCGATCGATTTCCGTTCCAGTTCCACACATAAATGCATTTGGATTCAAATCCGGTTCCAGGTCTGATTTTTCAAAGAAAAACATTTCCAGTTCGGGTTTTGAAAATCAGACACAGTTTCCGGGTAACCTGAACTGGAACTGGCAGTTCATTACTGGTTTTCCGGAGGCTAGCCCCAGGTTCTAGGCCCCCAAGATTTCAAAAATCTTGGTTTTGGTTCCGGTTTCACACATGACTTGGAATCTGATTCTGGATCCAGTTCTTCAAAAAACTAGAACAATAATTCTAGAACCTATTCCAAAACTCAGACCGGGTTCCAGTTTGGCTTTTACTAACTGGAACTGACAGTTTTAAGTTTTCAACCCTCCAAACCAATTACCCACCCAACACTGGTTAGTACCAGTGTTATACTGGTATATAGGGTGCAACCTGGGTATATAATATTGCTATGAGTACTGATGTTAAAGAAAATACCAGTTGGGTATGCCGTGAGGCAGTACCAGCCTTATACCAGTGCCAGTCTGCTATGAGACCTGAGTTAATGTCAAGTACATACCTGCCTAATCCCAATAACCAAGTTTATACTTTATACCTGTGGCATACCAGCCAAAAATCAGCCTTGAATCTAATACCAGTACCAGACTGGTACCATGAGAGTTTTTAAAAGAGTAACTAATACCAGTACTGCCAATTATGCAAAATAGAATATAAAAAATCACCAATACCCAAACCAGTCTGGTATGTTCAAAAGTCGATACCAATACAACACCGGTTAATAGATTTTTTGTTGCACCTAGGAACATGCCACTGGTCCAGTTCCACCTAGGAATGTGTGGAACCTGGTAACTGGTTCCACATAGTGTGTTAGTATGCTCTGACTCGTTGTGAAGGTGTAACAAAAAAGAGAGGCTGTGACAATATCACTACACCTCAAATTATTACTTGAAACCAGGTCATGGTAATATTGAGGACAATTAGCTTAAGGAGGGAAGCTATGAATTAGGATAATAGAAGACATTGCTACATACTCCATACATTCCTACAACGGCGAATATTTTTAATAGCCAACTGTCCTAATCAATTGACTTACACAAATCATAGCCTCATGATAAGAATGTGATCTAGTGGATCAGATCTCTACAAACATCTCTCAATTGTCTATCATGGTTTTCTCTTAGCATCAATCAATCCATCCATTTTCAAAGAAGTCACATGCTAACTCACAACTATATTAATGTAAATTTGAAAGGGATATTGTTTGACATCGGCACCTATTATAGTTCCCACTTCTTCCCCAACCTTTCATGCAATGCACGACCCAAATCCCTAGAGTTCCTAACTATTCAAGTCTCTTCCTAAATGTGAATTCTCATAGTTTTCACTCAAACACACCCAACATTCCTATTAACCAATAGTTCTAATAGCTTTTCCATGGCTTTTCCAAACCAACCTTTTCATCACTTCCACTAGGTACACACATTTTTATTCATATTGTTGTCCTACACATTTTTGATCTAAAGACTCCAATGCACAATGGAGAAATCTTGATGTCCAACACAATCAACCAACCTAAACATATAAGCATTCTTCCCAAATTTGTCAAAACATACAAACATTCATTTACTTGGATCCAAGATTTCCTCCAAAAAATTAAGATATTTAGTTTTAACAAGGTGTCCTTTTTTAGATCTTCCATCATTCATTCCTTCATTGGATTCCACCACCGATTCCTCCCACTGAGCTTCACCATTGCCAAACATCATCACAAACAACAAACAAGCAATTGGTTCAACAACCGTCTTGAACAAATGCAACATCACTAATTTTTTCAACACCATAAAAATGCAACAAACAAAAAAACACACTCATAACAACTAAGGAAATAAAAGGAAAACACAGTCACAATAACTAAGGAAAGAAAAGGATCGATCAATTGTTTGCTTTTTTATCTTTTTCACCTTTTGACAATTTGATCATTTTCATTAAGTTTTCATCTAAGTAGTTTTCCTTGAAGTTCATTTCATCCCATAAAAGGTTCTACCAATGCCAATACCAAATTGTAAGGGTGTTCCTTACCATTGATTCACATAACTAGATGGTTCCCACCATGAGATGTTAAATACCAATGATGGGTGGGTACCAAATTGTGGTCCAAAACCAATCGAGTTCTCAGTTAGGTCCCATGCAAATAATTAGCCATGTATCATTTAGAGTGACATTTGAAATGATACCTAGATTTTACGGTATGTAATTTGCGATATTTGGTATAAAAAAATTAGGTTTCTTTTTTAAAATTCAAAATTTGATACATGTGTAGGTTATATAGAAACCCCTAGGTTTGATTTTAAAGGTTTGGGAATAGGGAGCTTAAGTTTAGTTAAGGTTTAGGGTGTAGGTTGGAGGTATTTTTTTTCCCATGTTGGAAGCATGATTATAATTCAAATATGTTGTTTATGGTGTTTATCATGTTTTTAAATTATTCATTGTGTTTTTGGAACTCATCATGTTGTTGTTAAATGTAGGTGTTGACCATGTTGTTATTAATTGGTGTTGCAACTTTAACCTTGGGCTCACGACCAAAGCAAGGGCTTGCAAGGTTGCGGCCCAAGAGGAAGCACATGAGTGAAGGAAAGTGTGAGGGAATGAACCTTCACATTCCTAAGGGAGCTTTCACTTTGGGAGTTTGGAGTTTCGGTGGACTCCCAAATTTTCAGAGAATGATTACAAAGGTCAAAACCCAATGGATTGAGGAGTTTTTTACATCATTGAAAATATATTGAAACCTAAATGTCTAAAATGGGCTTGCATGACCCATTTGGACACTTAAAACACAAGTTATGGCCCAAAAAAAGTCTAGGGGTCAAATTGGCAATTTGACTCCCGACCACTAAAAGTCAAAAATTGACCCAATTTCTTTGCGTGAAGGTGTTGTGAGACATACCATTGAAAAGCTCTCAACGAGGGTTACAACTTTGCTTTAAACCTCATCTTAATCATAGGCCTGCACCCAAAGTTATGGGGCCCCAAAGTTGCGGGAGTCCCAACTTTGGGAATTTTGGGATTCCCAAATGGGAGTCCCAAAACAAAAATGTCATTTGGATGTGGGCCTCGTGGAAAGGCATAGAGTATACTATAAGGGGGAAGGTGGTGGCTTCCTTCAAGTCTGGGCTGTGGTGAGTTTTGTGAGTCCAAGTTTGCCCATGGTTCGTCCCAGCACCAAAAGTGCTCCAATTATGCACTAACCAACTTGTTGTTTGGTTTTGTGCAAGTCCATGTGAATGATTAAATGTTTGTCATTCTTCCTAGTCCCATCTTGAAACTCCAGTACACCCTTTTACCCCCAAAGTGTTGTGAGCTAAGGAACATGCCCTAACTCTTTGCTCCTTCGTTGTTTTCATTTCAGACTCACATTTGAATCTAACAAAGAGTTGGTGTCCATTGTATTGTTGAAGTTCATCATGTTGTTATTGGTTGTTAGTGTTCATAATCTTGTTATTGAAACTCATTATGTTGTTGTTAATTGTAGGTGTTCATCATGTTGTTGGTTTTCATCATGTTCAAACAATTGAAGTTTTAACATTATTGTTGGTCTTCATTTGTTGTTGTTATTATTGTTGAAACTCATCATGTTGTTGTTGGTGCTAATCATGTTGTTACATGGGCTCATTGTGTTGTTAATGCTCATTGTGTTCAATTATTTTTTCAAGTATCATCACTATTGTTCAATATGTTGTTTTCCCCTTTTGTACTTAGTATTACCCTTATCCTTGCATTATCTTGTAAATTAGAGTTTCATTGGAGGCAAAAGGTTAGTGGTTGCAAGGTTTCAACAAGAATTTTTGCTATTTAAATATGTTTGTTATTTTTTCCTAAACTTGTGTATTTTTAATTTTTCTCATATATTGAAAATTATGTGCTAATAACATGTTTGGATTTGTTTGTGCAAAAATAATTTCCAAATTGGGAACATTGCTTACAACTTTTACTTTTATTTTCTATTGTTAAACGACATTTTGAGGCAATTATGCATTTGAACACTATATTTGCATAATGTCTTTCATGGAAAGTGTGTCAACTTGTGAAAAATGTATGTGCATTGTCACATTTTGCGAACTGGAAAAAAATTAATTTTTTTTTCAACTTTAATCTATTAACACATCTTGAAAATGCAATAATTTGTTTAAAATGAGGGATATATGTGATGTGTTCATGAATGAAAGTGAAATTAAATTGAAGGAAAGAATTGAAGGTGAAAGGTTTAAAGAAATTTTAATTTCTCAATTATAAAATGATGATACAATGCAATTAATTATGAAAAAAATACATGGGCAAAGGTTAAAGTGGAGACCCCATGGAATACTTTTCCAACTTGGGCATTCTTTGTGTTAATGATGAATCACTAGTAATGATCAACTTGAAATATTGAATCAAAGCAATGGAATAACTACTTTAAAAAAAAACATGTGAATGTAGACCATGGATTCATTGTCAAAAAAATAAAGGAATAATTGAACAATAACCTAGAAAGTCCGTTAAAAAGATGACTTGTAAAGAAAAGACATGCAGTGAGTGTAAGTGCAATTTCCAATTTTTTTGGGGCCATAGATCTTTACAAAAAAAATGTGCAATATAATTTTTTTCACAAAACCATTATAGGAAACCCAAATTTTTCAAAAAGTTTATATTGCACATTATTTTTTGTAAGGATATTTTGTAACCATTATAAATTTGGGTTTCCTAAAACTATTTACCCATTCAATTTGTTGAGAGTAATTGGCAGAAAATCTTTAGTAATGCAATTATGTCTTTGTGTTATTTTCCCTTTTAGAAAAACCTTCAATCAAGAAGTCTTACTAGACTTGGTTGAAAAAACAAAACAAACATGTCTTACCAATCTTAGCATAATGTAATTTTACTATTCCAAGTTTTGATTTGTGAATGTCCAAGGGGGCACATGATGTTTTGCATTGGTTATGAATTTCTTGAAAAAAATTGGATTCTTAAGCACATTACAATTAGTTTATTTGAAGCGTTTGAACATTAGGGCAAACATTGGCAAAAAGTTTGCAAGACCTTTTAAAGCAATATGGTTTGACTAAAAAGATCCTTGCTTATGTTAAATATGAAGGTGCAAATCCAAATACCATAAGGTATAGTTGTTTTGAAATCAGTTGTAAATTGTGAAACTTTGGGTCTAATGGAAAGTTTTCAAGGGATTTGCTTTGGATATGCCTTCTTTAAGGCTTTTGAATATGCAACTATATATAGAAAAAATAGCCTTTGTAGGCTTGAAGTATGTTTTCATTAAATCTGCCTAGGGACATTTGCAAAAATGTATTACATAGCTTAAAAAGTCAAGGAAAGAAAGATAGGAATGGATGAGGGCTTGCATTACTCCAAGCCTCAATGACGCGCTCCCAAGTTCCTCCTTAGACCCACTTGAGGGTCTAAGTACGTTAAATTGCGGAAAGTAAGAACTTGAGGGCCGTTCCCGATTTCCAGCACTAAAGGGGGTAAGAGGGGCGTGCTAGAAGTCCCGGGATTAGACTAAGAAGAGGGACAATTATGTTGTTACATGGTCCTGCATCCAAAAACCAACCACAAGTTGGTTAGAATTCATTCTGCACTCATTTGGTGTTGGGACAAGCCACGGGCGACCTTGGACTCACTTGACTCGGGGGAAGCCACCACCTTCCCCCATATAGTATTCTCTACGTTACTCTGCGAGAGCCACATCCAAATGGCACTTTTTCTCGGGACTCCCAAGGAGGAGTCTTGAAACTGTCCCAAGTTGAACTCCCGGGACTTTGGACACTCATATCTCCTGGCTCCGACCTCCGATTGGAATGAGGTTTGAACCAAAGTTGTAGCTCTCCTCAAGAGCTTTCCAAGGCCTCATCACACTCCTTCTGCAGACGTCGGGAAGAGGTCGATTCCTGACTTTTAGTGGTCGGAGTTTCAGTTTGACTCCTGGCCCTTCTTATGCCCATAACTTGGGGTGCAGATGTCCAAATGGCTTATGCGAGGCCATTTTGGACATCTACACTTCAGGACCTTTCCAACGGTATAAAGAACACCTTAAGGCAAGGTGTTTTGCCCTCTGCTGTCGAGCTCTGAAATTGCGGGAGTCCCGGAGGACTCCAAGTTCCCACTCTTGGGAGTGTGAGTCTCATCCTCACACTTTGCCCAAAGTGGGGTTGCGACATTCAAGCCCAAGAAATTAAACATATTAATCAAAACAAGACAAAATGCAAGTTACTTTGTTTTGAATTTTTGTAATTCAAAATGTTGTTTTTTGATTAATATGTGATCGTGTAAGTTTGCAAGCAATGTGATCATGTTTTAGGAAGCCTTTCAATTTTAAGAAGCTATTGCCCCTCGTTATAGCAAGCAAAATAGTCCTAGGGTCATTAACCATGTGCCCCTTCCATTCACATGGCATATGTCACATATTATAATAAAATTTTGTTTCTTGTTGTCACTACTTGCATCTTAAATTAGTTCAGGAGTCATTAGTTGATTGAGACTTTGAATGTA
>Ga0116228_10000898_pt1 | contig 23878 bp, 15 predicted proteins | sample S1TSphfallax_2_FD_89694 | JGI IMG/M metagenome (GOLD analysis project Ga0116228, IMG submission 89694) | Host-associated microbial communities from peat moss isolated from Minnesota, USA - S1T2_Fc - Sphagnum fallax MG | ecosystem: Host-associated > Plants > Peat moss > Unclassified | place...
AAGAATCACGAAAATTAAAGAGGATTGCTAATGACAAGCTATGATGACATGAACATAAGAAATAAAAAAAGAGTTGAAACAAGAATGAAAACAATCATAAGTCTCTATGGAAAGAGGAATGAAATCATCTCCTAATGCACACTTTGTGTATGATCGTGTTTTCTCTTGAATGACAATTGACATTGCATGCATTGTCATGGATAATGTTCATTGTACCATATTCAAACAAGTTGAATCAATTATGATAACATTTACTAAAGTTCAAAAGTTGTTTCTAATGATAAAAATATTGACTCACTAGCAAGTGTGGTGGGGGAGAAGGTGGGAAACCTCTTTCTATACATGTGTTCCAATTTTCAAAACCATAGTTGTAACAATATCCCAAAGAATATCATGGGTTGTAATGTGCTCATTCCCGCATGGGCACTCACTAATAAGTGGATACCCAAATCATCAATGGTATGTCCACACTGACAATATGAAAAATTTGTAATTATAGGATGTGGAAACCCAAGGTGGATATGTAATGATGTAAGGAAATGAAATGAAGACAAATTGAATGCAAGTGTGGTACCTAACAAGTTAATACCCAAGCGCCCATGGCTAGACGTGCACAAAATTTCCTTCATTTTCATTTTGTGTTGGTGTTTTGAAAGCTTGAGAAAGATAGGAGAGGAGCTTGGAGGGAGTGAGAGAAAAACTAAGAGGATAACCTTTAAAGGAAATGAAAAAAATCAAATGATAGTGCCTTGGAAAGAGGAGAGGAAGGCACCCTTAGTGTGCAAAAAGAAACCAAAGCGTAGCAATAAGGGAGGTGAAAAAAACTAAAAAGAAGGTAGGAAGTATTCTTTGGAGGAAAAAAAATAGGGTTGGTTCTTGAAAAAAACTCAATTAACAAGGGGAAGGAAAACAAGAAAAGTAGGAAAGGAAAGTAGGCACCTCAAGGGAAAACAAGAAGGTAGGGAAAAAATAGCTACAACAAAACGTAGAAGTAGGAATGGTAGGGCAATGAAGGAGGACACCATTACCATGTTTACAAAAAAAGTTTGATTAGATACATAGGAAGACAACTCTAATGAAGGAGTTGCTAATAGGTGAGCTAACACCCACACATGAACAAGATGGTAAGGCCAAAAGGAAGGGGAAGGTAAATATCAACCTTCCACCCCCAAAAATGAAGCCATTTTGGAAAATGAAGAAGTGGTTTAAATTGAGGATGATTTAGGTGGGCCATGATGGTAGGACTAAAGGGATTATGGAGATTGCATTGGGGACCCATTTGAAAAGATCTTGTGTATGATTTCCTTAAGGGATTCAAGAGTGTAGATGAGATGGAAATCAAGGCTATAATGCACAGGCAAAAGGTAAAAATCATTGATGAAATGATTTTTGAGATGATGTGGCTACTAAGTAAGGGTCTTGACACGGAGTTGTTGAACCCTTTATAAGAGGGGGTAACCAAAATGTGCAAAAGATTGGTGGATGAAATGGTAGTGCCAAAAAAGGAAGCTTGGTCCATCATCAAAATGAATGGATGGTATGTGTAGAAGGTAGGTGCAATCCTCCAAATGGTGTAGCCGAAGAATCATTAAACCTTATGCAACAAGACAATAGGCATGATTATTGTGGTAAAAGAGAACGGAAAGGACGTCAATTGGGAAGGGGTGTCTTTTTAGGGCTTGAAGTGCAACATGGAAAAGTGGTTGCTAAGGGGTAATAGGCCACATGCATGCAACCTAAGAGGCAAGTGTGTTCTCCCCTTAAATCACCCCTTCAAGGGAATGTTCCCCTAATAGAAGGTAATCAAAGATAAACTCCACTATAAAAATCATTTATTTCAGAAGGAGTGAATGTGTTTAATGTGGAGAGCAATTCCGATGTTGAACGACCAATTGGGAGTTTAAAGTAGGGCGATACAACTTTTAAAACACCATCTCCCTCATTCACTAAAGGAGGGATTGTAACAACTTGTAGACCCACCACCACAAACGATAAGATCCACCCAAACTAATCCTAGTGAAATTTAGTTGGATGATATTTTGGAAGATGAACAAATGGAAGTACAAACAACCTAGGAGGACAACGGTTTAACACCCTCGCAGGTAGTGGAAAAAGGGGTTGCTACAACCCCACAAGCAAGGAAAAAAAAAAACTTAAACCTACCATGCAAACAAGAGTAGAAGGGGTGGGAGGCAAGCTGAAGGTACTACCTTCCCTGCCACCACTAGTGATTAGGAAAAGGAAACTCCAACATATCAATGCCCTATTGTCTCACTTATGCACCCTACCAAAAGTAGACCAACATAGTATTTTGGTAGGAAGGTAGTTAGCCAACAAACAATTCCTCCTACGATCATCCAAAGTCAATAGACAATGAAGGTAGAAGAATAATATACAACTACATGGAAGGTTAGAAGCTGGAGGAATAAGGGGTACAAAGAACGTTCCCCTACTCCTTCCCAATAGTTTGTTCATACTATGGTGTTGACTGCATATGAAAATCCAACAATCAACAGCAAGTAACACAAGTGGATATGTCAAGAGGCAATAAAAGGGAATCAATGTTAGAGGTTATTCTTGACTTGGGGACCTCGGTGAAGGTAATAAAATATAAAGCAAAGGTTTAAAGGTGATGGTGGAGTAGATGGAAGTACTAGAAAAAAAGAAGGTAGCTACCATCAAAGGCCAACAACAGGCCAAAACAATTGCCAAGTTACACTTAGAAAAGGTAGTAAAGTTGGAATGCAATCTTTAGGAGGAGAAGGAGAAGAATGAAAAGTTCAACCATCCATTGGGGTGGGCAAGTGAAACGTCTACTAGATTGGAGTAAAAACAGTAGGAGGCAGCATTACTATAGGCCCAAATAGATAAATTGACAATACATGGTAACAACTTTCAAGGAGTAGTGGACATACATATTGAAGGAGGCCTTTAAAAAAGTTATAAAATTGCCACCCTAGAAGAGCATCTGAAGATTGAAAAGGTGGACAAGGAAATTTATTGGATAGGTTGAGTGAATTGAATGATGAAACATTTACCCCTAGACACCAACAAAATATCCAAGGGGTAGAATAGGATCATAAGGAGGATGTTCTGCAATAATGATTTTAGTTGTCACAAAAAATGGTAGCTAGCTTGTAGGCATAAATTGATCTACTCAATGGGATGGTAATGCCTGAACCATAAGGCCAAATGATGAAATGGAAGTGAAAAGCTTCGAAAGTCACTAAGGTAGATGTCAAGTTGGCCAAGTATGATGCCCTTTTCAAAAAAATACCCTCTTAAATTTGGAAGCAGTAGATAGGGAAAAGGGAGACTAGGTGGAATGAACTCAAGGGGGAGTTCAATGCCATTCTAGATGTTGCCCCTTTCCTTACATTGGTAGATGAAGCGACCTACCGTTAACAATTCATAACATACATGAAGGCATTCCTTAAGTTCAGAACTAATAATGTTTAAAACATGTCGAATAGCTCAAATGGTAGTAATGCAAAAGGAACTCCCCACTAGAAGTTCATTTTCCCAACCTTGAGGACCATATTGGGCCATGAAGAGGAATTTTGAACCCATGAAGGCATTGGTTCTCCCTTTGAGACGGTCGGTGGTAATGCATCTTCAAAATTTCAACCCACACAATAAGGATTACAGGGACATAATCCAATGTAGAGGGGCGATAATGTTAACATGGAGAAATTTTTAAACTAATTAGTACCATAGGCCTTCTAGTAACAAATAGTTATTAGTGGTCGACTTACTGCCCCTTATCCAAAAGGTGAAGCTAGTGGGATTAAATAGTTCATGTTAATGAATGGTTGGGGGGTAATTTACCCAATCATTTAGAAGATTTAGTAAGGGATTAGGATAAAGGCCCAATTTTCTTGGGGTCAATTTGGGGATTGTGTGGTTTGTGGAGAAGGAGGATTAGGAGGTGTGTTGGGGGACTTCTAAGGCATTCAATATTTTTGTAATTGGAGGTTGGGAATGAAGGACTTTCTTGGAGAAGTTGTGTTATACTATTAAGGAGGAGAGAGTAATGAGGAAATGTAATTGAATTTTTGTGTGATTTTTGTGGAAAATGGTTGAAGAATTCAATGTGTTTTGGTGTGTATTTATTCCATTGGGAAGTGTGAAAGGTTGGGTTGTTTGAGGTATTACAAAATAGGTTGTTCCTTGAGATGGTAAATCTACGTTTCCTTTAGAACAAAAAGTCAAGAGGCATACCATTTGGTAACCTCTAGAATGGTAAGTTACTAATTGCCATAAGAAGGTAACAACTAATATCTGGTGGAAGAAAGAAGGTGGGAGACATTAGCTTATAAACTAAAAGGTATTGCTGTAGGCAATAATCAATGGCTAAAAGTGGATGTAATTTGTTGCAGACAATAAAAAGTAATGGGCAAAATCACTAAAGGACTTGCAAGCATGGTTGAGGTGGGATAGTAGCAATAAAAGGTCTATAGACCCCACTGGGGCAACATTTAGGGCATTGAAGGCACTCTAGGAACTTGAAGAGTAGCTACTTTTAGGTTATGATTGTTTCCCATGATATCCTTCTCTATTTGCTTCTCCTACCCCCCTGGATTAACTTACAAACATGACAATAGGTCTATTTTGAGGAGCAACCCCTACTTTATTCCTTGCCCTTTTATGACTTTTCATTAACTACTTGAATAATTGAAGTAAGGTTAGTGTGGGTAGTTTCTTTCTTTTGAGTAATAAGGTGTTGACCTTGTTCCCTCGATCTTACCTTTTGGAGGATGGTAATGATCAAGGGCCACAATTTCACCCCTATACATCTAGAATAACATTTACCACCTTTAATGATGTCATTGACCCCTTCTTCAATTATGCATTAGATGCCCAAGGTGGCAACTCTTGTATAATAAGCAAGGGTATGTGGTGTAAAAAAATTAGTTAGAACTTATGGAAATTTTATTATAAACTATTTTAAGCTCATAATCTCATAATAAAATTCTAATCATTTGAAGTTAGAACTAGATTTTATGTTAAAAATGTGTACCTTGATTAAAATTGTGCGAGTTGGGTTCCTTGTCTCCCACTTCTAATGACAAGTGGAATATGTGAGATAATTGTTGGCAACATGGATGTTGATTCCAACAAAGGTGTAATTGTTCGACATGCTTGTGGTGAGGCTAATGTAGATGTATTTGTGCTCCTTTTGTTGTCATTATGTTTTCACTTTTATTCATTCTTCACATAGTTGTCCAAAGTTCTTTTGTCCTTTTGTGCCAACAAAAAGTCTTATGTTTCTACATCTCTTGTCAAAGCAATCAAGCATATGACATGATTCAATTTGACAAAAATAGTTTTGTGACCACCATAACCACCATATGAATAATGAAGACCTTCAATTTGTTTGTAATACTTTGGTAACGTTTTGATACCTTTTTCATTCAATTGAATGGGCCTCACATAATCAATATGCTCACCTTTATCAAAATATTTTATAATTTTCTATATGTCTTTAGTACCAAATTATCAAATTTTTACATTCTTCCATGATGATACCAACAACTTAAAAAAGACCCACCTCTTCAACTTCATGAACTTCTTGTGTAAAATAACCTTTTACACATGTTTTATACTGCATATGCCTCAAGCTATTCAGTGGTAACTTAAATGGTGGATGGGAATTTGGCTCAGTTATGAACTTCATTTTGAAAACTGGCCTTTGTTTTGGCACATCAACAATTGACAATACTTTAGTAACTTCCATAATTTTTATAACATTAAAAGACTTTGAAATACATCCCTCAACTTCATCTTGTTGTTCAATGTCCAAAATAAAAGTTCTTATTAAAACATCAACTTCACTAACAAAAGTCTCATCATCTTTTGAGTGAAATTCATGACCTACACAATTCAAAAGTTCATCATTTGGAACCACATTAACATCTTCATTAACTTCCAAAAAACAATGATCTATAATGTCTAATGAATTTATAAATGATGAACTCCAAGGGTTTTCCCACTTACCATGAAACAAAATATTTTCTTTCATCTCAACATCTAAGGCCCTATTTTGAGCCTCTTAAAAACCAACCAACCAAGCTTGTTTTAAAACTATGTTTGAAATTGAATCATAATAAGAAAGATTAGCAAAACAACGAGCCGCATTACCTTCCCAACCAAAAAGATTTTGTCATCTTGATTCCATAAACAATGGATCATCTTCTTCAAATTTCATTTGTTAAATCCACCTTATGTATGAAGTTTGCTCAACCACCTCCCCAATACAAAAATTGTGTTTGTTTTTCACATGTTGTTTAAAAAGAGAAAAAAAGTCTTCACAACAATTTGAACCAACTATATGTAAAACAATAGGCATGTTAGGAAATAAATATGCATCATCATACTATGTAAACTACTAAATGACAAGAAATCAAACAATCAATGATGGACTCTTTAGTCAACCAATTATTTTGCAAGTTATGTCCATGTTGAACATTATGAATATGTTCAATTCCAAAATAGATCATATGCACCACAAACAATGATAATTCCATTCATTTTAATATAATTCACCGACCATAGAAAACTTCCAAAAACACCAAAATAAGTTGAAGATGTAAAATTATACCTTTGACATGCTCCTAAAATTGCATTCCTTCATCAATTGCTTCAAAACATTTTCTACCTTAAGAAAAGCAATTCGTTGTACAATTGGAAAATTTTGCTTATCCTTGACATTGATGTCTTCTTCCAATAATCCATGTTAGTCTTTTGTTAAAAATTTCAAGAACTAACAACATATGATTTTTGTTTGCCATGTGTTTACCCCAAAACACAATTCTTGTTGTTGAAAGTAAAGGGTTTCAAAGTTTCTTACCCACATGCAAGGGGTTTCGCATCATTATTATTGTGTCATTGTCCACCATCTCTCCACACATTAAGAAACCTTGAACTTTTAAGCCATAGCTCCCCTTGGAAATGTTATCCAACATCAACTTTCACCACCTATTATCCCCATTTGAAGCATGACCTCACCAAAGGGCCTATATCTTTTTCCAAATACTTCTTGTGTAGCTTCCATATCAATTCCCACTAATTTTTAACCTACAACTGACCAAATTGGTTGCAAGTACTCAATAAGCAATACAATAATTTTGGCAACCTTGCCACTAGAAGGTTAACAACAAATACACAACACATTGTTCTAACTTGTAAAATTTCAATTTTTTTTAATATATTAATCCATGTTGTTGATGATGGATTGATATCAAACTTGCATTGATGAATTGGATGTTGAGGTCAAATATGGAATTCAAAAAACCCATCAATTGTATCCAACCTCCTATTCCATGTGGCAAAGTCAACACATTTCATTTCATCTTCTCCACATTCAAAAGGTATTGGCATTGAAAGTCCCAATTTTTCTTTACATTTTTTCAAAACTAAACACATGTAACGAAATGTATATTCATGGATACCCATAGAATATACAAAACCTTCCTTACAAAGATTAAACCTAGTTGTGTTTAAGGTTAGTCCTACCAATTTTTTGCTAATGAAGTTATGCATTGATGAGCTTTCAAATTTTAACAAAACTTCAAACAATTTAATTATACTTGCATGATATTGTTTCCCATTTCCCTTACCACCATTTTTATGGATAGATAGAATATTGGAAACAATATCCATAAGTAAATTTAACAATATAATATCCTTTTCAAAAGCTCCTACATTATAAGTTCTCCTAAAGAATTCAATAATCTCCTTCATCTAAATTAGATTGGAGCTTTATTGAAAAATAATTTCTTGATTTTATAACCCTTGTTAATGTAAAGTTCAATAAGAAAACTTGGTCATTTGTTGCATGGGATCTATTTTCCCATTCTTTGCAAAATTCAATAAGCTCATTTTTGTGAAGCATGTCCCACCTACTACCTTGTCACATTTTCATTTGCCTTTTGGCATTTTCATGTTATTCAACTAACTTGCCCACTTTCAAAAACCTATAAAACTAGGAATCAAGGAACATTTGTTATAATATATTGTTGAACATTGAAAGTGACAAAATGTCCCTTTAATTTGAATTATTTCATTTGTTAAACTTAATATAGTATGTTCATAATTAGGTTCAACATACCATCCCTTATTGATCATGTGATCATTCAACAAAGGGCGAACATCAATCAAATCATCTCTTATGTTAATGAAATAGTTATGGAATCCATGATAAATGTGTTGTTGACAATATGAAAGCAAAACATTATGAAGAATATCAACAATTTTGGATATGTAAGGAAGATACTTGGTTTTACTTGCAAGGCCTTTTGTAAAAAAGTCTTGAAGTGTCATTTGGCTACCAATAGTTCCAATTGTCGTCTTATTTTTCTTAGCCAAAATATGTGTTACACCTTTCACATGTTGTCCAATAATGTCCACCACCCCGAAAGTGCATTTGAAACTACAAAGCATGCATTTCCAAAAAACTTTGTCAACCATCACCACATTCAACACAAGTTTCAAAACCAAAGTATGATGACATGATGTGAGATGCAACAAAAGGAAAAGAAAACACATGAATTTTATTTTTTTTGTGTTCATGGAAAAGCTCATTTACCTTATGCAACATATTTGAACACCCAATCTTCTTTAGATCTTCGCTTCATGGTTGCCTCCACCTTTTCTTGGTCTTCTTGAACCTCCTTTATTGCATTAATTTCTTTGTTCTATTATTACTTTAAATTCTTTTCGTGTACACTATCAAACCCACTAGCTTGAAGGGACAAATGAAATTTCCAATTCAAAAGGTTAAATGATGGATTAATACTCTCTCTCTACCCCACATGGTACACAATACATCACTCGTTCCCCATGGTTTTTTCCTCATGATTATTACATAGATAGTATGGACCTTGCTTTACAAATCCCCAAAGTGCACTTTCCTCACATTCTTTCCAATTTTTCATCAACCGTGTTGACATTGCCTTATCACATCAAGCCTTCAAAATACATGATTCCAAATCATCTTGAATTTTTTCAACTTCCAAAACATCATGCTTTGGAAATTCAAGTTTTAGTGCCTCCATGAGAAGACATGTCCTAAAGACCATGGCCTCGCTTATGGAGCTCTGGACATGAAGGTCCTATAGTCAAATCAATGTGAGGAATAATAGTACTTGTTGTTTAAGAGCACATGGTGGGAACAACAATAAAAGATGATTTTTTATGGAAGTTTTGATGATGTAGGCAATAAGAATAGATTTTTTTAGTCTCTTATAAGCTTAAGTAACTTTGGCACCCACAATACATTAATAGAAATTGGCCAAAATGTAACCACTCTATTTGCAACTACATGTGACTACTAGTCATTTGTGACTACCTTTGCACATTTTTGTAACTATTTCTTGTGTTAGTCACATTTGCGATTAGTTTGCAACTATTTTAGTTTTCATCTTTTCATGTGAACAACATTTTATTTGGTTTTCATCTAGGAAGAACAAGTTATGTCCCATTAGTTGCAAATGTGACCGATTTAGTTGCGGCCTTATGAGTATCCAAAGGTATATTTTGTGTATTAGGAATATAGTTGGATATATTAGGATTTACAATGTATATTTTGAATGTATATGAATGACAATATGACATCTATATTCAAGTATTATTATTAGCATAAATGGCCTCAATATTATGGTTACACTAGATGTATATTTTGATTATATTATAATTTTATGTAAATTATTTATTAAATATATTGTGCCCATATTACAAGTTTATCCAAGTTATTTGATTATATTTCTTAAATATTGCAAATGCCATTTATTATTATTTACATTATTACATTATGGATTTTTAAAATAAATAAAAATAAAAATAAAAATAAAATAAAATATTTGATTAAAATTTCAAAATAACTTGATTTTATTACATAATGATGATGATGATAATGATAGAAAAATAATAATAAAATTATTGAAACTAAAAAATTATACTTATTATTTATTATTATTATTAAATTAGATATTTATATTTTATAAGAGCTATCAAATTTGACACACTAATAAAAAATACGAATAAAAATATTTAAATCTAAATTAGTTAATATTTCCAATAATAATTTTATTATATTTTAATATTTTAAGATCTATGTATTTATATTTTAAAATACTGAAAAAAATACTAACTAAATATAATAAATAATTATATCATTCCTTTCAAAGGACTAATGTACTTTATAAGAATTATTTTATTATTATTAAAAATTAAAAATTTAATTCTAATAAATCATAATAGCTATAAAAAATGACATAATAATATATATAATAATAAAATAACTAACCTAGGCTAACAAGAATTACATTATTATTACCATTATTATAAGAAATCAATTATAAAATATTATTACAGTATAATGATTATTAGATTTTTTATAATTTTATAATTTTATAATAATTATTGTACTAGTCAATAAGGAAATCTAATAAGTTATCATACAAATGAAGAAATTATTTCCAAAGGAAAAATATAATCATTAAAAGTATAAAATATTTATTGTAAATATTCATAAATAATTATAATGAGTGAAGTAATAACATGAATAATAAAAATATAATAACTATTATTTGCTACCAACTAGTTGCAATAATAATTCAATTGATGTTATTGGTATTGTAAAATATTTATATTTATATTTATATTTATTATCAACTATAAAAAAGGAAAAAAATAATGGAAATAATTACAATAAACTTCTTAGCCTAGGCTAGGTTTTAAATAAATATATATTACTTAATATTTATAATTAATATTTATTAACGATCAATTACTGAATATCTCAGTTATTATATTTATTTATTTTGTTACGAAATATTAATTAATTAATTAAAAATAATTAACTAGTTATTTTAATATTAACCAAGTACTAGTTAATTATATTGATTGGTAGATCAGTATAATTAATATACAATTAAAACTAGAAAATATTAATATTTATTTCAAAATAAGTTTATTAATATTTAATCATACATAATAATATAATAAATATATTATTATGTAATTAAAATTTTATTATGATTATTATTGTAAATAATTAATTAGCTTGATAGTTTATTAGTGTTTAGTTTAATTAGTTGCTAATTACTTAAATAGCAAGTTTACTAACTAATTATTCTATATTTAATCCATTAATTAATTAATAATTTAGTTAGTTAGTTAATCACTTACCTACTTAATTATATAATTTACAAAAATTAAAATGAGGATAAAACTATGGGATAAAGTTTTTTTGTTCGAAATAATTTGTAACTAAAAATGTTTAATCACAAATTAATTGTAACTAAAAAGTTTTATCTCATATGCTTTTGTTTTGAACATTCTCATCTTGAAAAAATATCATAAACAAGGTGTTTTATCTTACATTTTCATGTCGAAAAAATGGGCATATGGGATGAGCCAATAAAAAAGGTTTAACCCAAAATAAATAAAAATTATTCATGTACTTACACCTAATGATTTACCTCTTTAACTTTCCTACCTACCTACTTAAATAGGTATTTGGCTTAGGTAGGTAAGTAGGTCTTATTTAGATAGGTTTTTAGCCTTGATGGGTAGGTAGGTAAGTAAGTACCTAATTTGACCTACAAACCTAAATATTTATTTAAATTTATTTTAGACAAATCCAATTAATATGCCACATGACAATTTTTTATTGCACCACATGTCACAATCTAAAACCATCCAAACATAAAAACTTCTTAAACTATTTCAAGATTATAATGAATATATTTTTAATTATTAAAAGTTGGGACATGTGACAACAAATAAATTGTTCTCGTTATTCACCAAAAAAATTGCATCTTAGTTGTAAGTGACAATACGTATATGACCACTCAAAGGATGAAACTGTATTTGTTAACTTTTTATTTCATCCAAAATTCCTTATCGTTTGGGACTTATGTCACATCTAATTTGTTGAACTTGACCATTAAAATTTTAGTTGCAAATGTCACTTACAACTAAAAATTAATCATAAGGACCAATTGCAAAATTACCATTTTCTACTAGTGATATTTCCCATCACATTTTTTTTGATATGGTCCAAAATTTGGAATATCATTCTATGGCCTAACATGGAAGTGCTTGTGGCAATTACAACATCCACACAAAAATGAATCATTCAATGATGGTTCAAGATTTTGACAACCACAATCATCATCCATAACCACATTTTGGAATTGACCCCACTCCATTTGCAAAAATTAGCAAATACTACCTGAATGAGCCTCCCATACCTTGCTGAAATTTGCCTAAAATGGGTTTGAAATCTCAATTACAACAAGTCAGAATGCATTCATCATCTCCTATCAACATGTCAATTTGAAAGTCACATCCTAAAATTGTAAACTAATAATTTATGTGACAATAATGATAAGTATTAAAAAAATGCAACCATGATGTGGGCTGATTTAATTTGTAGACCACAAAAACATGTGACACGACAAAAAACATAGAGGAGAATAAAAAAACAATGAAAGTGATGCACTATAATACATATAAAAAAAATTGATAAGACAAAATCAAGTAAGAAAAAGAATGCCAACATAACAAGGGAAGAAACATGAAAAAAAACAAACCACAATTTGTATGGATGAGGAAATAATTAGTGTTGGATGGTTATGCAGTTTAAAAAGTTTAAAACCACATCTGGATCCCAATTTAAGATTCATGCACCGGAGCATTTCCTTCCTTAGCTCAACCTCATACTCCAAAGATTCACTACCAATAGCAACAAATGTATGTTGGCCTTTAATAAACTTTAAGTGAGAAGCTTGGGTTACCAACACTTGGTCCAAAATCCTAGCATGTCGTTTTTGGAATGACATTTAAATTACATGATTTTTTTTAAAAACCAGTCTACCACTTGGGGTTAACCATTATATAACATTGGTTTTGGTATGGGATACAAGAACCAAGCCAAAATTGAATTCTTATTTTTTTGAAGAACCACGGTCGGAATCTAGTTCTTGTTTATTGAAGTACTGAACCCAAAACCAAGCTCAAGGTCCCATTTAAGTGTGAAACTAGAACCAAAACCAAAGATTCTTCATAATAGTAAAGAACGCAACATTAAAAAATGCAAGCAATCTACAGAGAGAGGGAAATAAGAAAAGGAATAACTAGAAAATCAAAAAAATCATGAGATGACAAAAGAACCCATACCAAAGAAAACAACAAAATGAACGATAACACCAACCAAACAAAATAAGAAAAGAGACAAACCATAATATGCATGACTCGTGAGATGACCTACATCTTGAATCCTAAACTCCCAAAAAACAAGGGGGTTGTGCTTATTGCCCAAAACCTGAAAGCCTGTACACAACATAAGAAAAAAAAAACCAACAAATGAAAGCAAAAATACTCCCAAAAGACAAGAGGGCTATGCTTCTTGCCCCAAACCCAAAAGCATGTCCACAATATAAGAGAAAAGAAGAAAACAAAATCCAACAATTTTTTTAAAAACTCCCAAAAGACAAGGGGGGTGTGCTTCTTGCCCTAAACTCAAACACATGTACAATAGATGAAAAAATAAAAAAAGTAGTCAACAAATACAAGAAAAAGCTCCCAAAAGACAAGGGGGCCATGCTTCTTGCCCCAAACCCAAAAACATGTACATAATATAAGAAAAAAGAAAAAAATCAGCTGACAAATGAAAATAGGGAATGAGACAAACCATGCCACATGTAAATAAGATGTTAGAATGCCGAAAAGACAAGGGGTATAAAGAAAAGAAAAAAAACAACAAAAAAGAAGGTTACAGAATGAGATGCATATTAGATGTCCCAAGAAGTTTTGGTAAATATGCTAATTGCCCCAAGTTAGTAGCCCCACACATAACTTGTTGTGCTTCTTGCCCCAAACTTAAAAGTAAAACAAATCTTTTTAAAAAAATAGCTAACAAAACAAAACAAAACAAGGAATGAAACAAATGGATAACACATGTACATATTCTTTGCTCAAAAACACTCAAAAGACAAGAAATATGAAAAAAAAATAGTAAAAGAAAAAGGGTTTGAAAGTCAAATGTATGTACCAACTTTTCCCCACAAGTTGTTCATTGTCCAAGCCAAAGACCATGTGAATGCTCTTGCTTCTACTTCTTCCTCCTTACAAATCAACCTTGAGCTTATTCCCCAAACAAACCAACAAACCAAAACCTTGTAGGGTAGAGAGGCCGGTCATAATACACATAAAGTAGGGATTCTCATTAGTTTTTGAATGAGGGCCCTATTATTTATGGTGTCTAAAGAGTAGATGGAGCCTTTGCGCATCTATTTCACAAAAAATTAGCAAAAATGGACTAAAAGCAAGAAAGTTATGGCCCCCCTGAAGTAGGTGGGGTCATTTTTACAAAAAATTCTTGATTGATCAATTGATAGCCTATTTCCGAACCCCTCAAAAAACCTTAAATATTACTCTATTGCCTTTAAAAGATACAAGACGATTTATAAAACTTAAGATGGTGATTTCAAAGCAGTTCAAATCGCTTAATTTGAACAAGAGAAACTCATGCATTAATAAAGTAGGAGGGGTCAAAATGGAAAAAAAAAATGCATTTTGCAATTTTTTTCTATTGCTATTTTTTGGCTGCTATGTTGGCTTTGCAATTCAAATATGATTTGTAAAGCTTGAAAAGGTGCTCCCATAGCATTTTAAATCACTCAAAATGGAGAAGAATTCAGAAAGATCTGCCAAAGTGTTTGGTGACAGGCTAATGTTCGATGATGGATGAATTTACCTTAAAAGCAAATGCTACAAAATCCCAAAAACAAAATTCAAAAATTATGCATAGTAAAGGTGTCACACGCTTGTCAAATTGGTCAAAACCAACCAAGATTTGAGCTAAGTTGCAAATCAAAGGTTTCAAATGAATGTCATTTGATGTCAGAGTGGTGAGTGTGGAAGAGAACTTGGACTTCCCGCATAGGCTATCTCTTCACCTTCATTTATTTAGGGCTTACATACCTTTAAGGTTCTACACCTTAATGGATAGGTTTGCACTCTCACTTATTTAGGTCATGCTCCCTATATTCATTATAAAAAACTTATTACAAAAATTTCAATATATAATAAGTTCTAAAAACTCCAAAAAAACCTTGGCCCTTTGGACGAAGACCCATGTTTAAGAAAAAAAAATTATTATAAATTCTTAAATTCACTTTTTAATATTTTAAAAATTATAATTTAAAAAAATTATGCCATTGGATTTTATTTTTTAAAAGTGTTATTAAAAATTACATCATAAAAAAATTTAAAGGTTTCACAAGCATTATAAATCATAATAGAAAGTTTGAACACTTGGTAAAAGTTGTCACCTTGGGATTAGATGTATTTTGCAATTTGCTCAAACCTTGTTATCACAGACACATTTAATGTTATTTAGGAATGCTTCTTGGAATTATAAGACAAAATATTATTTTCACATCTAAAAATTTTATGACATTAATTTTGAAATACTTTAGTGACAAGTGTATGGATTGGACAAGGTTAATGTTATTCATCAAGTTCAAAACTACAAAAAATTGATTGCATAAAGCCATCATTAAAACAAATTTTGATAACATTTTTTTTCTCTTGAAATATTATACAAACAAACCTAGGTTCCAAAACTAAGTCATTTTGCCAAATTTGTTCGTAGAGGGAAAAGACCAATTGAAGGACTCATGATTGATTCTTGTTAAAAATAACATTATACAAGAAAAAATTCAAAAAGGAGTGAACGAGAGGTAACAAAATTAGATGATGTGACACAAGGTTTTTTTTTCAAGTTTTTGTTGTTGTGTCAATGGTGAACATCCCAAGAAGGATGTAACATTAAATGGTAACTAGTTTTTAGGACTTGATAAAAAAAAATGCCTTTTATAGTTTGGATACTTGCTACAACCAAAAATAGAAATGTGGTGAACTTGATTCAAAATTGTTCTTTTTTAAATGATTTTTTTAAAATAATAAAATCTTGTGATTGTTTTCAAAAACAAATTCACAATAGTGTGAAGTTTTGCACATATGTTTTGTTTTAACAAGACACATTATGAAAGAGTAAAATTTATTGATTGATTATAAAACCAATTCAAAAATCATATTATTCACATATCCACCAAGGTGGTTGTAAGGTAGGGTGGTTCACTTTTTAAGTCATAATGCAATTTTTTTTGTGGAATGTCATGCATTTACATGTTATTAACATGACATAAATCAACAATTTGTCAAATTTGTGATTATATTTAAATTTTTAACTTGAATAAGAAGTCACCTATATAAAAACATATAAAATATATGCACCAAGTATATATAGTGATGAACTTTTGAAGTTGAAAAATATGGATTGACTTTTGTTTATGACTTTTTATACATGCATTTTTGTGTATGGTTTCTAATTGGGATATCTTATGGGGACTCAATATTCTCTAGATTTATCTAGAGTCTATGGCTTCAAGCCATATATATTTGTGCACCCTAATTTTTTTAGATAGGAAAAGACACATCTTTGACTGAATTGCATATGAAAAGACACATTGTTTGATTTTTTCTTTTCAAAATGTTTTTGGTTGTTGTGCATTCATCTTCCCTACATTGGTAAGGAGGAGGAGGAGGAGGAAACAAGGACTTAAGCTTTTGTGGATTTAAATACTCCTATTGTGATTTTTGTTGTGGATTTGAGTAGGGGAAGGAATAAAGAGGGATGTTAAAAAGGATGGAGAAAGGGATAAAAAGCCAACCCATTTTGCATGTTGTGTGGAAGCATGCTAGTTTTGGCAAACCACTTCTTGTAAGTTATATTCCAATGTTTTGTTTAGATTGATTGTGAAAACCATGACAATAGAATTACAAACTCAATGGATATAGATATGGATCTGGCTATGGGTGCCCTTTTCATGTTATTTGGAAAGGGAGGTTTTCTTTTAGTAGCCACCCATCACCTTGTAAATCCATCTTCACTTCACCCATCATGGACATTTTTATATGGATCATAGGAAATGGATCATTGAAAGATTGATCCCAATTTCGGAGATGACTAGTTAATGGGGAGTAATGGCAAACTATCATTACCATTCATGATGGTGGTTACAATGACATGATTGCATTAGTTTTCATTAGTATGTTTGTTTTTTTTTAAAACCTAGTCTTTTGAATTTGAAATTAGCTCTTGTCTTTTCTTCTATAACATTTTTTCACATTCATGGTTGTTGATAATTAACACCACATGTATGGTCAGGAAGAAGCAACAATGTCAGTTGGTAAGAAACCTAGACCTTTCGTGCCTATAAGAAGCTAAGATATCACAACCAACTAATTCACAACAACACCCTTGAGAAGCAACCTTGGAAGCACAATGTGTTTCATCTTCCCAGTGAAAAGAAATTGGATTTTGAAAATGAAACCAAGATGGAATTTGAATTGGTAAATAATTTTTCACTGAGACTTATTCTAAAGAACCTAACATCGAAAAAAATTCTTTAGGAAAATGAAGGTAATTGAATATTTGATAGACATTCAATACTAGTAGTCAATTAGCACCAAGGGTACAACATGAAATTATAAAATAGACTTGTTGCACATGAATTTAAGCCTCTTCAACTTGGGCAATTCAAAGGATTTATAGTTGGAGAACGATTCAACTAGACTTCAAAATTTATACCTTTAGTGATTTGACATGGAGTGGAAAAGACATGTACCTCTTACTTTTCAAATGTAAAAAGAAAGTATCTTTTACTTTTTATTGCACATGGACAAGATGTACAACATCTTGTACAACAATTGTATAGATGGTCTAAAACTAGATTTTAGTGTTCCAAAATCTTTGTGTTTATAAATTGGGGTGTTTTGTCTATAAATTGAAAATGTCTATAAATTAAAGCACCAAGATCTAAGATCATAACATACATTATATACATTACTAGATGTAAGTTTCAACCATTACCAATTACCATTCTTGCCACAAAAGTCATAGAAAGGAATGGGATATGCATGGAATGCAAAATCAAATGCACCCATTAAGTCTCAAATAAGAATCAAATTGAACATTGGGTGATCTTCATGTTCAACTCTACACAAAGAAGAGGTAAGAGGCAAGAAATGGATTTCATGGGTGGGGGTGGTGACTCCTTTTACTTGTAACACACCACAACAAACATAATACTCACCATGAGCTTAAAGAATATTAAAGTAAAATCTAATTGCTACCATTCCAAAGTAGATACAAGACTAGATCATTGTCCCATTTTGCACATTGTTTTTTACATGCAAACATGGGGAGAAGAATGTAATGGCAAATAGGTCAAACATTATAGCAAAAATATTATCACCAACCTCTAAGCAATTTTAATCTTGTTTTTTTTTTTTTTTTCATGTGAAAGCACATTATTTATGTAAGCTTTTAAAAAGTCCACCAATGGCCTTTGTAACCTTACAATGTGCTAAGCAACTAATACAAACACAAATTCCACTTCCTACTGCACAACCCCATTAAAAGAAAGGAAACAAGACTAAAAGAGGTTTGATCTATTTTTCCAACAATAAGCATTTTATGAAAGACACCTAAACAAAGTTCCAGGTGAAATGTATTATTTACTAGTGTGTACATGTAAACTCATGTTACATTGTTGACTTGTTTTTGGACATTTCAATGTCAATAGAAACCACATGGTTATTAGATGGAGATAGAATTTCTACTTTGAACTTGTAAAAATAGTCTTCAAAGACATTAGGTTATAAGGGTGCTAATATGATGAATTGACAAAGGGTCATTAAAAAAAATGCTACTAAAAATATAAACAACCTCATGATGAGAAACAATTTGGCAAGCAAAACACCAACCATGTATTCAAACTACAAAAGTATTACATAGAGATGCAAACACTTCTACAAATTTTTTCACCTAAGTAGCAAATATTTAGATTTTTTTTTTAAAAAAAGGAAAAAAACACAATATGCCCTAATAATTATGTGAAAGAACAAGAACCCTTAGCTCTTGAATTTTGTACAATTAGCAATTTAAAACCAAAGGTTATAGTGTGGTGATTGACAGTACCTCTGCGTCAACAACCTTGGTGTCGTGAAAAAGATGGTGGTGATAAAACTTTAATAATGCTACCACTGTGCAAGTTTTACACCAATCTGTAATGACATCCAACAAGATACCAAGGTGTTCATTTGGTAGCATTTGTGCTAGAGGGGTTCCAAAGTGATTGAAGTTTTTGTGAACACTGAACAGAAATTGGGTTTCTTGATTTGGACCCTATGTAGTCGAAAAATTATATACCATTTTGGATTAGCCTCAATCACCATTTCACAAAACATTTCCCTTGAATTAATGTAGTTTGTCCCTAATATTATTTCATGCATAAATATTTCGAGTTGATATTTTACCCTTGGTTTTAATAATGTGGATGCCAATAAAAGATAGTGAAGCTTCCCTAACAAATTGATAATTGCAAAAGGTAACCCTGCACCATGAAGAGACATGCACACCTTGTACCGATGTACCCCATACTTTTTAACAACACTCAATATTATTGAATATAATTATGAAGAAGTAACAAGTCATGGAAAACATTGTCCACAAGCCTATGAAAGTGATGACATGAAAAAAGGAGAGAGAAAATACTTGAGTAAAGGTGACAAACACATGAATAAGAACACAAACCCATTTATAAGATTTGGACTTTAGTGTGGAAAATCACAAATGGAACCACCTTTAAATAATGCCTCCACAAGAAATGATGCCTTTAACAATTCTATTATGTTCTACTAATAACCCTAGTGATGTCCACATGTATATTGTTATTCAAAAGACATCCACATTAAGTAACATACCAAATGTGTTTGTACCAATAGTACTTAAGGTTAATACTTCAACTTGTGCTTCATCCGTTAAGTCCATTCTAGAGACAAATCTAACCAAGGGCCATTCCACTCAACCTCATTGACCCATGGATTGCAAATTTGAACAAGCTTGCGTCCATCTACCTTTTGGACTTGGAATAAAAGGAATGAAACTCAATACACCTTCTTAAATAGACCACATACACACATGTAAAAATAATAATTCAATTGTAGCATAAACATAATGAAGAGGAACACAACAAGTCTTGTGGAACACCACAAGGTTTGCAATGGCAAAAGTAGGTACAAACAAACCATTATACCTACAACAAGGAATATCCATGGCCTTGCATGATTCCACTTGATGAAACATGCACATTAGAACTTGAAGGATTGCCAACCCTAAACAAAAACCCTTATTGTTTGAATCTTTGCAATTGGAACCAAAGACACCCCATTAATAAAATCCAACTGTGAAAATTCATGAAATATGTCAATTTTTTCTCCCACACCTCCGATCAAATCAACAAGTGTGTCATGTACTACACCCCCTTCCAAAGCCTCATAGGAACCATGCAATTTCACATGAGTTTTCTCCAAGATTGAAAACCATAGCTCATTCCCCTTGCGATTTGTTTCAAAAGTCAGCTACCTTGGCCTTCACAAGGAATCCAATCATCCATAACCAAGGGAACCCACTCTCCATGTAATACAAATTATATTTTGATAAGAGAATATGTTCAAATACTTGTAAAAATTTATTAAAGTCAACCATTTAATGATTGCAATTTTTTTCACAACCTTGAAAATCAGATAAATTTAATTTTTACAACATGACTTCATCACCTCACTGCATAGAATGAACCATGAAGAAATGTATAATGATGTATGGAAATTATTGGTCAAAACTAACTATTAAATAATTTGAAGTAGAAAAAATAATTGCTTGATATACATGTTTGCATCATGCATTATACCATATACAAAAATATTTAGTAATACACTATATTATTAGTCATTTTGAATTTTTATTTAATTTATTTTTAAGAATGAAAAATAAAATAAAATGTAAATATAATCATTAATTTTTATTTTGAAATTTTTGAATTGACATTAAATAACTTTTGATTAATCTAAAGTTTTTTCCCCCCAGTGTTAGGGTCCTAGAATGATATATTAAAGCAATATGAAGGTATATGTAGAAATTTTGTTAGAAAAACCTTAACAAAAAATAAACTTTTGAATGACATAAAATGGGCCATATTTTCATAAGTCCATATTATAATCATTTTTTGGTGGAATTAAATTTTTTCCTTTTAAACACATTTGTTGAAATTTTGTCTAAAATGACTTATTTTCATATCAAAAGAAGAAGGAATATGATCAAACATTTTATTAACAAGGGTGTTAATCTAACGTACCTTAGAGAATGACAACAATTGGACAACACAATCATTTTACATGTGGAGGAATGGTTAGGGAATATTTGTTGCTTGTGAATGTATTTTTGGGGAAGTTGGATTTCATTCTTTTAAATGAAAATTTCATCAACAATCAAATCATGTGAAATATTTAATTTTTTTTGTAAGGTTGCCAAATAGACGAAAAGTTATGGGGCAAGGTTGCATAATGGATGAAAAATTGGGAATCAAATGTGGACAAGGGATGAGAAATTGCGGGAAAAGGTTTTAATGAATGAAAATTTGATTCAATTTTTGCATAATAAATGAATAGATGAATTTGTGACCTTTACAAGGTCCCCAAGGAAAACTTGGTTTGATTTTTTTGTCATTGAAGCAAGTTGATGAAGAAGCGGGGTCAAGTTGCACATGGAAAACATCCCAATAACCATTTTTTTCCTTGGATGGTTTCATTTGGGGAAACATACATGGGGAAAAAGATGGACATTTGAGCTTGAAATCTTATACTTCAAAAAATGATTCTTAACTATTACACCACATTAAAAAATATGGGGAAATAGTGATACCATACCTATGATTGTTGTTTGGCACCAACTAATTCATAAAAGGTCTAGCCAAGAAAAATAGAAAATTTTAATGACATTTGCTAAAATTGTTGAAAATTGAATTCTCATTTCAATTGTTGGAAAAACTATTATAAATACACAGCACAAGATGTAGTTTGCATGTTTAATCTCAATTGTTGAAAATTTTAACATTTGAATTTGAAACTAAAACCTTGTTTTTAAAAAATAATTAAATATTCAACAAATTTTTTTGATTGCCAATTATAAGTATGGTAGTTAAAATGTGTATGATAATTCAAGTCCAATCAATTTATTTTTTGAAGCAACTTTAAGTTAGTCACTTATGACAACTTGATTCTATCAAGTGGTATTTGTGATAAAAAAAACCTCCTTGATTCTTGGTTTTACAACAAATACAAACCTCAGTTGCATTCCTCTGTTCCCAACAAGAAAAAGGGTGTAGGAGTTTTAAGATGAGACTAAAATGAACTTTTCAAGTTGAACTTTCAAACATATCAAATTACAATAACAAAAAAAAGGTTGGTTAGTGCATTTGAAATCCAAATGATGCATGAACAAGCCATGGGCTAACATAGATTCACAAGATTCACCATCACCCATCCTTGAAAAATGCATCACCTTCTTCCCTGTAGTGTATTTTGTAGCTCCTTGTGAGGGGTCACATCAAAATGACAATTCAATGTGTGAGTTTCAATTTTTACCAAGTTATGATTCCCAATCTTTTTTTAATTCACAACTTCCTCATTTCTTATTCAAATTTGATGTTTTAAGTGTGTTTGTATTGAAAGTCATGAATAAAGTTTTCAATGTTACATAAAATTGTTCAAGAAAAGTTCAAATTTGATTTTTCAAAACATCATTTAAATGATCATGAATCATTTTGGCAATTTGATTTCCCACCCTTCAAATGAACATAACTTGTGTTATATAAATCATTTAAAAAAATGCAACCCCATTTTATTTTAGTACTCTTCAAAACCTTTTCAATAATTAAAAAAAAACCTAATTTGAACAAGGTTTGACCCCATGAATCCTTGATATAAAAATTCAAAACACCCCAAAGTGAAAGTGCATTGGAAGTGTTAGGGCTCCTTTCTTGCATTCCCACACACACCCCTTTTATCACCTGGGCATGTGTTTGGAGTCATATCATGCCTACGGAATTGTTTCGGCCAGTCTCCCTTTTCTTGGCTCAACCTTGGTCATGAGGCCAAAGCTAAAGTCACCACAACTTGTCGTTTAAGAGTGTAAAACCTAGTGCCCCATTTAATTCATTACTCCTAGTTAATGCTAGACCCATCATTTTATGAGGTCACCAAGATTTCGAAAGATTATAATGTAATATTCACATAGGGTGGGTATATTCATTCCACAGTAATCAATTTCATAAGCTGTAATTTCATATGCACCAAAGTAGCACAAATAACTTCTGGTTTATTTAGAATGTGGATTGAACACATGTTATGAACATTCTAAAGACTTCACTTTGGATTATGATGTGAACAATACTTTTAGTTGTGCACCTAGATGACAATCTCAAATGTTATTTTCTTAAGTCTATTTGGCATCATAGAATTATTACAATATACTTTGAAACATCGTACTTCTTGTGTTCAAAATTTGACAATGGTAAGCTTCATTTATGGAGTCAATTTCTTGATATCTAGCACACATTGATCAATAGTTTTGGTAGAGAATCTAAGTGGAGAATAAATTTTATTGGTTATTTGGGACCATCTCACAAGTGTACAGAAGATGTATAGCTTCCATGACTCTTTTAGAAATCCTCTTCCATTTGGTCATGGTAGATTTGAACTAGGTTCAAGCTTGCTAGGTACTTGTTTTTCTTTGCTCTAATCAATGCAATGATGTCATTTTGTTCCTACTTAAGCTAGTGTAGAGTTTCTTGGACCTTATCTCACAAGGTATGAATGCCTTCATTCCTTTCCGCTTCCCCTTCTTTCCACTTCTTTGGACTACATGAAAACAATCCTTGCTTGTCTATTTAGAAATGTCGAT